>Ga0308161_1001746_pt1 | contig 25054 bp, 21 predicted proteins | sample PhyFR2_FD_201034 | JGI IMG/M metagenome (GOLD analysis project Ga0308161, IMG submission 201034) | Phyllosphere microbial communities from UC Gill Tract Community Farm, Albany, California, United States - DLSLF.R2 | ecosystem: Host-associated > Plants > Phyllosphere > Unclassified | place: USA...
TTTCGGTGAACGCGGTTCCCGTGCCGCACTCGACGGTCACCCGCTTGGCTGGGGTCAACAGGTACGAGACATCCGTGGCTGTGTCCCGGGCGTCGTTCGCGTCGGGAGTCTCGGCTGCGTATGTCGCCAGCGGCGCCGACTTCCCGGATGCTCTGGCTGGGGCTCCGGCCGCGGCGACACGGGGTGCTCCGATGCTGCTCGTGGAGCCGTCGACGGTCCCCGCAGTCGTTGCTGTCGAGTTGCAGAGGCTCAAGCCAGGACGGATCGTGGTCCTGGGCGGCGTTGGAGTCGTGAGCGCTGCGGTGGAGAAGGAGCTGCAACGATTGACCGGCGCCAGCGTGACGCGGCTCGCCGGCGCCGACCGGTATGCGACATCCGTGGCCATCTCCAAGGCGGCCTTTCCGGCCGGCGCCAAGACCGCGTATCTTGCTAACGGGTCAGATTTCCCCGACGCGCTTTCGGGGGCGCCTCTCGCGGGCATGACCAAGGGACCCGTGCTTCTGGTGGAGAAGAACACGATTCCGGCCGTCGTGCGTGATGAGCTGAAGAGGCTGGGCATCACAGAGGCCGTGATGCTGGGAGGCAACGGCGTGATCAGCCCAGCTGCCTTCGACCAGATCACCCTTCGCCCGCTGACGGGACGCTGGCTGGGCGGGATCGACCGGTATGGGACATCCGCCGAGATCGCTCAGTATGCGTTCCTGCAGAGCAGACCTGCGGTGGCGTACATAGCCTCCGGCGAGAGCTTTCCCGACGCCCTCTCAGCGGCGCCCGCCGCAGGGATGAACAAGGGCCCCGTGCTGCTCGTGACGCCAGACACCATCCCGCCCGCCACTCAAGACGCGCTCCGACGACTCAAGCCCTCGAAGATCGTGGTGCTCGGCGGGCAGGGCGCGGTGAGTGCATCAGTTGAGAGCAACCTGGCGCAGTACGCGATCCCCTGACTCAGCGTCCGAAGCCTCTGAAGCACGTCAATCCCGTGAAGCGAGGTACCTCGTCAGGCCGGAAACGCCATCGTGGGGTAGGAAACCAGCCTGCTCGACTTTCCTCAGATCGAGGACGCTGTTGCTTGGGCGCGGTGCAACGGACCCTGACACTGACGAGAAGTACTCGGCCGTGGTGACTCGGGTGATGCGCTCGGGGTCGTGACCTGTGAGGCGGTAGACGTCCCGGGCGATGTCGGCCCAGGTCTGCGCGGGGCCGCTGCTGGTGAGGTTGTATGTCCCGTACCGGGCTTCCGTCTCGAGCAGATGGTGGATGCCGCGGGCGATGTCCTCCGTGAAGGTGAGCCGGCCGGTCTGGTCGTCGACGACCTTCGGGTCGATGCCTCTGTCGGCGAGGGATGCCATAGTGCGAACGAAGTTCGACCCGTCACCGATGACCCAGGATGTGCGCACGATGTAGTGCCGGGGCACGGTGGCGACGATCGCGTCGCCGGCGGCCTTGGTCTGGCCGTAGACGCCGAGGGGGCTGAACGCGTCTTCCTCTGTGTACGCCACCGTCTTGGAGCCGTCGAACACGTAGTCGCTGGAGACGTGGACGAGGGTGATGCCGTTGGCGGCCGCGATGCCGGCCAATGCGGACACGGCGGTGACGTTGACGGCCCAGGCGTCCGCTCGTCCCTGCGTCGTCTCTGCTGCGTCGACGGCGGTGTGGGCGGCGGCGTTGATGATCGTGCCGTAGTCGCGCCACCTCCGGGCGTTCGTGAGGTCTGGCGAGGTGAGGTCGAGGTCGGCGCGGGTGGCGTACTCGACGTGGGTCGCGTCGCCGTAGACAGTGCGGAGCGCGCGGCCGAGCTGCCCGCCGGCACCTAGGATGAGAATCTTGCGCGGCAGGATAGGGGTCACAGCTTCGAGCCGGGGATGCGCGCGGTCCCTGTCGGAGAGCTCGGCCTCTGTGAGCGGGATGGGCCAGTCGATCGCGGCCGTCTCGTCAGCGAGATTCAGGAAGGCGTACTCGGCGTCAGGCGACCAGTGGTCGTTGACGAGGTACGCATAAGCGGTGTCCGCTTCGAGCGTCTGATAGGCGTTGCCCACGCCCCGAGGGACGAAGATCGCCTTCGACGGGTCGAGTTCCGTCGTGAACGTCGTACCGAAGGTGGGACCCTCACGCAGGTCGACCCAGGCGCCGAAGATGCGTCCGGTCGCGAGGGAGACGAATTTGTCCCAGGGCTCTGCGTGAATGCCACGCGTGGTTCCGACTGCGTCGTTGAAGGAGATGTTGTTCTGCACCGGTCCGAGATCCGGGAGTCCGGCGGCGATCATCTTCTCGCGCTGCCAGTTCTCCTTGAACCACCCGCGACTGTCGCCGTGCACGGGCAGGTCGAAGACGACGAGCCCAGGAATCGTCGTCTCCGTGCGGACCAGCTTCTTGCCGAACTCGATGCTCATTGTCCCTTGCCCGCGTAGAACGCCTCCGTGCTGTCTTTGGACGGGGCCCACCAGGCTTCATTCGCCCGGTACCAGTCGATGGTCGCGGCAAGACCGGCTTCGAAGTCGCCGTACTGCGGCCTCCAGCCGAGCTCGGTGCGGAGCTTGGTGGAATCGATCGCGTACCGCAGATCGTGCCCGGCGCGGTCGGCCACGTGGTCATACGCCGCCCGATCCTGGCCCATCAATTCCAGGATGAGCTCGACGACGGACTTGTTGTCCTTCTCACCGTCGGCGCCGATGAGGTAGGTCTCGCCGATCCGGCCCTTCTCGAGGATGGTGAGCACGGCTGAGGAGTGGTCGTCGGCGTGGATCCAGTCACGCACGTTCCGTCCTGCACCGTAGAGCTTCGGCCGGATGCCGCGGATCACGTTCGTGATCTGGCGGGGGATGAACTTCTCCACGTGCTGGTAGGGCCCGTAGTTGTTAGAGCAGTTCGAGATCGTGGCCTGAACCCCGAAGGAGCGCACCCAGGCTCGGACGAGCAGGTCGGAGCCGGCCTTGGTCGACGAGTACGGCGACGACGGGTTGTACGGGGTGCCCTCGGTGAACCGCTCCGGATCATCGAGCTCCAGGTCGCCGTACACCTCGTCCGTGGAGATGTGATGCAGTCGAGTGCCGTGGCGGCGTGCGGCCTCCAGCAGCGTGTAGGTGCCGATGATGTTCGTGTCCAGGAACGGCCGAGGGTCGTGCAGCGAGTTGTCATTGTGCGACTCGGCGGCGTAGTGCACCACAGCATCCGTGCCGGCGAAGAGCGAGTCCACGAGCTCGGCATCCGCGATGTCTCCGTGCACGAACTCCACACGGTCGGCGGGCAGCGCTTCCAAGGACGCACGGTTGCCCGCGTAGGTGAGCTTGTCCAGCACCGTCACATGGTGATCGGTATGCGCGACGACGTGGTGGACAAAGTTGGAGCCGATGAATCCGGCGCCACCCGTGACCAGCAGCCGCGACATCAGCGTCCCCTCTCCAGGATCTCGAGCAGGTACGTCCCGTAGCCCGACTTCACCAGCGTCTCGGCGCGCGCGCGCAGCTCGGCGTCCGATATGAACCCCTGCCGCCAGGCGACCTCCTCTGGTGCGCCGATCTTCATGCCCGTCCTGCGCTCCATCGTGCGGACGTAGTCGGCAGCATCCGTCATCTGATCGAACGTTCCGGTGTCCAGCCACGCCGTGCCGCGCATGAGCACCTCGACGTGCAGCTTGCCGCGATCAAGGTATGCACGGTTCACATCGGTGATCTCGTACTCGCCTCGCGCAGAAGGCTGCAGATCTCGAGCGATGTCGACGACATCGTTGTCGTAGAAGTACAGTCCGGGAACCGCGTAGTTGCTCTTCGGTTTCGCCGGCTTCTCCTCCAGCGATACGACGCGACCCTCGGGATCGAACTCCACGACGCCGTACGCCTGCGGTTCTGACACCCAGTATGCGAAGACGGCACCGCCGTCGATGTCCGCGAATCGCTTCAGTTGAGTGCCGAGCCCCGGCCCATAGAGAAGGTTGTCGCCGAGCACGAGGGCCACTGAGTCGCCGCCGATGAAGTCCGCGCCGATCGTGAATGCCTGCGCCAGGCCGTCGGGCGACTGCTGCTGGGCGAACGTGATCCGCACGCCGAACTGCGAGCCGTCACCGAGCAGGCGCTCGAAATGCGCAGCGTCGTGCGGCGTGGTGATCACGAGGATGTCGTCGATGCCCGCCAGCATCAGCGTCGACAGCGGGTAGTACACCATCGGCTTGTCGTACACCGGTATCAGTTGTTTGGAGACGCCCAGCGTGACCGGATGCAGACGGGTCCCCGAGCCGCCCGCGAGAATGATCCCCTTCATGTGACCAGATTGCCACGATGCGCTGCCCTGTGGCGGTGCCAGCCGACACCAGTTCTCATGATCTCGTCAGGGCGCGCCCCAGGCATACTCAGTATCCTGAGGGTGCGTGCCGACTGGGTGGCGCGCGTCGAGGCGACCGAGGGGGCTGCCATCACCGATTCGAACGCACCACGCAGCCGACGCGAGCGACGCTACGACGGGTCCATCAGCGACCTCGACCCGGACTTCGAGGTCGACGAGTACGTCGAGGGCCCGCGCAAGCGGCGCGTCTGGCCGTGGATCGTCCTGGTCATCTTCCTGCTGCTGATCGCGATCGTGGTGGTCGGCGGCGTGTTCGCGATCCAGGCGTTGAAGGTCAAGGACGACCTGCAGGCCGCGAAGGGCAAGATCTCGGCGGTCGTGCCGCTCATGAAGAAGGGCGACACCGCCGGCGTCGAGGCACTGAGCAAGCAGGTGCTCAAGCTCACCAGCGACGCCGACAAGATCGTGGCCGGTCCGCTGTGGGACATCGCGAGCATCGTGCCGGGCGTCGGCGCGAACGTCGTCGCCGTCAGCGAGACCACCAAGGCGACGCACATCCTGGTGCGCGACGCCCTGCCTCTGGCATCCTCGCTGCTCCCGCTTGCCGACCCCGCGAACTTCAAGGTCGAGGGCGGCGGCATCAACCTCGCACCGTTCCGCGAGGCCGAGCCGAAGCTGCCGCAGCTGAGTGCGATCTTCGACAACGCGAAGACGCACATCGACAGGATCGACATGAAAGCGATCCACCCGTACATCAAGTCGAACATCAGTCAGATCGTCGACATCGTCGACACGGCCGCACCCACTCTCTCGTTCGCGCAGGAGAACCTGCCCGTGCTGCTGTCGACCCTCGGTGCCGATGGCCCGCGCAACTACGCGCTGCTGTTCCAGAACAACGCCGAGATCCGTGCGACGGGCGGCAACCCCGGCGCGGGCGCCGTTCTCACTGTCGACAACGGCAAGGTCACGATGCGGCAGGACCAGGCGGCTCTGAACTTCGTGCTGCTGGGCCCGAAGGGGCGATTCCCGCAGCACCTCGCGGATCCGGCGGAGGAGAAGCTCTTCGAGGGCGACACCTGGGCGCACTCGCAGAACTACACGCGCACGCCCGACTTCGCCGACACCGCTCACCTGGTCGGCGGCCTGTGGAATCAGACAGTGGGCGGTCGGCTGGACGGCGTCATCTCCATCGACCCCATCACGCTCTCCTACATGCTCCAGGTGGCCGGCCCCGTGCAGGTGCCGGACGAGACCACGCCCGTGACCGCGGACAACGCGGTGAAGCTGCTGCTCAGCGACACCTACGAGCGTTTCGGCGCCAAGGGCGAGCTGGCCGACCTCTACTTCGCCAAGGTCTCGTCGGCGGTGTTCACCAAGGTGATGAGCGGCGGATGGGATCCGCTGAAGATGGTCGAGCAGCTGCAGAAGGCCACGCACGAGCAGCGTATCTACGCCTGGTTCGCGGACGAGAAGCAGCAGGCGATGGCGACGCAACTGGGCATCGACGGCAAGGTCACCACCGACAACAAGACCGTGACGCAGACCGGCATCTACCTGAACGACTCGTCGCACTCCAAACTGGAGTACTACCTGTCCAGCAAGATCATGGTGACCTGCTCCGCGGAGAAGCGAACGGTGACGACGACGATCGAGCTGCACAACGCCGTCCCGCGCGCGGATCTGAGCCACTACACGCTGGGCGCTCGCAACGGCCGCTGGGGTCAGCCCCGCACCACGATGATGCTCGACGTCGTGGGCATCGCCCTGCCGGGAGGCAAGCTCGTCGGCTCCTCACCCGAGAAGGGGGCGCGGAAGGACCAGGAGCGCAGCGGGCTCTACAAGGGGCGCGAGGCGAAGAGCATGCTCATCAACGTGCCGATGGGCGGCTCCAAGACGGTGTCGTTCACATCGACCGTCCCTGACGACGCCACCAAGCCCCTGCAGGTGCGGTACTCGCCGACCGTGGGCGAGACGCCCGTCACCATCGACGGCTCCTGCGGCTCGATGTTCCCCGCCTCCTGAATTGGGGGAGCAGCGGAGGATGCTGTAAGCTAACCCTTTGGTGCCTGTGCTTCGGCTCGCCGAGACACCGGTACGACGAACGTGAGCCCTCCACTGGCGTGTTCCCGGTCTCGATCAGAGGCAGGAACCACCCCGGAGTGGGATTCACGAACCTCTCCGTTCGATTCAAGAAAGCAGCACTATCGTGACGCGCACTTACACCCCGAAGGCCGGGCAGGTCCAGCGTGACTGGATCGTCATCGACGCCACCGACGTCGTTCTCGGTCGCCTGGCTTCGCACGCCGCCGCAATCCTGCGCGGCAAGCACAAGCCGACCTTCGCTCCCCACGTCGACACGGGCGACTTCGTCGTCATCGTCAACGCCGACAAGGTCGCCCTGACCGGTCAGAAGCTCCTGCAGAAGAAGGCCTACCGCCACTCGGGTTACCCGGGCGGTCTGACGGCCACCTCCTACGCCGAGCTCCTCGAGAAGAACCCGGTTCGCGCCGTGGAGAAGGCCGTCCGCGGCATGCTCCCGAAGAACACCCTGGGCCGCCAGCAGCTCTCGAAGCTGAAGGTGTACGTCGGTGCCGAGCACCCGCACGCCGCTCAGCAGCCCACGCCGTACACCCTCGACCAGGTCGCGCAGTAAGCGCCCCTTAGATTTCAAAGGACATACTCGTGGCTGAAATCCAGGACACCACCGAATTCCCGCAGAACTTCTCGACCGAGACCCCCGAGACCGAGGTCGTGGAGTCCGCTCCCCGCCCCGTGCTCTCCGTGCCGGGCGCTGCCGTGGGCCGTCGCAAGCAGGCCATCGCCCGCGTGCGCCTGGTTCCCGGTTCGGGCACCATCACGATCAACGGTCGCACGATCGAGGACTACTTCCCGAACAAGCTGCACCAGCAGCTGATCAACGACCCGTTCACCGCCCTCAACCTCGTGGGTGCGTACGACGTCATCGCCCGTATCTCGGGTGGCGGCGACTCGGGTCAGGCCGGCGCCCTGCGCCTGGGCATCGCTCGCGCGCTGAACAACATCGACGCCGAGAACAACCGCCCGACCCTCAAGAAGGCAGGCTTCCTGTCTCGTGACGCCCGCGTCATCGAGCGCAAGAAGGCCGGTCTCAAGAAGGCCCGCAAGGCTCCTCAGTACTCGAAGCGCTGATCCGCGCAGTTCGTCATATGGCACTGTTCGGTACGGACGGCGTGCGGGGTCTCGCCAATGGCGAGACCCTCACCGCCGGACTTGCGCTCACCCTGGCCCAGGCGACTGCCGTCGTCCTGGGCCAGGGCCGTATTGCCGAGGCTCGCAAGGCCACAGGCAAACGTCTCACCGCGGTCGTCGCTCGCGACCCGCGGATCTCCGGTCACTTCCTCAGCGCGGCTGTCGAGGCGGGTCTCGCCTCCTCCGGTGTGGACGTGCTGGATGCCGGCACCCTGCCGACCCCGGCGGCTGCCTTCCTGATCTCGGACATCGATGCCGACTTCGGCGTGATGATCTCGGCATCCCACAACCCGGCTCCCGACAACGGCATCAAGATCTTCGCCCGTGGCGGAGTGAAGCTGCCCGACGAGGTCGAGCAGCGCATCGAAGCCGCGATGGCCGGTCCCATGCTGCAGCCGACCGCCGGTGACGTCGGTCGCGTGCGCCGCTTCGCGGATGCCGAGGACCGCTACGTCCTGCACCTGCTGGCGTCGCTGCCGCATCGGCTCGACGGCATCCACGTCGTTCTCGACTGCGCCAACGGCGCGGCATCCGGAGCGTCGCCCGAGGCGTTCCGCAGCGCCGGCGCGAAGGTGACCGTCATCGGGGCGGACCCGGACGGCATCAACATCAACGACGGCGTGGGCTCGACCCACCTCGACAAGCTGGCCGCCGAGGTCGTGCGCGTCGGGGCCGACGTGGGAATCGCGCACGACGGCGACGCCGACCGCTGCCTGGCGGTCGACGCCGACGGCAACGTCGTCGACGGTGACCAGATCATGGCGATCCTCGCGGTGGCGATGAAGAGCCGCGGCAAGCTCGCCGACGACACGCTGGTCGCGACCGTGATGAGCAACCTGGGCCTGCACATCGCCATGCGCGAGCACGGCATCACCGTGCGCCAGACCAGCGTCGGCGACCGCTACGTGCTCGAGGACATGAACGCCAACGGCTTCTCGCTGGGCGGCGAGCAGTCGGGCCACGTGATCATGAGCGCGTTCGCCACCACGGGTGACGGCGTGCTGACCGGCCTGCACCTGGTCGCCGAGATGGCGCGCCAGAAGAAGTCACTGGCCGAGCTGGCATCGATCATGACGGTCTACCCGCAGGTGATGATCAACGTGAAGGGCGTCGACAAGGACGCCGTCTCGGATCATGCCGGTGTGCAGGACGCCGTGAAGGCCGTCGAGACCGAGCTGGGGGACTCCGGCCGCGTGCTGCTGCGCAAGTCCGGCACCGAGCCTCTCGTGCGGGTGATGGTCGAGGCCGCGGATGCCGAGACGGCGAACGCCCACGCCGCGAACCTCGCCGACGTGGTGCGGAAGCACCTGGCACTCTGAGGCATTGTGCGGCGGCTCACAGGGCCGCCGCATAAGCTCATCCTGGGGATGACGAACCTGGGGAGGGGGAGCTGATGGTCGCACCGCCTTTCGACGGCGCCGGCTTCCCGCCGCCGCCTCCTGCCGCTCCCGCGCGTCCGTCCGGCCTGCCTCCCGTGCATCCGATGGCGATTCCGCCGAGGCCGCCCCTGCCCGCGGTGTCCGCGGTACGGCCTGACGACGTGCAGGCCGGCTCACCTTTGCTGGATGCCGATCTGGTCGCCCTCGGACTGACGGGGATGTCCGTGGTCGACGCGGATGCTCCCCGGCCACCGGCGCCGCTGTGGCATCGGATCTCCACGTGGGTGGCCGTGTACGGCGTCGTGCTGGCGCTGATCGCGTTCTGGCCCGTTCCTGTCGACTCGGGCTCCGGAGGGTTCCTGCGCTGGGTCACCGCGCACTTCCCGGTGCTCACGTACGCGCGCATCGAGTTCGGGTCGAACATCCTGCTGTTCGTGCCGTTCGGTGTCGGACTGGCACTGCTGCTGCCGAAGCTGCGGTATCTCGTGCTGCCGGCGGCTCTGCTCGTGTCGCTGGCCATCGAGTCGGGGCAGGCGATCTTCCTCGCCCAGCGCACGCCGAGTCTCTACGACATCCTCGCGAACGTCTCAGGTGCGGCTCTCGGACTCATCGTGCTGGTCGTGGTCGAAGCGGTGCGCCGGCGCCTCACCGACTCTGCAGGGGACTGACCGACGTCAGACCGCCGCGGGTGACACCTGCGGCGTCCGACGCCTGCTGGACCCGCTCAGCCAGCCCAGCAGCACTTCGAGCGGGCCGCGTCGGTGCAGCAGCGTCAGCGCGGCGCCGATGGCGAGCACGCCGGCCATCATGCCGAGGATCGCCGCGAATCTGGCGACGTCGATGCCGACGATGCGGCGCTGGGCGAGCAGAGCATCGGGCGTCGTCATGGCTCTCATCCTGCCGAGTGAAGGTGACTCGCCCATCCGAACCACGGACTCGCGTAATGAATCACGCTTCATCGTGTCTCTTCCATGGGTGTTGTGCGCTCGTAGCTCGGGGGAGCATCGAGCCCACTCCCATCCCAGGGGAGGACCCGCGGCCAGTTGGGGGACTCCGCCGCGGGAGCACCCGACGGGGCGCCGATCCCTCAATCGGCGCCCCGTCTCTCCTGGTCAGACGGTTCCGATCTCCCCGCGGCGCAGTTCGCGCAAGAGCTCCATGGAAGGGCGCTGCGATCCCGGAAGAGATGAGATGGGCCGGACCGCCGCGATGCCCGCCACGGTGGGGCGGAGCGTGGAGCGCTCGCGACGCACGAAGCCGCGACGGACGAGCCAGGTCAGACGTCGTTCGCAGCGGGCGCTGCGGAAGAGGCCGAAGATCGGCACCGCGGTGAGCAGGGTCTGCTCGGTGGTGGTCGTGGCAAGACGCAGCTCGCGCTCCACGAGCACGTTGAGCACATCCCACATCGGGCTGGGCAGACTCATGCCCAGAGCCGCCCCGCGGCGCAGCTCGCGCTCGATGCTGGCATCGAAGCTCGCGCGGTGGCCGGCGATGGACGCGCGAGTCTGGGCGGGTGACGCTGCCTCAGAGCGTCGGTCGACGATGGTCATACTAGAGAGAGTCCTCTCGGTGCATTCCATGACGCGGATTCTTCGATCGATAGTTGCGGGGCTGGTCTGCCCCGGCTGCGTGAAAGGATCGCCTCATGGCCACGGCGTCCACGTAGCCGACGTTCTGCGCGATCTCGTCGAGCGTCATGAATTCGGCTTCGGCGGAGCGGAGTAGTGTGATGGCCGCCTTCACACGCGCTCGGCGCATCTCCGCGCTGAGACTCTCACCCGCGTTCGCGAACACTCGTTGCAGGCTGCGCACCGAAATGCCGAGGCTGTCGGCGATGGTCTGGGTCGAGAGCCTCGGGTCACGTGCGAACGCGGCGATGTGGGTGCGCGCGCGACGCAGCAGCGAGCGTTCCGATGGCGTCCTGCTGTTCGCCGTATCGACGGTCAACACGATCGACGTGAGCATCTCCGTGATCAGGCTTTCGGCGTAGTAGGCCGCCAACGGAGCCCAGGGGAGGGGTTGGTCTACGAGCGAGTCCAGAAAGGACCAGGTAGGCGTGCTCAGCATCCCGCCGACCACCACTCTTCTCGACACCGTGTTCACGAAGTCGGGCAACTCGCACAGGACGTTGGCCGGCAGCACCACCATGGTGAGGCGTCCCGATCCCTCGGTACGGATCCGATAGGCGTGGGACAGCTGCAACAGGAAGGCCTCGCCTGTCTCGGCGCGCACCTGCTTGCCGTCGGCTGTGGTGATGTTGAGCGCCGCGCCCTCGGACCGTCCCAGAAGCACCCAGTGCCCGCGGCGCCACCGCTGGCGCAGTTCAATCGTGCTGGGCCCGATGTCGCACCGCAGTATGTCGATGTCCCCGAGGCCCACCCCGGCGAAGAGACGGCTGTCGACGGGAGCTGGGTTGATGACCATGGAGCTGAGTCGCGCGAGGATTTCATCGACATCTCTCACGTCGGGCGCCAAGCGATCGATGGCGTGCGGGGTGCTCATACCGTCGCCTCCAATCGGAGTTCCTCCATCAGCGCCGCGATGGCCTGTGCCCCGACGACCGGTCCGCGGACGATCTCCGCCCCGTTCTCGCCGTCGAACAGGACGGCAGCGGGGTATGTCGTGATATTCACCTCGGCCGCGAGACCGCCGTCGTGATCATGGAACATCCGAGCGCCGAGTGCGGGGAACGAGCTGATCGCGCGTCCGGCCTCGACGTCAGTGATGATGCGGAGACGCGTTCCGGATGCTTCAAACGCGGGGATGACCTCGAGGATGCTGTCCGCCAGAGCGTGGCACGCAGCGCAGCTGGTGCTCACGAACAGAAGCAGGGATCGTTCTTCGCCGTGCCAGGTGCGCGCGTCGACAGCGGTACCGAAGAGATCATGAAGAAGGTGCCGACTGATCTTCGAGTCTGGTCGGGCCGGTGAAGCGATTCCGGGGGCGGGCTTGAGCGTCGACATGCCGATGAATGCGGCCAGGGCTCCCAGGATGAACAGCCCCGCCTGGAACACGGGGAGCTGCGACCCGAGGCCTGGGATGATGGCCAGCAGAGGCCCGCGCGCGGATCCCAGCGCCACCATGACCGACAGGATGAGAAGTGCCGCGTTGCGCACCACAGTCGCAGCACTCAACGGCGTGCGGTCGAGTCGCCCGAAGCAATTGCACGGGCCCGATACACCCTTGGCCAGCGCGCGCAGGACGACGGCGAAGAAGACCGCGAACAGCGCGACGCAGGTGCCGCCGACGACGATGGACGCTGGAGCCGGCACGAGCAGCAGGGAAACAGCCAGCGCCACCTCGAGCAACGGCACGCCGATGATGAAGATCGGCGTGCGCAGCACCTGCGGCATCGCGAGTGTCTCGAAGCCGGCGCGCGTCGTCGTCGGTGACGCGAGTTTGAGCGCGCCACTCGCCGACAGCACGCCGATCAGGCACGCGAGCGCCAGCGCATACAGTGAATCGCTCATCGTCCACTCCCCCGAATGACGATCAAAGCGAGACGTCCCTGAAAGGACGGTCCCCGACGCCCCTCTTCAGGACGTCCCCCATTTTTGTTCCGATGTCCCCCTGACACCGGAAGGCGAGTCTAACCGGTGGTCGGGTGAATCCCCGACCACCGGTCGACTGATGCTGTGCCGGATCGACTCAGCTGGTCTGCTTCTGGCAGGTGGCGACGGTTGCGAATCCCAGCGTGACGCCGGTGATCTGCATCCCTGCAGCGTTGTTGGCCGGGTTGATGTCCTCACCGAGATAGGCGAGGTACCAGGTCTGCGCGGCGAAGATGCCCACGCCCGTGAACTTGACGTCCAGGGGCGTGCTGGGGGTGATGTCGCGCGGGGTGCGGAACGTCCAGGCGTTCGAGCCGGTTCCCAGAATGTCGAGCGCTGAGCCCACCGAGCCGTCGACGTTCCATGATCCGGGCGCAAGCGTTGCGACGCTCGAGCCGTACATGATGAACGTCGTGCCCTGTGGAATGGTGCCACCGACCACGCCGATGCGGAACGTCGGGATCGACCCGAGGACGAGCCAATCGCACTTCTGGATGCTGACCTGGATGTCGTACTCGACCTTGGTGACCGGCGGAACGTTGTCGTCGCCGGAGTCGAAGCAGATGAACGCGCCGAGCAGGCCGCCCACGCCCACACCGCCTGCGGTCATGATCGCAATGTTGTCATCCTGCACGGCGTCGGGCGTGATGATGCGAGAGGTGTAGAGCCCGACGATGTTCACCGAGAAGCCCTTGAGACCGATGGTGAAGCTCTCGCCGGCGACGTAGTCGCGGGTGAGCTCGAAGGTCGCGACGTTGCCGCCGATGTTGAGCAGGCTGATGCCGTTCGCCGCACCGAGCTCGAAGTTGCCCGCGTTGATCGCGGCCAGACCGCCGAAAGTGATCTGGATCTGCGTGCCCTTCTTGATGATCCCCTCAGTCACCGTGTAGCGGAATCCCGGGAAGTTGCTGCCCGCGATGCCGAGGGTGATCAGCTCGCAGTCGACGGTCTCGACCTTGAGGTTGTTCTGGGTCGACGCAGCGAATGCGGGTGCTGCAGTGCTCATGGCGATGACGGGCACAGACCAGGCTGCGCCCTTGACGATCGTGCGCCGCGAGAATTCCTTCGAGTTCGGGATGGAGTTCCCCATGCTTTCTCCTTCACATTTCTAGACGAACGTCTCCTGTCTAGCCCGCAGCTTCTGGTCCGGGCGAACCGGGGCGTCTTTTCTGGCGATTGCTGGCGCGTTAAGTGCCGGAACCCGACACGATGTCGGGTGGGAGGCCGAAGACCGTTAGGTTGGTGCCGTGAATCCCGTGACCATCGCCGCCGCCGATCAGATCATCGCCATCGACTTCGACGGGTCGGTGAGCCCGGAAGCTGCTCGTATCGTTGCTGAAACCTTCTCTCATCTGGAGTTCTCCGGTGATCCGAAGCATCGGATCGTGGCGTCGATGAGTGCAGAGGCCATGGTTCCCTCCGGCGGCGCGTTCGCGCGCGGGACCACGACGCCGAAGCTGATCCGCAGCATCGCGGACGCGCTGGACGGGCTGATCATGGCGGCATTCGTGCCGGACACGGCCCGGGGGAGAGTGGACGAGCTGCCACAGCGGGTGGCGCTGAATGCGACCGCGTTGAACACGCCGGAGGGCGCCGTCGTGATCTTCGGCGGACACTCGCGCCAGCGTGCGATCACGGCCATGAGAGGCACCGCGTCGTTGATCGGCGGCGACGTGAGCGTGATCGACCGGAACGATCGGAACGTGAGTGGTGTGGCAGGGGTGATCAACATCGGCGGTGCCACGAACGACACGGCCCGCTGGGTGAGTCCGGATGCCGCAGGCGTCACCGTGCACGGGGGGCCGTCGCAGGTCAGGGCGTTCGTGTTCCTTTCGGAGGCGGTCGGCGAGGAAGCCGGATGGTTCCCCGTGAGCACACCCGAGGCCGTAGCGATGGCCTCGGGGTCCGTGCCATCGTCATCGGTGGTCACGAGGCCGCTGCTCGGACTGGCGGGCATCTTCGAGATGGCGCCCGCTGCTGTCGTCATCCGCTACCGCGAAGAATCACAGATCCCCACGCTGATCGATGAAGTCCTGACGGCGCCGGGGGACAAGCATCAGGTGCAGGCGGCGGACGTGCGCGCTGTTGAGGTGGGTACGACGCCGCTGCTCGGGGATGTCCGGCGAGCAGCTATGCGAGACGCGATCACTGATGGGCGCCACATGGCCTTCTGCACCTCGCAGTACTCGGTGATCGCGGTGGGAGGCATCGCACCGATGCTGTGGGACTTCGCTGAGGGGTGGATCAGCGTCGATGCACTCAGCACACGCCTGATCGAGGCGATCGGCGAACCAGACGGCGACGCGCGTGAGCACGTCGCTGCCGCGGTTGAAGCGCTAGTCATTCAGGGCGTGCTGGTGCGAGTGTGAGCGGGCACACGACGTGCCGATGCTGATCGAGTCGGCATGTTTCGCGACAGGCCGCAGCCGACTTCGCGACCCGATGTGATCGATCCGCCTCACGTCTGGTCTCATGATCTGAGCGTCTGCTGATCGGCGCCTGGGGACAGTCGATCGCTCTCATCCCAGCGGGAGCAAGCGGAACTCTACCGAAGAGACCGCGCGGGCACATGGCGGGCATCCGGCACCCCCTGGAGCCTGATGCCCCGCACTCCCCAGACCGGTATCTCGAATCCCGCGTGATGAATCGCCCCCGGGCTCCGTCTCTTCGGAGCGTCTCGAGCGACAGGGCGTCCTCAGTGTGCTCCGGACGGTTTGACAACGGCGGCCGCCGTACGTGCGACCACGACGATGTCGGTGGTGATCGACCAGTTCTCGACGTAGTAGAGGTCGAGCCGAATCGCGTCGTCCCAGGAGAGGTCGGAGCGTCCGCTGACCTGCCAGAGTCCGGTGATACCGGGCTTCATGAACAGCCGGCGGTGCGCGTCCTCGTCGTAAAGGGCGACCTCGGCCTCACGCTGCGGACGTGGTCCGACGAGGCTCATGGTACCGATCAGGGCGTTCGCGAACTGCGGCAGCTCGTCGAGCGAGTACCGGCGGATGAACCGTCCGACGGGCGTGATGCGCGGGTCGTCGTTGACCTTGAACAGCGGCTTGTCAGAGGTGCCCTGCTGATCGAGCAGCGACTTCAGTTGGTCATCGGCGCCGACGACCATGGAACGGAACTTGAACATCTTGAACGGCTTGCCGTGGAGGCCGATCCGCTCCTGCGCATAGAAGATCGGACCCCTGCTGGTGAACTTCACCGCAAGGGCGACGGCGATCATCACAGGGGAGAACAGGATGAGCAGGCCTAGGGAGCCGACGATGTCGAAGGTGCGCTTGGCGATGCGCTGGCGGCCTTCGAAGCGCGGGTACTCCACGTGGATGAGCGGGAGGCCGGCAACGGGACGGGTGTGGATGCGAGGGCCGGCGATGTCGGTGAGTGCCGGAGCGACGATCAGACTGATGCGCTTCTGATCGAGTGCCCAGCCGAACTTGCGGGTGCGCTTGGGAGTGATGGCGTCCGACGTCGAAAGGATCACTGAGTCGACTTTGTGGGAGTCGATGATGTCGAGGACCTCATCGAAGTCGCCGAGCACGGGCACGTCCTCCAGGAGCGGCTCCTGGGTTCCGTGAGTGGTCACGGCGCCGATGATGCGTATGCCGGACTGCGGCTCTCTGACGATCTTGTCGGCGATGTGAGTCGCCTTCTCGCGGTCGCCGATCACGATCGCGCGCTGAAGGAAGTGACCGGCATTCCGCTGATGACGCAGCCAGTTTCGCCACAGCCATCGAGTGAGTATCAGCAGTAGCAAGCCCGACGGCAGCGCGATCAGCAGGTAGAACCGGCCGAACTGGATTTGGAACAGAAGTGCCAGGATCGCGATCCCGCCGAAGACTCTCATGGTCGCGTCGACGATGCGTCGATACTCGGTCGAGCCGCCGTCGAGCACGGACGGCTCGCGCGTGCCGAACATCTGGAGCGCGACCAGCCATCCGAGTACGAACAGAAGTGAGGTGACGACGTAGCCGATCTCGAAATCGAAGGTGCGATCGCCGATCGTCAGCGGTTCGTTGTTGAAACCGAACCGCAGAAGGTGCGCTCCGAACACTGCAAGAATCACAACCGCGGTGTCGGTCATCGCAAGCCGGGTTCCGTACCGGCGCTGCTGTCGCTCCACGCGTGTCGTCGCGGATGCCGCGTGTGACATGACGCTCATACTGTGTGCTCACTCATCTTCAGCCGTCCCCAAGGCACAACGCGTTTCCCTCGCGCGTCGGTGGTTCGAAGCGGCGACCCCCTCGGTCGGCCTCGCGATGACGCCGCGCAACGGGTGCGCTCGGGCATCGCGCTCATTCTCGCACGTCGGCCGGTGGCATGCATATCGCGCAACAGTACGGTATGCGGCGTCACGGCTTTCGAGCCTCCATCAAGGTAGGGTGGGCCCAACTGAGGGTCAGGAAATGGAGAGCGGTTTGACCGCGTGGATCTCGATCGGATTGTCGTCGATCGCTGCGATTTTGGCCGTCTTCGCATGCCGCGGCGTCAGTTTTCGAGAGTGGCGGTCGCTGGCGTTCTGGATCCCCCCGGTGGTCATCGTCTGGCCGTCGATCGCGCTCATTCTCGGTGCGCTTCCGATAGCCTCCGGCGTGTTCCGCGGCGACGTGGTGGTGTTCGGGTTGCAGGTGATGCCCTCGGTACTGGTCTGTCTACTGCTCATGGCCCGTGCGGTGGTCGAGCGGAAGCGAGTCGGCGGTGTTTCAGCGCTGATCGTCTCCGCTGTTGTTCTCGTCGGCGGCGTTTTCTCGGTGGTGGCCGGACAGAGTCTGCTGCACGCGCTCGTTGCCTTGGCGGTCGTCGCCGGCTGTGCGTTCGTCAGGAATCGTGAAGCTCGGGCCATCGCTGACGCGCTCGTGATCTCCGTCGCCGGCATGTGCGTTCTTCTCGCAAGCTACGGCCTGCTGCTTCCCGGTCTCGCGGTGCGAACGGATTGCCAGCAGAATACGGCGAAGTGCGATCTTCTCGGGGGCTTCCTCTCCATCGGCCAGGAGAGTGGCAGCAATGCATTCGGGATCACCCTTGCGATGGTCGCGGCATTCGCGGTCTACAGATTGCGGTGGTCGCGAGCGGTGATGCTGACCGCTGCGGTCTGCGCGACGATCCTCGCGAGTGGGGCACGCCTGGCTACAGCCTGCGCCGCGGCATCCTGTGCGATCGGCCTGCTTGCCAAGGCGCGAGGCGGTCGGACCTGGGCGGCCGTGGCGCTAAGTGCAGCAACTGTTGCCTCTCTGATTTTCGCCGTGGTTCCCTTTCCACCGCATTCCTTCACGGATAGGGCTATCCTCTGGGGGCGTGCTCGCCAGATGATCCTCGACGCGCCATGGTTCGGGCACGGACTTTCCTTCTGGGTCCGTGACGCTGCAACGCAGCCCCCTCCACCGCGAAGTTACTCCCCGCACAACCTGTGGCTGGATCTCGGGGTGGCAGGCGGCATGATCGCAGTCCTGGTGCTCGTCGTCGCCGTTCTCCTGGGACTGTGGCTCTCCGCACCGGAGGCGCGGACGGGAGCGCTGCTGATCCTCACCGGCATCGTCGTCGTCGGCTGCTTTGAATCGACGTTCATGCCGTTCCGGATCAACCCGGTTCCGGCAGGCATGGTCGTCCTGCTCGCGTACCTGAGCGTCAACCAGAGAACCGGCCGTCTTCGCGGCCTGTTGCGACGGCTCGGGCGAGCCCCAGCTGCATGACGGACTGCGCGACGACCGGCGTCAGGATCAGCGTCCAGATCGGCAGCGCCCATGCCGCGACTGCGGCGTAGAGAAGCGCAGCAACAGCACCGATCGCCACCGCTCTGGCGGCTGACGCAGCTCTGTCGAAGGCGAAAAGGACCGCTTGATGGGCCTGATTCACGCCCATGAGCGCTCCACTCACGACGAACCCGGCGATGAACGGCCAGGCCTGCGTGTATTCATCGCCGAGTAGCCAGGCACCGGCGAACCCGGCGGGAACAGCGAGGATCAGAGCTGCGCCGACGATACCCCATGTAACGTGCCGCATCTGAGTGAACAACGACATCCGCTCGTGGGGGAGTGCAGTCGACAGCGTGGGCGTCGCTGCCTGCAGGAGTGCCTGCGCGAGCAGATTCACCGGTCCGCCGGCGCGAGACCCTGCACCGTAGAGGCCCGAGGCGGCGCTTCCTCCGATGAGTGCGATGACAGGCGTCTCGAGCTGCGACAGAGAGGAGGCCAGGTTTGCGCGCCAATAGCTGAAGCTCGTCGTGATCAGCTTGATGAGCGTGGACCCGCGCGGCCATCCACGTATGGTGACCGCCACGTTGGCTGCTGTAGCGATCAACGCAGCGCCGATCAGCCACGACGGCTGTTCGGTGCTCACGAATGCCGCAGCCGTCGTCAGCAGGAGCAGCCGCTGCGCGATAAGGATCATCGTCGCTCGGCCCAGCTGATCTGCCCCGGCCATCACGGCTTGGCAGATGTCGGTGACCGCATCGATGAGGATGAACGAGGCGGCCACGATGCAACTCGCGACGGGCAGCTCAGCGGAGGTGCCGATGAGGAACACCACAACCGCGAGGAGCGTGCCCAGTGCGGCCCTGAACGCGACCATCGTCGCCCGTTTCACGGATGGGTCATCTCCCTCGGCACGCAGACGGAGTGCACGGTGCGTGAACCCTGCGCCGGTGAGCGTGGTGATGAATGAGCCGACACCGAACAAGGCAGCGAAGACACCATAGTCGCCGACGCCCAAAGCCCGCGCTAGCAGCACGTAGGTGGCGAACTGCACCAGCGCAGCGCTCAGTGTGCCGATGAATCGCCAGGCGATCAGGTGCACCATAGGGTTCACACGTGTCTCTCGGCGGACGGCGACAGGAGTCCGCGTATCCCCTGTCGAGCGAGCTGCTCGGCGGCGGCATCCAGAACTCGCTCAGTCGCTCCCGGTTCGGTCACGAGCCCGAGTCGGCGCGCGGTCGTCGCGCTGGTCGGGCTCGGTGCCTTGCCGTCATGGCTCAACACGGCGTCGATGAACCGCTCGACATCCGCGACGTCGGTGAGGATCGCCTCGGGCGCCACCTCGGCGATCGGCGGATTGTTGAAGCCTCGGGCGGTGTCGAACAGATCGAAATCGGGGAAGAGCAGCCCGAAGGGGCGGCCCGTCCGCAGATAGTCGACCCACACGCTCGAATAGTCCGAGACCAGACCGGCGCTGAGAGCGAGCAGTTGGAAGAAGCTCAGTCCCGCCTCGCGCAGGGAGTCGGAGGTGACGACGTGCATGCCCCATGCTTCAGCGTTGCGGTCGTCGTCGAGTTGATGGGCCTTCGTCACAAGAACGATTCCGCGCGCAGCGCATGCCTGCCTGAGAGCCTCCATCTTTCTGGCCGCGGGCTTGTCCATCTGCTCGACTGCCGATACCTGACCCGGCCGGTGCGTCGGCAGCCACAGGACGAAGGGACAGAGCGGGTCGAGGCCGAGCGCTGCCAGTCGCTCCCGGTCCACTTCTTCATCGAAGGCGTCATCCCGCGGGTTTCCGGACACCACGACGGACGCCGACGGATCCCGGAGCTGCGTGGCGATGACCGCCCGACCCCAGACGGCGTTGTTGGTTGTCGCCACCTGAGTGTCGTACAGCAGCGGTGAGAGGGGGTCCTGCCCTGACTTGGGGCCATGACCGTGCCCGAGAAGCACATGGACTCGCGAGCGACCCGGGCGGGGATTGCCGAACAGGCCGTGCGTCATGAGAACAAGCCGTGCCTGAAGGAATCGCAGGTATCCACGGAGTGAGTTCTTGCGGATGATCTCGAGACGTGAAGCATCCCAGTCGACGTAGCGGAGTGCATTGCCGAGTTGTGCGCGCGACTCCCGCGGGTCCTCGCAGAGTAGGGCGACGACTGTGGTCGCATCAGCTCTTCGAGTCAGTGCTCCGGCGATGCGGAGCGCGTTCTCCTCACCGTCGCGCCAGCCGTGGACGACGATGATGTCGCGGGCCGGCACAGAGGCGATGAGTAAGGGAGTGAGACCGCGGATGGCGCGCGACGTCGAATGCGGCGTCATCTTCCCTCCGCGTCCTTCGTCAGGGGTCAGCTCCTGACCCCTGACGAAGGTACCACCGACTGCGTCAGGGCCTCACTCGCGCAGGTGCTCTCGATGCTCCCGGTACCACGCCACGGTCTGCGCGATCCCATCGCCAAGACTGATCGACGGCGTCCAGCCGAGCTCCGCCAGGCGTGAGACGTCGAGGAGTTTCTGCGGTGTCCCATCCGGCTTGGCGGTGTCCCACTCGGTGACGCCGTGGAATCCCGTCGCTTCCGCGATGGCATCGGCGATCTCGCTGATCGTGGCGTCGCGCCCCGTGCCGACGTTCACTTGATCGTCGCCGTCGTAATGCTCCAGGAGATGGAGACATGCATCCGCCATGTCGTCGGCGTGCAGGAATTCGCGGCGAGGAGTACCCGTTCCCCAGTTGGTCACGACAGGAGCACCTGCCGTCGCCGCCTCGTCATATCTGCGAATCAAGGCAGGCAGCACATGGGAGCCACGGGGTGAGAAGTTGTCGTTCGGGCCATAGAGATTCGTCGGCATTGCCGAGATCCAGGGCAGCCCGTACTGGCGGCGGACCGCCTGGATGTGGAGAATGCCCGTGATCTTCGCGATGGCATAGGCGTCGTTGGTCGGCTCCAGGTGCCCCGTCAGGAGGGAGTCCTCGCGGATCGGCTGCTCGGCGAACTTCGGGTAGATGCAGGATGACCCGAGGAAGAGGAGACGCTCGACCCCGGCCTCCAGTGCAGCGTCGATGACGTTCGTCTGGATCTGGATGTTCTCGCTCAGAAAGTCGACGGGGTACGTGCTGTTCGCAAGGATTCCGCCGACCTTCGCCGCGGCCAGAACAACATATTTCGGGCGTTGCTCTCGGAAGAAGTCGAATGCTCTCCCCCGATCCTTCAGGTCGAGTTCCTTCGAGCTGCGTCCCACGAGGTCGCCGAAGCCTGCAGCTTCGAACCGGCGCCAGATTGCCGAGCCGACCAATCCGCGGTGTCCGGCGACGTACGTGCGTGCGCCGCGATCCAATTCCTTCGGCTCGAAGGTCATCGTCTCGTCCACCCGTCGAGTGTCACGGTGTCCACCCACGGGCGGCCCTCATGTGCGAGCGCCTGGACGTCCGCCTCGACCATCAGGCGAGCCAGGTCGAGCCCGTCCACAGTCGCCTCCCATCCGAGCGCATCACGGGCCTTGGACGGGTCACCGATCAGCGCATCGACCTCCGTGGGCCGGAGATAGCGCTCGTCGAAACGAACGTAATCCTGCCAGTTCATGCCCACGTGGCTGAATGCCGCGTCGAGGAAGTCTCGAATCGAATACCCGACCCCGGTGGCGAGCACGTAGTCGTCTGGCGCGTCTGCCTGCAGCATCCTCCACATTCCCTCGACATACTCCGCGGCATAGCCCCAATCTCGGATCGCATCGAGATTGCCGAGGTACAAGTCGCTCTGCTGCCCGGCTTTGATGCGTGCGACTGCGCGCGTGATCTTACGTGTCACGAAGGTCTCGCCCCGTCGGGGCGATTCGTGATTGAACAGGATTCCGTTGACGGCATACATCCTGTATGCCTCGCGGTAGTTCTTTGTGATCCAGAACGAGTAGAGCTTGGCGGCGGCGTACGGGGAACGTGGGTAGAAGGGAGTCGTCTCGCTCTGAGGCGGGGGCGTCGCGCCGTACAGTTCCGAGGACGATGCCTGGTAGAAGCGGGTGGAGATGCCGGAGAGTCTCACTGCTTCCAGCAATCGAACGGTGCCCGTTCCTGTGGTGTCGGCCGTGTGCTCGGGCTCATCAAAAGACACCCGGACGTGAGACTGAGCCGCCAGGTTATACACCTCGTCGGGATCCACCTGCTGGAGAAGCGTCACAAGACGGGAACCATCGCGAAGGTCGCCGTAGTGCAATTTGAGCCGCGCGCCGGACTCGTGCGGGTCCACGTAGAGGTGGTCTATGCGTGCTGTATTGAAGGTGGATGCTCGGCGGATGATCCCGTGCACCTCGTAGCCTTTGGCGAGCAACAACTCGGCGAGATACGAACCGTCCTGGCCGGTGATTCCGGTGACGAGTGCGCGTTTCATGTGGAGCCTCCTTCGGACGCGTCTGTGATGAGTTACGTCAGGGTATCGAGAACGACGATGACGCGCCGGGCGGCTGGCGCCCATGAACGCTCACCACCGCCGGGAATACACGACCGCGAGCCGATTTCGCGCGGGACTAGACGGAACTACCACTCGAAGGGCGTAGGAAAGCAGTCAGAGTCTGCACAAGAAAGTGACGGGTGACCATCAGCGTGCACAGGTAGGTGACTCCGCAGGCGGCGCACACAACGATGAGGGTGACCAGCGGAATCATCCCTAGCCAGCTGGTGACCCACATCATCCCGACCCCCACGATGGCGAGCGGTATCGAGTAGAGCAATGGCCGAACGTGATCGAGTATCCCCGTTCGCGCGGGAATGCCTGCGAGAGTCTTGAGCAGCACGACGTTGGTAGCGAGCGTCACAACACCCATGATCACCGCAGCCCAGGCAGCCCCGAATACTCCGCCCCAAATCGCCCCGAAAATGACAACGGCGATGTGAACGCTGGACTTGATCACGTTCACTATCAAGCCGACGCCCATTCGGTTGAGTGCCATGAGTATGGCGCCCATCGGATTTCCCATGGCTCGGGTGAGGCCGACGCCCGACAGAACCTGGATCAGTGCAGCTACCCAGAGCCAATTCGGCCCGAAGAATACCTCGGTGAAGGGCAACGCAACGATCGCAAGTGTGACCAGGAGCGGGGCATTCACGATCGTCACGGTTTCGATGACCCGACGTATCGCTCGCGCCTGTCGTGAGCGGTCAGATTGGATTTGAGACATTGCGGGGAAGGCTACTCTGGTGACAACCCCATTCAGTCGCGCCGGCGTATTAACGGCGTAGGTGAATGCGAGATTGTAGCCGCCAAGAGCAGTCGGTGAGACCAGCCGGCCTACTGCGAAGCTGCCAATGTTCGCAGCGAAGAAGCTAACGATCATGTCGAGGCTGGTGATGAGGCCGAAAGACAGGAATCGAGTCGTCTCGACGAGTCTGAAATGGAAGCGGGGAAAGAACTCGCGACGCGAAGCATAGACAAACAACAACGCTTTGAGGCTGACCGAGAAGGCATACGCTGCCGCGACGGCAACCGGGCCGGCGCCGAGGAAGAGCAAGACAAGAGTCGCGGCGAGGATTGTCGCCGCACCGACCATTTCGATGACTGCGACTGAGCGGAAGGCCATGCGACGTTCCAGGATCCCTCTGGGGACTTGTCCATGGGGAGAGAAGATGAATCCCAAGGCGATGACGTGCACGAGAGCAGTCAGTTCTGGCATGCGGAAGAACCACTCGAACAGCGGCGCGGATACGTACAGGGCAACTGCGATCACGATTCCGACCAGGACATTGAGCCAATAGAGCGAAGAAAGTTCGTCTCGAGAGGCATTTTGCCGCTGGATGATCGAGTTGGCGATGCCCATGTTCGCGATCGTGTCCGCCAGCGCCAGGATCACGAGACTCGCCGCGACAACACCTACTTGTGTTGGTTCGAGCACCCTTGCCACAGAGGCAAGTTGCGCCAGTTGGACCACCGCCGCGAACAGGACGGAGATCGCTACCCAGAAAGAACCCGACAGGGTTGCCCGTTGGAGGTTTGTCATGAGCCGAGATCGGCTTCGGCTGCGCGCTCGGTGGCGTCCGGGCGGTCAAGCGCCTTCGTCAGGTCTCGTGAAAGGTATTCGATAAGACTCCGATCGTGGTGGCCTCTGAATACGCGATCGACCGCCAATGTGAGCGCGGCCGCTTCGGGAAGCGTCGTGGAGCCGTCGGGGACTCTGTATGGGTGTTGCCTGAGCAACAATTGCATAAACCGGCGTCGGACCTCCCAATCCCAATACTCTCTTGATGACCGGTAGAATTTGCGTTTCTTGAGAAACTTCACAAAGAAGAGCGAATCAAGTCGGTTCAGGAATATGCGCACAGGGCTTCGAGCTTCGCCACGTTCGCCAATCGATGAGGGGGCGCCAACTTCGTCCGGCATCGCGATCCATGGGTATGCGCCCGCAAACCGCACGGTGCCCTCGACGCTGACCGGCCAGTCTGCGGGGTTTCGAAGCGGCAGACCGGTATCGATGATGTGTTGCGCAGCAGTGCGGTTGATGAAATACGCTGTGGCGGTCATGGGCGTCAGGATCAACTGCTGAACTTCGACTTCGCCGAGCATCAGTTTGGATCGGGGATCCCCGATCATTTGACGTCCATAGAGCATCAGGATTGCAGGCTCATCAAAGGCCGGGAGCGCCGTCAGATGCGCGAAGACTGCAGCGAGTGCGTCTGGCCTCACGATACGGGCGTCGTCCTCGAAGATGAGGGCCCAATCGGCGGCGGAGGACAGAAAGGTGAGATAGCTTTCGCGGTGGGCCAGTGCACAACCAATCTCTCCGGAGCGCAGTTCGCGTCCGTACACAACACGAGCCCCCTCCGTGCTCGCATAGCCGGTCAGAGGGTGTCCGCCGTACTCGCCCTCGACCCCCGGTGATCTTTGGTTCCGGATACCAATGGCTTGCAGCTGCACTTCCAGCTCGGCTCCGCGGTAGTTGCGGTCAAGTC
>Ga0308161_1001747_pt1 | contig 25030 bp, 20 predicted proteins | sample PhyFR2_FD_201034 | JGI IMG/M metagenome (GOLD analysis project Ga0308161, IMG submission 201034) | Phyllosphere microbial communities from UC Gill Tract Community Farm, Albany, California, United States - DLSLF.R2 | ecosystem: Host-associated > Plants > Phyllosphere > Unclassified | place: USA...
CCGGACCGCTTCCTTCAGCAGTCGTTTTTGGGCCATCGTTGAGTACAGCGATGTAGCCGGGGCCATCCTGACGATGACTACGTGAGCGCGAAAAAGCAGGCTGCATGAAATATTCTCCTTGAGACGAGCGGGATAAAGGCGATGGGAATGGCGGTGACGGGGTGTGATTGCGCTTTCGTTCGCGCCGTGGCAGCGGCATCGTCCGGGTAGTACTTGCGCGATCAGCGAAAGACAGCCGTGGGTAACCATTGTCCGAATCGTGTTCCGCCGGTCCTGGAAGGCATCTGCGGCCCGGGCAAATGCTTGCTGATCGCAGTCTGGTGGCGTTGGCGTGTCAACAGATCCCCTGGGAAAGCGGGTTGTCCGCTCGTGACACTCCGGAAAGCAGGTGTTTCATTGCCACTCTGCCTTTGATCGTGATCCCCCATTCGTGCCAACAGCCGGGATATGCCCGAACCTCTCCACCACAAACAGCAGTTACCATCCTGACTTCCTCAGGCAAGGAGATATCTTGGATTCCGCTACATCACCAGGTACGGCAGCCAGGCTGGAGAACGATTTCTTAGGCCATCCCAAAGGCCTGTTCGTGCTGTTCTTCACCGAAATGTGGGAGCGGTTTTCCTACTACGGCATGCGGGCGCTGCTGGTGCTCTACATGACCAAGCACCTGCTTGCGCAAATCGAACAGGGCGCGGAAGTGATGGGCTTTGCCGCGCTCAGGTCAGGCATCGAAGCCCTGTTCGGCCCGCTCAGCAATCAGGCATTGTCGAGCCAGATCTATGGCCTCTATACCGGGCTGGTGTACCTGACGCCGGTGTTCGGCGGCCTGCTTGCCGATCAGTACATCGGGCAAAGGAAATCGATCTATTACGGCGCGCTGCTGATGGGCATCGGCCACTTCCTGATGGCCAGCGAACGGTTCTTCCTGCTGGCCCTGCTGTTCCTGATCGTGGGCAACGGCTTCTTCAAGCCCAATATTTCCACCCAGGTCGGCTATCTCTATGCCCCGGGCGACACGCGGCGCGACCGTGCCTACATGATCTTCTACATGGGCGTGAACCTGGGCGCCTTCCTCGCACCGCTGGTCTGCGGCACCCTGGGCCAGAAGGTGGGATGGCATTGGGGTTTCGGCGCGGCCGGCGTCGGCATGTGCATCGGTCTAGCGGTGTACCACTTCGGCCAGCATCGGCTGCCGCCCGCCAGCCAGCCGGCGCGTCCGCATCGCAGCCATGCCGGTCCAACGAAGCCGGAACGGCTCACTGCCGAGGAATGGCGGCGCGTGGTTGCGCTCATCGCGGTGTGCACCGTGACCGTGATTTTCTGGGGCATCTATGAACAGCAGGGCAATACGCTGCAACTGCTGGCGGACCGGCAGGCCGACTGGCATGTCCTTGGGTGGGAAATGCCGTCGAGCTGGTTTCAGTCCTTCAATCCCCTGCTGATCTTCGTGCTGACGCCCTTCCTGAACCGCTTCTGGAGCTGGCAATCGCGCCGCGCCAGCGAACCCGGCAGCATCGTCAAGATGGGCATGGGTTGCCTGATCATGGGACTGGGCTTCGTTCTGCTGCTGGCCCTGATGCATGGCCTGCCCGCCGGCCGCAAGCTGCACTGGCTATGGCTTCTTGCCTGCGTGTTCTTCTTCACGGTCGGTGAAATCTATCTGTCCCCGATCGGGCTGTCCTTCGTCAGCAAGATCGCGCCGCGCAGGATCATCGCGATGATGATGGGCATCTGGCTGCTCTCCAGCTTCTTCGGCAACTACATGGCCGGGTACCTCGGCAGCTATTACGAGCGCATCGGCAGCGAGCGCTTCTTCGGGCTGATGATTGCGCTCTCGCTTGCGGCAAGCATCATCCTGATGCTGCTGGCAAGGGGCTTGCGACGCACCGTGCAGGGCATGTAGCACGGGCGCGGCCACCGTCTATTGCGCCTCGTCCTCGCTGCCCTGCCTTGCCGCCTGCCGCGCCTCCCACCGCGCCAGGTTCTCCCGGTACTGCTGCAGCTCCTGCTGGTAGAGATCGAAGATGCAGGGATCGCAGCCGCTGCGGCAGCATTCATCGTCGCCCGGCTGCTCGGGCGGCAGCGGGCGGGGGTCGTGAGAGATACGGGTAGCCATCGTCGTCATCCAAGCAGGGGCGCCAGCAGCCATACCGTGCGGGCGGTGGCGCCGCGGTGCTGCAGCGCGTATTCGCGGGCGCGCATGCCCATGGCCTTGCGCGCGTCGCCATCGGTCAGCAGCGCGGCCGCCTGCTGCAGCATGGCGGCGGCGCTGTCGACGCGGATCGCCGCGCCGTCGGTGATGGCGTCCTCGCTGACGGCGCTGAAGTTGAAGGTATGCGGGCCGATCAGCACCGGCGTGCCGACCGCGCAGGCTTCGATCAGGTTCTGCCCGCCCAGCGGCGCCAGGCTGCCGCCGATGAAGGCCAGGTCGGCGGCAACGTAATAGGCAAACATCTCGCCCATCGAGTCGCCCAGCACCACGCGCACCTCGGGCGGCACCTCGTATCCCAGGGAGGAACGGCGCCGGTAGGCCAGGCCGCGCGCCTCGATCTCGCGCGCCACGTCGTCGAAACGCTGCGGGTGGCGCGGCACGATCACCAGCAGCGCTTCGCCCAGCGGCGTCTCCGTCTGGACCAGCGCATCCAGGATCATCGTCTCCTCGCCTTCCCGCGTGCTGGCGCACAGCAGCACCGGGCGCTTGCCGAAGCGGCCATGCATGGCCGCGCCCGCATCCAGCATGGCCGGCGTCGGGCTGACGTCGAACTTGATGTTGCCGGTGACTTCCACGCTGTTGGCGCCGGCCTGGCGCAGGCGCTGGGCATCGGCCTCGGTCTGGGCGGCGATGCAGGCAATGCCCTGCGCGGCCTTCTGCAGCAGGCCGCCGAAGCGGCCGGCGCGCGCCAGCGAACGGGCCGACAGCCGCGCATTGACCAGCGCCACCGGCACGTGGCGCACGTTGCACTGGGCGATCAGGTTGGGCCAGACCTCGGTCTCCATCAGGATGCACAGGCGCGGCGCGAAATGCTTCAGGAAGCGCTTGACCATCCAGCCGGTGTCGTACGGCAGGTAGACCTGGTGGAAGCGGTCGCCATAGTGGCCATACAGCTCGCGCCCGGTGGCGCGGCCGGTCGGCGTCATATGGGTCATCAGCAGGCTGCGGTCGGGATAGACATCCAGCAGCGCGGCAATCAACGGCTCGGCGGCGCGGGTTTCGCCAACCGATACCGCATGCAGCCAGATCAGCTGATTGCCCGGCGCCGGCGCGGCATCCTTGTAGAAGCCCAGCCGCTCGCCGATATGCCGGCGATAGCCCGGCTCCCTGCGGCCGCGCCACCACAGGCGCATCAATACCAGTGGCAGGCCAACCCACCACAACAACGAATAAAGCAGACGCATCAGATCAGTGTGCGGCCGGTCAGCCGCGTCAGGATGGCAAGGGGACTGGATGCCGGATCGTACTGGGCATCCGCGGGAAGATGAAAGGTCTGCTCCAGCATGTACTGGCCGGACATGACCGCATGCGAAGTCTGGTCGGAAAAGCAGACCCAGACCGCGCCCGGCGCGAACGGCATCGTGACCTGGCGCGCATCGCGCTGGTAATTCAGGTCCGACTTCATTGCATCATGCAGTTGCAGCATCAGGTGGTCGTATTCGCTGCGCAGCGACTTGGTCACATGCAGCGCGCGGAGCAGGCGCGCCTGCACCGGCGAATACTTTTTCATGCGCGGCAGGAAGTGCCGGGCAACGTCCTCGAACGGCTCGCCCACGCGCCAGACGCGTGGCTGGCCTTCGGGGTTGACGTTGGTGAACACGCGCAGGATGCGCTCGCCGTAATTGGGCCGCGACGGAAAGGCATCGACATGCAGCCGGCGGTCGTCGGCGCGCCACGACTGCGCCCGCGTCTCGACCTGCGACGGGCGAAAGCTCGTGGGCGCACTGCGCAGCTTGCCGGTATAGGCCGGCAGCAGCTGGGCCACCAGGGTCTGGGCCTGCTGGCGAAAGCGGCCGACCATGCGCGCCAGGCCAGCCTGGCCGGCAGCGTCCAGCACCGTGCCTTTCAGGCCGCCGTTGGCGTCCAGGCTGATGTTGCGCACCTTGGGGTCGCGCACGTCCGGCGTCAGATAGGCTTCCTCGCCCGGCTGCAATGCAAACGGCAGCCGCGGAAAGTGCAGCACCTTGCCGGCTTCCAGCGCGGCGATCCATTCGGGGTTGGCTGGTTCGGAGCCGGCGTCCCAGTCGCGCCGGTCGAGATCAATGATTTGCTGTTCCATCAGCCGTATTATGCCGTGTCGGGTCGGTATCAGGCTAACGAATGGCCTGGCGTTCCAGTACAGACAGCGCCGCCGCTTCCACTTGCGCCACGTCGGGCGGCATGCCCTGGTCGCCGAGATTGATGATGCGCGGCGACCAGTTGCCCTCGGTCTTCCAGCGCGGCGAATCGCAATACAGCTCCACCGTGGGCCGGCAGAAGGCCGCGGCGATATGGGTCAGGCCGGTGTCGACGCCCACCGCCAGCGTCGCGCGCTGGGCCAGTGTGACGGCCTCCATCAGCGGCAGCGCCGGCAGCACCCGCGCGCCGGGAATGCCGGCCGCAATCTGCTGCGCCGCCTGGCGTTCCGCGTCGCTGCCCCAAGGCAGCAGCACGGCCAGTCCCTGCGCGGCAAGGCGATTGCCGAGCGCGATCCAGTTCTGCTGCGGCCACTGCTTGGCTGCGCGCGCGGTGCCGTGGAAAAACACCGCATAAGGCTCCCGCGGCAGCCAGTCCGGCTGCAGCGCCGGCGGCTGCAGATTGAAGTCAGCCGGCCCGCTGACCTGGTAGCCCAGCGCACCGGCCGCCACCTCGCGCGCGCGCTGCACCGCATGGGTACGCCTGCCCACCGCGATGCTGTTCGTATGAAAGACGCGGGACACCGCCTCGTAGCCAGAACCTTCGGTGGCGTTAGCCAGGCCGATGCGGCGTCCGCCCGGCGCCAGCCGCGCCATGCGCATCAACAGGCCGGTCTTGAACAGGCCCTGGGTGTCGAACACCAAGTCATAGTCGGTAGCGCGCAGCGCCGTGCGAAAGGCGCGGATCTCGGCGCGCGTGGCGGCCGAGGCCAGGCTCTTGCGCCAGCGCCGCAGCGCCACCGGGATCACGTTGCGCACGCCGTCGTTCAGGCGCACCAGGCTGACATACGCCTCCTCCACCACCCAGTCGATCTGCGCATCGGGCGCATGGCGGCGCAGGTCGGCCACCATGGGCATGTTATGCACCACGTCGCCCAGCGAAGAAACCCGCACGATCAATATCTTCATGCCGGCTCCGCGCCGGACTGCCGGATGCATCGACGCGTCAGTAAGGCAGCGCGGCGTCCGGCTTGGCAGCCTGGATCACCCGCTTGAACTCCGACTGGATGCGCGCGAGCGCCGCATCGTTCTCCGCCTCGAAGCGCATCACCACCACCGGCGTGGTGTTGGACGAGCGCGCCAGACCGAAGCCGTCCGGATATTCGACGCGCAGGCCATCGATGGTGATGACCTGGTCGGCGCCGGGGAACTGCGCTTCCTTCTGCAGCTTCTCGATCAGCGCGAAGTTCTCGCCTTCATTGAGCTTCAGCTGCAACTCGGGCGTGCTGGTGGACTGCGGCAGCGCGTTGAGCACCGCCGACGGATCGCTCTCGCGGCTCATCAGTTCCAGCAGGCGCGCGCCGGCATACATGCCGTCGTCGAAGCCATACCAGCGGTCCTTGAAGAAAATGTGGCCGCTCATCTCGCCGCCCAGCGGCGCGCCGGTCTCGCGCATCTTGGCCTTGACCAGCGAATGGCCGGTCTTCCACATCAGCGGCTCGCCGCCGTTCTGCGTGACCCAGCTTGCCAGGTGGCGGGTGCACTTGACGTCATAGAGAATCTTTTCGCCGGGATTGCGGGACAGCACATCCTTGGCAAACAGCATCAGCTGGCGGTCGGGGAAGATCACCTGGCCATCCTTGGTGACCACGCCCAGGCGGTCGCCGTCGCCGTCGAAGGCCAGGCCCAGCTCGGCGTCGGAGGTCTTCAGCGCATGGATCAGGTCTTCCAGGTTTTCCAGGTGCGCCGGGTCCGGATGGTGATTCGGGAAGTTGCCGTCAACCTCGCAGAACAGCTCGGTGACTTCGCAGCCCAGGCCACGGTACAGGTCGCCCGCGAAGGCGCCGGCCACGCCGTTGCCGGCATCGATGACGATCTTCATCGGCCGCGCCAGCTTGATGTCGCCGATGATGCGCTGCAGGTAGTCGTTGCGGATGTCCAGCTGCCGGTAGCTGCCCTGCCCGCTCGCGTAGCCGTTGCTGTCTATGGTGCGGTACAGCGCGGTGATGGCGTCGCCGTAGATTGCCTCGCCCGACAGCACCATCTTGAAGCCGTTGTAGTCCGGCGGATTGTGGCTGCCGGTCACCATGATGCCGGAGCGCGCCTCCAGCGTGCTGGTGGCGAAGTAGACCATGGGCGTGGCCACCACGCCGATGTCGATCACGTCCACGCCGGCGGCCTGCAGGCCTTCGGCCAGCGCCGCGGCCAGCCCCGGGCCGGACAAGCGGCCGTCGCGGCCGATGACAACCGTGGTTTCACCCTTGGCCCGCACAGCGGTGCCAAAGGCCTGGCCGATGCGGCGCGCCACGGATTCGTCCAGCGTCTTGCCGATGATGCCGCGGATGTCGTAGGCCTTGAAAATGGAGGGAGAGAGATTGAGCATGGTTGTCTTGTCGTTTCGTTGTCTCGGTTGGCAAAAGCGCCGGCATTCCGCCGGCGCCGCTCTGTTCAGGAGCAATGGCAATCGGCACGGGGCCATTGCGCAATGCTCATTTCACGGCATGAATGCGTGCCGTCTCCGGCCTGGTGCGCGCGGTGCGCGCGGTCCAGATAAAATCCTCGATCCCGCATTGCGGCGCGTATTCCGACACCGCTTCAAGCAGCAGCGCGCGCACGGTCTCCACGTCGAAGCGGTTGCAGGCCTCGTTGAGACGGTCCAGGATGCGCTGCAGCGCCGGCCATGCCAGCTCCGCCTCCTGCGCTCGCATGATCAGCGGATGCCCGGTGCCCTGGGCATTGGCGCCGATCAGCAGCTCCTCATACAGCTTTTCGCCGGGACGCAAGCCGATCTGCCGGATCTCTATCGTGCCTTCCGGCGTGGCATCGCTTTTGACCTCGTAGCCGCTCAAGTGGATCATGCGCTTGGCAAGGTCGATGATTTTAACTGGTTCGCCCATATCCAGAACAAACACGTCGCCGCCCTCGCCCATCGCGCCGGCCTGCAGCACCAGCTGCGCAGCTTCCGAAATGGTCATGAAGTAGCGGGTGATTTCAGGATGGGTCACGGTGATCGGGCCGCCGGCCATGATCTGGCTATGGAATAGCGGCACCACCGAACCCGAGGAACCAAGCACGTTGCCAAACCGTACCATGCAGAAGCGGGTATGTTTTTGCTCGCGGGCAAAGGCTTGCAGGATCAGTTCCGCCATGCGCTTGGTGCAGCCCATCACATTGGTCGGCCGCACCGCCTTGTCGGTGGAAATCAGCACGAAACGGCCGACCCGGGCGTCGACCGCGGCGCGCGCAATGGCCAGCGTGCCGAATACATTGTTGCGTATGCCCTCGACCGGGTTGTGCTCCACCAGCGGCACATGCTTGTAGGCCGCAGCGTGGTAGATGGTATCGACGTCGAAGGTCTGCAGCATGCGGGTGCATTTCTGCTGGTCCAGCACAGAGCCCAGGAAAGGAATCAGTTCCAGTTCGATGCCCAGCGACTGGCGCATGCCCTGCAGTTCCTGCTCGATGCTGTAGAGATTGAATTCCGCGCTTTCCAGCAGCAGCATGCGGCTGGGTTTCAGGCGCACGATCTGCCGGCACAGTTCGGAGCCGATGGAGCCGCCCGCGCCCGTCACCAGCACCGACTTGCCGGTGATGCAGGAGGACAGCAGGCCCATGTCCGGCGCGACGGGGTCGCGCCCCAGCAGATCCTCGATCTCGATGTCGCGCACATCCTGCAGGCGCAGCTGGCCGGACAGCAGGCTGCCCACCGGCGGCGTGATCTTGACCTTGACCTTCAGCGGTTCCAGCCGGTTCAGGATGGTCTTCTGCTGGGCGCGGCTCAGGCTGGGCATGGCCACCAGGATTTCCTTGATGGCGCGCCGGGTGATCAGCCGCTCCAGATTGTCCGAACCATGGACCCGGATGCCGGCGATGGTGGCGCCCTGCAGGTCGCGGTTGTCGTCGATGAAGGCCACCGGGGTGTAGTCAGGCACCATGCGCAAGGCGCTGGCCAGCTGCACGCCGGCATTGCCGGCGCCGTAGATGGCTACCCGGGTGCCGTCCAGCGGACCCATCGCCCGGATGAAGTAGCCGCGCGCAATGAAGCGTCCGGCCACCATGTACAGGATGGCGCTGACCCAGTAGATGCCGAATACGCCGCGCGACAAGCCTTCCAGGCGCGTGACGATGGCCGACATCGTGACCAGGACCACCAGCGACAGCGACACGCCCAGCACAACCACATAGACGATTTTCGGATCGATGAAGCGGATCATGGCCCGGTACAGGCCAATGCGGATGAAGACCGGGATGGAGACCAGCGGCGCGGCCAGCATCAACCAGGCATATTGCTTGATGAGCAACAGGTCGACATGGTCGTAGCGCAGCCAGATGGCGAAGAAGAGCGTGAGCGGCAGCATGACGGCATCGATGCTGGCTGCCAGGAGCTGTTTCTTGAAACGGGATAATTCGAGAATGGCTCTCATCGACGCCGGTTTTTGTGCAATAAAAACAGCATTTTAACCGGCGATGCCGCTTTGCAGCATTTCAACGTTGGCCGGTCTTCGAATTAATTGATCGACCGCAGCCTTTGTTAAAGAATTTGAAAAATCGTGAGAACAGCAATTTTTCATTCCTTAAAAACATATTTACTTGAATATCCAATGCTTCCCAGCAAGAAATCCAATGATGGCAATCACAGGCAGGGATAGGATCTTTCCAGTCAGCGGGCTCCCCAGCAAGGACGCTGCAAGCGACACCATGCCCAGTGCAATCCCGTAATTGAAGGCCACCACAACCAGGTATTTTCCGAACGACGAGGTACGTGCGGCAGAGGTAAAGGTGAACTTTGCATGAAACAGATAATTCACCACCAGTGAAACGAAAAAGCCGGTTGATGTGGCAACCACCAGGCTGGCGCCGTAGACCAGCAGCGCCTGGAAGAGGCCGACATCGATCGCCGCGCTCAGCGCACCGCCAGCCAGGTAAATGAGAAACCGCTGATCAAGCACCACGCGAGCGCCTCCTTGCAAAACGGGCGCTGCGATGCACGGCCCGTGACGGCACGGACGCAATGTCATAGGAGAAGAAGGCAAGAATCAGCTGGATGCCCATGATGACCGGCAGCGCCGACAGCATCACGGTGCCGGCCGGCGTGGCAACGCCCGCCTCGCTCGATCCAGCCCAGCGCAGCCCGCCGTAGATCAGGCCGAACAGCAGCGAGACCACGCCCAGCGGCAGTTCAAGCGAGGCCAGCGACATGTCGCGCAGATAGTAGTTGTAGAAAATCCGCTTGCCGAAGTTGCGGATGTGCTTGCCCATGAATTCCCCGACGATCTTCGAAATCTTCAGGTTGCTCACCTCGTCGCCGTAGGTGGCATCCATCGGCACGTCCTGCACCACGGCGCGCAGGGTATTCAAGCGAAACAGGATATCGGTCTCGAAAAAATAGCGCTTGCTGATCTTGGCAAAGGGCAACTGCCCGGCGATGTTGGCGTGGATGGCGGTAAAGCCGTTGGTGGGATCGAAAATATCCCAGTAACCGGACGACAGCTTGGTCATCAGGGACAGCAGCGCATTGCCGAACATCCGCACCGGCGGCATGTTGCCAATCTCGTCAAGATTGAAGAAGCGGTTGCCCTTGGTGTAGTCCGCCTCGCCATCCAGGATGGGCTGAACAAAGGACGAGATCAGGTTCGGGTCCATCTGGCCGTCGCCGTCGATCTTGACGATCACTTCGGCGCCATCGGCCACTGCCGCCCGGTAACCCGTCATCACCGCGCCGCCGACGCCCTGGTTGACCTCATGCCGCAGCACGACTACCCGGTTATCGCGGCACTGTGCCGTCACCAGGTCGCCGCTGCCGTCAGGGCATTTGTCGTCGACGACATAAATAGCCGAAATTTCCGGGCCGATGGAGTCAATGACGCCGAGAATATGGCGGGTTACCTTGTAGCTTGGAATGACAACTGCAATGCGGCGTGCAGGCATTTCCTGCTCCTGGGGGAATTCACAAACCTCCGGCCTGGAATCGGTAAAAAACGAAGTTGTATTGTTGATCATGATGAGTGCTGCGTATCCAGTGCATTCACCGAGGCAAATGCGCTGACACGCCCTTTCCTGCGTTCAATGCAAGATGCTGAACCGGCTTCTTTACGCCGCGAGCGACACCACGGAACAGGTCACCGAAGCCGGTTAACTGCCTTGAATATCCCGGACTGGCCGGGCAGCACAAGATAGCATCCATGGACAAGCCGCCTTTTGCTTGTCTGCAAAGGCTTGCCCAATTGTCCAGCTTGAATCAAGCCAGCCTGCTAATGCGTGACGCCCTCGCGACGCACTACTTTGAGGAAGGTAAGAACGAGGATATTGAGATCGAACAGCAAGGATTGCCGTTGCAGGTATTCGACATCGAGTTTTACCTTGTCCGGAATCGCCAGTTCATCCCGGCCATTGATCTGCGCCCAGCCGGTCAGTCCGGGCAGCAACGCGTCCACGTGGTAGCGGGTGCGCAATTCGATCAGGTCATACTGGTTGAACAGCGCCGGCCGCGGCCCGACGAAGCTCATGTCGCCCTTCAGGATGCTCCACAGCTGCGGCAATTCATCCAGGCTGGTCTTGCGCAGGAAGGAACCAATGGGGGTCAGGAACTGGTCCGGGTTGCCGAGCAGATGGGTGGCGACGGCGGGCGTGTCGGTGCGCATGGTGCGAAACTTGGGCATGCGGAAGATGGCATTCCGGCGACCGACGCGGTCGGACCAGTAAAGGGCTGGACCGGGGGAAGTGAGTTTGACGGCACATGCAACGAACAGGCACGGCAGCAGCAAAACCAGGGTCAGAAAGCAGCCAAGCAACAGATCGAACAGACGTTTCATGCGCGCCCAGACAGAAAGTGTTCAACGGTACGGCGAATGCCTGCCTCCATTGTGACGGGCGGCCGCCATGCCAGTTCGGCTGTGGCCGGCCTTGCATCGACAACAAGTGGGTCGGTAAGCCGCTGCATCATGGCCGTTTTCCCGATCAGACCGGCGCCGGTCTTCAGCAGCCAGACAGGAACAGGCAACAACCGCGCCGGCTTGTGCATCGCAGCAGCAATCATTCTCACCAGTTCGGGCAAGGAAACGTCGTGCTGGTCGGAAATCATCCATGTTTTTCCTGCGGCGCCCGGATGCAGCAGACACACGATTAAAAAATCCACCAGATTATCGATGCCGACCAAGCTTCGGGAACTGGCGACGGCGCCCAGAGGCAAGGGAAAGCCCAGTTGCACGATCTTCATCAGTTGAAGAAAATTTGCGCGCACGCCGGGTCCATAGACCAGCGGCGGCCGCACGATCACCATCTCCATGGACGATCGCCGCATGGCGCGCAACTGCTGCTCTGCTTCCCACTTCGAAAGACCATATGCGTCAGCGGGCGCGGGGACATCGCCGGCGGAAAACGGCTTTCCGACCGACGTCTCGCCATTGACCTTGACTGAACTGACGAACACAAAGCGCCGCACGCCTGCGGCCTCGGCCTGCCGCGCAAGATTGATCGTGCCGTCCACATTCACGCTGCGATACAGGGCCATGGAATCGGATGCGGTATCGTTCATTTGGTGAACGCGTGCCGCAACGTGCAGCACGGTGTCGCAACCGGACAGCGCATCGCGCCAGTCGGTATCAGCGCCAATATCACCAACGACGCGGTGGGATGCATTCCGGCCGGTTCTGACCGCAGGCACATGATCCATGCCCCGACTTTTCATTTCACTACATACAGCCGATCCGACGAACCCACCAGCGCCGGTCACAAGCGTCTTTATCACATTTGGTCCAAAAATAGCCGAGTGCCGGTATTGTAATGAAAACCGTTCGGCTCACGCGGTTCAAGGGTCTTAACCCACCTATAATGACCGCCCGATTCGATTCACCGGATCATGCACCAGCATAAGACAGCAAACATGCATCTCGCTAGCGGCGTCAATTTCTCCATTTCCGTGGTCAGTCATGGTCATGCGGATTTCATCGAATCCTTGCTGAAGGATATCCTGCGTCTTCAGCGCGAAGATCTTGAAGTAATCATCACCTGGAATCTGACCAGCGAATCCATTTCCTTCGCGGAGAAATTCCCCGGTTTGCAAATCAGGGAAATCCGCAACCGGCTGCCGGCTGGCTTTGGTCAGAACCACAACAAGGCATTCGCCAGCAGCATTGGGAAGAATTTCGTCGTGCTTAATCCGGACATCAGTCTTGAGCGTGACCCGTTTGAACCCATTCTCGAACTTTTGCAACAATGCGACCATTGCATTTGTGCACCGACAATTCTCGGACCGGATTCGAAAATCGAGGATAGTGCCCGCCACTTCCCCAGTCCGTTGAGCCTGACGGCGAAGCTGGCGGCGAAAATTCTGCGCCGCGACATGCATGTCGAAAAAATACCGGACCTTGGAAGCCTGCTCGCCCCGGATTGGGTGGCAGGCATGTTCATGGCAATGCCACGCCAGGTTTTTCAGAGATTGGGCGGCTTTAACGAGAAGTACCACCTTTATTACGAAGACGTAGATTTATGCGCTCGCGCCCGCCTTTCAGGGATAGACATCTATGTACTCAAGGAAGCGGTCGCAATACATCATGCCCAGCGCAGCAGCCACAGGGAATTCCGTTTTCTCAAATGGCATCTACAAAGCGCTTTGCGTTTTTTTCTGTCAAAGGCGTATTTTCTGCACACCCTCACCAAGGCTAAAAATCGGCTTTTGCGAAATCGCTGAAACCCCGGAACAAATTGCGTTCATAGAGGGCATCCGGATAACGATTGGGGTAGCTCGCATATCCGCCCCGTGCGCTCTCACAGATGCCCGACATCATGTAAAAGGAAGGATCGCTTTCCACTTTTAACCAGGAAACTATGGATGGCGTCAGGCAGTAAAGCGGCTTTTCCTTGAGTTTCCTGACCAGATTTTCAACGCTTCTTGTCCTGGCACTGGACTTGATCAGAACAGGCACCTTGCCGATTAGGTCCTGGTTCCTGTCGTTTTCCGAATCGATCTGAAAATCCATATTGGTGTCACCGGTTTTAGTAAAAACGCGTCCCGGCAGGATATGTCTGTCGAAGAAATATTTCGCCATCGAAGGTTTATGGTCGCCATAGACTGCCACCAGATAGTCAGCCCCCTGTTGATCAAGCATCGTCACGAAATCATTAAGATCCGACACCGATTTTTCCAGGCGTTTTTCATATTCGTTCAGCCCGCCGTCCCCTTCGCTCTCGACATACGGCCCATGGGTATATACCGTCACTGCGGAGAGAAAAACGCGCTCTTCCGGGGTGTTTAACAAACCCTGCGCCGCCTCATACAGCAGCGAGTCGCGCGGAAAAAATTCATCGCCTTCGTAATTCATTTGCTCCAGCGAGACGAACTTCTCGAATCCCATCTTGGGATAAATCTTGTCTCGGTGATAAAAGCCGCGGTGGAAGTTATGCATTGCATATGAACGGTAGCCCAGCCTTTTCAGCTCACTGGGAAAAGTGACGGATTGCGGCGAGAGTTCATCCTGATACTCCTGGTACACATATCCCGTCAGTTTCGAGGAAGGCAGGCCCGTCAGCACTTCGAATTCGGCGTTCGCGGTGCCGCCGCCAAAAACCGGAGACACCATTTCAGTAAGGGTAAAACCATTTTCCAACAGGCTGGAAAAGCTGGATTTTCCTTGTTGCGCTCCCACGTCCCAGCATGCCTCACACAGAACAAGAATGATTTTCCTTGGCAAAGGCAACTTGCTGCCTCCCGCAGCCTTGGAAGATTTCAACTTCAATGCCAGAGAAGCTGTTTCCCTGGGCGGTATATTCTGGATAAGACGCTTTTTACTGGTGTAGATCAGATGAAAAGGAAGTCCGTTCTTCCGGACGTCGGTCACCATATGCCAGCCCACATATTCCAATCCGAGAAATTGGGAAAAGAAGCGTTGGCTAATTAGCGGCGAATCCTTGTGTTCAATGAAATGCGGGTATAAAGAAAAAACAGAAACCAGCCCGCCTAAAAATGCGAATTTCAATGAATTTCTCTTGCGGAAGCCATTGCGCCAAGCCGAATAAATGATGAAGAAGCAGACGAGAAGCAAGCCAACGGATAGCCAGAGAATGGTCGATGGCGCGTAGCTGGGAAGTTGGCTGACCTGCCTGATTGCCAGAAAATCGTAAAATCCCAAGGGTTCACCGTTCATTGCCAGCTTGGTGGAACTTACCTCGCCCAGCAGCACGATGATGAAAGACAAAAACAAGGAAGACTGAAAAAGGGTAAGAAAAGGAAGCAGCAAAAAAATGACAGCATAGACTGGCAGAAGTTTCGGCTGATCCAGAAAAAACGATTTCACGCCGAATTCCCAACCGCTGGCATGCGCTACCGAAAAATAAATCAGGGCAAGAGAAACAAGGAGGCGGGAAAATTTTGAAAAATTCATGAAATCTTCTTGAATAGTCGTGATCGTAATTTAAAAAATCAGACCCATCAGAAATGCGCTGTTAAATTTTGAATAAATCATTTCAGTGCAGCATAATCCATGATAAGAAACGAAATGCTTCCTGCTGGAAGGAGCCGGCACATAAATGGCTGAAAATATAAGCAGTCGCCAAGGGCGAAAATACTTCAGAAGCGCCTGGACTTAGAAAGCTCAAAAATTGCGTTGCGTGTTCCTGCATCCAATGGCCTGCGAGCCGCAGGAAATGCACCGCCGACTCCAGCTTCAAAATGTAATCTATCAAATGAAGGGCAACTCCCATGCCCGATTTCCCCACACGGCGCAATGCTTGATGCCTGCAACAGGGCAGCATCCTACCTTATTTTCGCCGGGAAACTATCATGGAAAGTAAATTTTGGCAACATTGTTGCTAAATTTCGTCATAGATTTTTACATTATTTCAGGTGGCAGGCCGAAAGGAGGTGCAGATTCATATCATTCCGGGAATTAGCTTTGCTTCAGGATGCGTCGTTGAAATTCCACTTGCATTCAGCGCGAGGCTCGCAATCCGGGATAGTTTGGGGAGGCAGAGAGACGCCTTGCGGGCAAGAAAGGATAAGCAGTCTGTGAAGGCAGGCCTGACGCACCCTGGATATCCACAGTGCTCTTGGTCAACGCGGCTTTTGCTTTTACCGCGTTAACGATTGTCGATGCAACGTCATGCCGGACGACCGGTCAGGGCCGGGTACTCACCGCTTTTAAAAACATAGCCGGCCGGCTTTAATTAATGCCGTGCCGCGTGACTATGAGGCCAGCGCATTCCCGAAGAGATTTACTGCGTCAAAGCGCGCGTACCAACTATTTTCAGAACGGAAGTTTCGTATTTCTTCCAGTTCTGGCTGGTAGTCCTTTACCAACTGCAACAGGCCTTGCAAATCGGTAGCATGATTAATGATGGATACACCATGCAGATTTCCTCGCAAGGACATTTCCCCGAAGCTTGTGGAAATGACTGGCAAGCCCAGTGCGCGATACTCGTAATATTTGATGGGATCGACGGATGAGGTTAATGCATTGATCTTGAAGGGAATGAGTCCTGCAGAAAAATTTTGCATCATCTCGATTGCCTCTGGGTGCGGGCAAGCGGGCACAAGCTCGATATTTTTCGGCAGCGGCGCCGGAGGCGGCGAGTAAACCGGCCCGATCAGGCGCACAACGGTTTCGGGGTTTGCGATCGCCAGCCTGATCACCAGCGGCCAGTCAAACCAATTCGCAATTGTGCCGACATAACCGAACACCGGCTTACCGGAGTAACGCGCCACCCCGGCATCGGGAAGGACCTCGGTGGCGCAGGCATTATGCGCCAACACCGGCTTGGGCACATTTCCTGAAAATCTTTCGAGCAGCGCGGTGGACGACGCCAACAGCATGCTTACATTGGCGGCAATCCGATCTTCCCTGCGTCGCATGGCCCAGGAAGAAAATCCGCCATAGAAAGCAGCAAAGTCGTCCATGGCGTCGTAGACGCGCGGTATGTCGAAGTGTCTTTTCGTTAACTGCAAAGCGAGTTCGGACGGCTTTCCAATGACAAGGCAAGTCTCTTTCACTGAAACAAAAGACGCCACTTTATTCATCAGCTCCGTCCACAACAGGCGGTTGATCGCGCCTGACCCAGGACCCGGTTCGATAGGAAGCGATCGGGGCTTAAGCACCGTCAGCCAGGCATTCGCACCGGGTTTTGCGTCCTCGTTGCCCTGAATTGCCGACCTGGAAACGATCCGGCGCAAGTCGGACAATTCTGGAAATCTGGTGGGATAAGGATCTATCCATAAAACCCTGTCGCCGTGGCGGGCCTGAAACCATTCAACGAACTTGTGGGGACGTTGAGCAAAGCTCGCCCACGGCACCGGCGACAGGTAAACGAGCTGCATCAGGCTGCAAAAGCTTTCAGCACATTGACGATGCGCTCCGCGCCGCGGCCATCGCCATAGGGCGAGATGCCGCGCGACATGCCAGCATAGGCCGCTTCATCATCCAGCAGGCGTTGCGTTTCGCTCACGATTCGATCGTAGTCGGAGCCGACCAGTTTCACGACCAGTTGCTCAACCGCCTCGGGTCGCTCGGTTTCGTCACGCAAGACCAATACAGGCTTGCCCAGGGCAGGCGCTTCTTCCTGCACGCCGCCCGAATCGCTGATGATCAGATAGGAGCGCTGCATCGCAGCCACGAAAGGCGCATAGTCGAGCGGCGCACACAGGATGATGTTCGGACTGGCGCCCAGCATTTCGTGAGCAACATCCTTGACGTTCGGATTGGGATGCACCGGGTACAGGAACTGCACGTCAGGGTTACGCTCGGCAAGCGTTTTCAGCGCACGGCAGATGTTGCGGAACGGTTCGCCGAAATTTTCCCGGCGATGGGAAGTGATCAGGATCAGCCGTTTCGAGGCATCGATGTTGATCCCCAGGTCGAGGTCTTTTTTCGCAGTCATCAACAGCGCGTCGATGACCGTGTTGCCGGTAACCGTAATGGCGCTGTCGACAATGCCTTCCCTGAGCAGGTTTTGCCGCGAACTTTCGGTCGGCGCGAAATGCCAGCGCGCGAACCTCCCGGTGATGACGCGGTTGGCCTCTTCAGGAAACGGATTATCCATATCCCAGGTGCGCAAACCGGCTTCGACGTGGCCGATGGGAATACGGTGATAGAAACATGCCAGAGACACCGCCATCACTGTGGTGGTATCGCCTTGCACCAGAACCACGTCGGGCTTTTCGGCAAGCAGCACATCATCCATGTCGAGCAGCAGGCGCGCGGTCAGCGTTGTCAGCGCCTGGTTGGGGCGCATGATATCGAGATCGATATCGGGCGTAATATCGAAGAAATTTAATACCTGATCCAGCATATGGCGATGCTGGGCGGTAGCGAGAACCCTGACTTGCGCCCACGGTTGTTCTTTAAGCGCCAAAATGACAGGAGCCATCTTGATAGCCTCGGGCCGCGTACCAACAACAATTAGAATTTTCATTTCGCTAACCCCTTGCTCCCTCGATGGCTTGGCGAGTGGCGTTCAAATAAGCGTATCCATACCGCTTGTCTGGCTCAAGATAGGTGCCTTCACCCCATTCATTCCAAGCATTGATGAAGATGTACTGGTCTTCCAGATCGTCGCGATTCCTGGCTTCAAGCAGAATATCTTTCAGCCAGCGCTCATATAAAGCCGGCGTTGCTCCCTCAAAGATCATTCCTTTATTGTCACGTCGCGCGGTATTGTCCCACATCGGCATTGCAGCGCGATGCAGCTTAGGATGGTCATATGCGAAATACTTTTTCTGTTCTACGATATCGCGATAATCAAGCACGATGCCGCCGAATTCCTGCATATAGTCGATCTTCGAGCTTATATCAACACAATGCTTGAAAAGCGTGCCTGGATGAAATTCGCTTTGTGCGTCAAAACCGAGTTCAAGCAAATTGACGTCCCAAGTATGCTCTTTCACACCAATGATATAGATATCGCCAATGCCGGCGTCAATACAGTGTTTCCGCCAAGCTGCGATGGTACTGGCACATTCCGGAATGAATGATGGGCGATATACAGTGAGAACTGGTCTGCCATTCATCCGTATATACCGGGCATCACGCATGTATGGGACAACGCTTTCGATGAACGCAGTATAGCTTTCCACAGTTTCGCTCTGCTTCATCAGAATTTCACCACAGGACCCATCGAATCTGCGAGTCCAGGATTCATTTGCCCAGCAAAGCGAAAAGGGAAAATCAATATCCTGGGCTTCCAGAAACATATCGAGCGGCTTATCCAGCAAACGCTTGCCATCGAACCAGTAATAATAAAAACAAAAACCATAGACGCCGTACATCTGTGCCAATTCGACTTGACGCCGGATGTTATCCAGAATTCTTAAATCATAGTACCCAAGTTCACCGGGCAAGCGTGGCTGATAATGTCCCACATATTGCGGTACGGCCCGCGACACATTGTTCCATTCGGTGACTCCCTTCCCCCACCACAGATCGTTTTCTTCGGTCGGATGAAACTGAGGAAGATAATAAGCGAGTATCTTTGCATCGCCCTCCTCGCGCTGATAACGGCGCGAACTTAGCTCGACATGCTCTTCAGTCGGCTTTCCAGGCAACGCGAGAACTTGACTGACATATTTCTGAAGGAGTTCTTCACGGCTGACCGGCGCTGATACTGTCGCTGTGCCGGGGTCGCTCGCGGCTCTTTTCATATTGCGTGAAAATCTCCGAGCACGTCCGACGAGTGACTCCTTGGTTTCTTCAGGCAATGGCAGCCGCCAATATATTCTCCGTAGCAGTTGATATAAATTTTGGTTCACTCTTTTCTCAATTCATATGTTAAAAAAGCAGATTTCGATCTTGCCACTATGGGTTATTGACGGTTTTTATGCCTGCAAGAAGATACATTGACAGGGCCTTTTCAGCCCATGAATTTTTTTCCGCATCGTTGGCAAGCGCCTCCATGTAAGCAGCATCGTCCTTTGATGAAGCTCCAGTAACAAGATTACGCATGAAATCTTCATGAGTATTCGAGACCAGGCATGATTTATATTTGGCGCACTCAGGCAAATAAGTAGTAACAACCGGCTTCGAAGCGGCCATGTACTCGAACAGCTTTACCGGCGAGACAGATTCCGTAAGTTCGTAACGCTTGAATGGCAGGATGCCAATATCGTAGAAAGCTGCATATTCACTCAGAACAAAATAGGATTTGCTACCGAGAAAATGCACATTTGGCATTTGTAAAATGCCGCTCTGCGCCAGCGATTCGTCATGTGCGTATCCAATAAGCACCAACTCATACTTGCCATCGCGCGCTATTTTTTCCAGCAAATCGTAATCGATCCAATTTGCCAATGCGCCATGATAGCCAACTACCGTCCGCCCCGACGCCAATGCTGGCTCCATGTCTGCGGGTGGATAAGGAACTTGTTTGCGCCAATGTGCGAGATCCACCCCATTCGTGGAAAGAATGCATCGGTCACTACGGTATTTATTCACTTCCGCAAACAACTTGTCTGACGTAGCTACAACGAAAACTGCTTCGTGTTTCAATAGCCATTTATGCCGTTCAATTACGAACGAAGGAATTTCCCCGGTGATCTCCTCACTGATCTCGTCAATGTATTCATAAACGACCATAATCCCATCGCCAAGAAAACGCTCAACGTCGCTTATTTTTGTGGCAAGATCAATCGACTGCAAGCGCAGCAGTTTCGGCTGGCTAGCTTCCGAGAGTGCATTAAATACGCAATGCACGACTTGGTCGTCGAGTGCATCAAATACGATTACATTACCTTCGGCTCGATTGAAAACAAAAATATCCTTGTCCACTTGCAAATGGCCGCCGTAAAGGGCTAGTCCTCCGAGTTGGGCAGCCTGTAACGACATATGCTGAAAGCGCTGAAACAGCGGCGTGCTCCATCCCATTGGGACATGGAAAATATCAATGAAATCGGGATGTCCGATAATGATTTTTCTTAATTGCTGCAAGCGCTGTTCGTAGGTGCGGCGGCGGACCAGTTTTTCCATCCACGAGGTGCTTAATCTGTGGGAAGCGCGTACCGCCAGAGGAATAGAACGCAGCAGCCCATGTCGCCGGACACCCTGCCGATAGCGGGTTGCAAGATAGGCAAGCCGTTTACGCCAAAGCGGGTAATCCTCGTACGTTGAAACAGGAGCTGTCTCAACGCCGTCTACAGACACATTTCCCTGCGCCCTGCCCTGATTCTTCATGACCGCTCCTACCATTCTGAGCGGTCTGGTGACTTTCCATGAACGACTGCTTTTGAGAGCCGCGATCTGCTGGCCATATTGCTCTAACCATCTATCCCTTTCCGCGACAGCCTCTCTCAGGAAATTCATTTCCCCGTTCTGCACTTTGACTTCAGATGTCAGGGAATCGATTTCCTCCAGGCTACGTGCAATCTTGTCCTCTGCTTTAGCAATTTCATGGATACGCGCCTCTATGGCCTTCGCAAACTCTGATTGCTTCTCCTCCAGCAAATTGTTGAGGCGAGCTATTTGTTGCTTGTTTTCCTCAATGAGAGAATTTGCCACAATTAATTCTGACTCGCGAGCACTAATAGCTGATGACAAGCGCCCGATTTCAGTCGTCGTATCGCTGGCATACACCAGGGAGTCGGACAAATTTAGTTTGAGGCTGTCTAACCATTGGGGCTCCCCGTACACCACAATTACCTGATCGCCTCCCCACAGCGTATTTGGCAGAAAACGACAATCAACCACCTTGCACCATGCCAACCTGAATCCATTTTTTAAATTGGCTGGTATATTTTCTGGAAGGAAAGAATAAAAATGCTCATCGATCCTCTCATATTCCCTGTAAGGCAATGCCAGGACGACTGCCTTCCTTGCATGCAAGGAAATGTCTTCCAGAACATCGTATGGCTTATGAAAATGCTCAAGCGTATTTGATGAAAAAACAACATCGAATTGAGCACTTGGCTCTGACGGCTGCCCAACCCAATCTTCGGCAATAAAACGGATTGCCGGATAACGGCTTGTCGCCTGATTGATTGCGACATGTGAAAAATCCACACCCGTAATTTGGTCTGCAGCGATGTAGCTGGCCCAGACGTCAGTTCCGTCCCCCTGCGCGCAACCCCAGTCCACCAGGGAAAAAGCATTTCGCTTAATCTCTTCCAAAAGCCAGTCCGGAAGGTTATCGATCGCAATATGGGAAAAGAAACGGGATTGCCGGGGACCCTCGCGAGATTCCCAATTTTCCTGGAAACGGCCATCCCAGTAAATACTGGAATTAATAATATTTTCGTCTGTCATTTATTTAACTAGAACTTCCTGTTCAATGGACGGCTGGAACAAGCCAAAAAACCTCTCATTGGAAACCGAGGAAAAATAATGAGCACCCTCGACATATTCATAATAATGAATATCCCGATATTGGCGGTTCTCTACAGCAGCCACGAGCAAGTATTTTCCAGTAACCAGATAGTTAGTCAGGCGAAATACCATTTTAAACCGCCCGCTTTCTGGAAGCGACGCGACCTCTTGGTCATCGGTTGCGGACACAATCAAATCTGTGCCTTTCAGGTCTTTAATTGAAAAGGCAATGCTCAAATGTTCACGCGGTATATCCGGTGCAATATCGAGTTCAATTGCGATATTGAGTGGCTTGCCCCATGAATGAACGTCTCTGGCAATTCCGCTCTCATCACAGACGGCGGCAGAAAGTATAAGGCCTTTCCGTGAGCCCCAATGCGTGACGGGCCGGGAATCAAGTGATGGAGCCGAGATAACCGGTTCGGCGCCACTCTCCCCAGATTTTGTCGACAGGCCCTTGGCTGCCACGTCGGAACCTGTTTGCCCCTCCAAATGATCAACCTCTTCCCTGGTTTCTCCATTCAGCGATTCTTTGTCGGACTTTTCATCACTGAACATGAATTCCATGAAACGCCCCGAAACGGGAAAGACATCGCCGTCTTCGACCATATTTCCGTGATCAAGCCAGATGGCCCGTTCGCATAAAGTGCGAACCGAGGCAACATCATGGCTGACGAACAATATGGTTGCTCCCTTTTCCTGGATATCCTTAATCCGACGCATGCATTTGGCAACGAATCGAGCGTCGCCTACTGCCAGCGCCTCGTCGATAATAAGAATCTCGGGATCAACATTAATCGCAATAGAAAATGCCAGCCTGGCATACATGCCACTCGAATAGGTCTTGACTGGCTGATCAAGAAAATCTCCCAATTCGGAAAATGCGAGAACATCTTGCATTCTGGCAGCCATTTCTTCATGGGGAAATCCAAGTATCGCGGCATTCATGAATATGTTTTCCCGCCCAGTGAACTCGGGATTAAACCCGGCGCCTAGTTCAAGTAAAGCTGCTACCCGGCCATACGCACTCACTGTCCCATACGTTGGTGTTACAGTTCCGCAAATCATCTGGAGCAGTGTCGATTTTCCACTGCCATTGCGCCCTATGATTCCTACCGTTTCTCCTTTGTTTATAGAAAAAGAAACATTGCGCAGTGCCCAGAATTCACGGAAAAACTGTTTTTTTCCACGAGACAGCATCTGCATCAATCTGTCTCTCGGCTTATCATAAATGTGATAGCACTTGCTCAGCTCATCGACCTTGATTGCCAAACTAGAGGACATCTGCGAATCCTTTTCTCGTTTTCTGGAACCATGCAAAGCCTATCCAAGCAGTTGCCATTGCGACCAGAGTATATATGAGCAGACCAGTCCAATCAGGCATCTTCCCCCATATAAGAATATCTCTCGTCTGTTCAATAATGAAGGTTAGCGGATTCGCCATAATGACTGGCCTGAATCGCTCGGGAACTGCAGTGATTGGATAGAAGACCGGAGAGAGGAACATCAAAACGGTTGTAATAATCCCGACAGTTTGAGCAACGTCTCTGAGGTAAACGCCCAAGGAGGCAAGAATCCAGGCAATGCCAACAACGAGGACGACTAGGGGAAACAATACAGCTGGAATAAATATTGCGGTCCAGTTTAAGTATCCATTGAAAACGAGAAATGCCAGCAGCAGCACGCCAATATTAATAATGGCATGAAAAATTGCCGCACCCATTGAAATTACTGGAAGCACCTCAAGCGGAAACAGGACCTTTTTAACATAGTTTGTATTTGACAAAACCAGCCCGGGCGCGCGATTGATCACTTCGCTAAAAAGATTTAAAACTATCATGCCGACGAATAGCACCACAGCAAATTGCGTTTTGCTTTCGTCGCCTCCCACGCCGCCCCATCGCGACTTGAATATTTCCGAGAACACAAAGGTGTACACGAATAGCATGAAAACAGGACTGAAAAAGGACCAAGCGAGGCCCATGGCAGATCCTCTATACCGGCCAACAACTTCGCGCCTTGTCATTTGCAAAATCAGACGGCGGTTGCTCCAGAGGCTTTGGACCATGGCCAAGAAGGACAATTTTTGTGGACCATGTGGATTAACAGGAATCATAGAACCAACTAGAATATTTATTCGTATTACCGGATGCCTACTGCATTTTCAGCACTGCCAAGGATAGGCCTTCGGATGAACTTAACGAAGCCATTGGATTTTTCAGCTCTGCACTACGCCTGAATACGGTGAAAATTTCAAGTCTAAAATACAAATCGCCAATTTTAAAGAACTGCGCGCTTTCGCTGCAACGCGCAGAAGTACCAGACCACTCGCATTGCCAAAATTTTATAAGCTTAAAATTATTTCTTTTGATGAGAAAACTTAAGCGTAATACGAAATGGCCGCCAACCAACACAAAGATGAGCTAAACGGGGATGTTCTGAGCAGGATCTATTTTTGACACAGGGCGAGCGCAGTTTCCCATTCCGGCAGGTGGCAGAAAGTGCTAATCAACCGCTCACAGGAAAGGGAGGAGTTTTTTGGCCTGCTCGCTGGAAGTGGGTATTCTTCAGTACGAATCGGCAAGACACGGGTTTTTTTGGCATCCGCGTTCGCCAATATCGCCTTGGCGAAATCGTACCATGTGGCACTTCCTTGAGAACTTAAGTGATAGATGCCACTTAAGCCTTTCCTGTCCATCGTGGATCGTTTGCTGCCGTATAGCTGAGCGAGTACATTACTTGTCGTATCCGCAATCGTGCGACTCCATGTCGGGGCGCCATATTGATCACTGACAATTTTCAACTCGTCCCTTTCACGGGCGAGACGTAGAACGGTCTTTAAAAAATTGTTGCCATACATCCCGTACACCCAACTGGTTCGAAAAATAAAGAATTCGCAACCTGCTGCCTGTATTGCACGTTCACCTTCCGCTTTGGTCCGTCCATATACATTGATCGGACAGACTGCGTCATCTTCAGCGTAAGCGCCGTCCTTTGTTCCGTCAAAGACGTAATCCGTTGAATAATGAATCAGTGCCGCACCAATGCGCGCGCACTCCTCCGCCATAACGCCAGGCGCAACCCCGTTGATACGCATTGCTAACTCAGGCTCAACCTCGGCTTTATCAACTGCAGTATATGCTGCTGGATTAACGACGAGATCAGGTTTTAATTCGCGAATAACGTTACGTATCTGGTTGAAATTACCAATATCCAACTGCGCCCTATTAAGAGCCATAACTTCGCCCAAAGGCTGAAGGCTGCGTTGAAGCTCGTATCCAACCTGTCCGTTCACCCCCGTAAGCAAGATTTTCATTGAAAAACCTCGGCCTCTGACAATGCCTTCGCGAGCCTGTCCTTGTTGGAGAGTATCGGCTCATCCGTTATTGGCCAGTCTATTCCCAATGATGGGTCGTTCCACAAAA
>Ga0308161_1001748_pt1 | contig 25009 bp, 22 predicted proteins | sample PhyFR2_FD_201034 | JGI IMG/M metagenome (GOLD analysis project Ga0308161, IMG submission 201034) | Phyllosphere microbial communities from UC Gill Tract Community Farm, Albany, California, United States - DLSLF.R2 | ecosystem: Host-associated > Plants > Phyllosphere > Unclassified | place: USA...
GGGCGTCTCGGCCTGCTGGGCAACGTGGACCTCATGGATGCGCCGTTCAACGCCACCAACTACACGCGGGCACTGATCCAGGACCAGCAGGCCCGTAGCGTGGCTGACGTGGTGCAGAACGACCCGTCCGTGCGCGTGGCGCGCGGCTTCGGCAATTACCAGGAGCTGTACGTGATCCGCGGCTTCCCGGTCAATTCGGACGACCTCGCGTATAACGGTTTATACGGTTTGCTGCCGCGCCAGTTCGTGGCGAGCGAACTGCTGGAGCGTGTCGAAGTCCTGCGCGGCGCGAACAGCTTCATCAACGGCGCGGCGCCGGGCGGCGGCGGCATCGGCGGCATGATCAACCTGCTGCCCAAGCGCGCGCCGAACAAACCTCTGAACGAAGTCACGGTGGGCGTCGAATCCGGCGGCCAGACGTACGTGGCGGCCGACGTCGCGCGCCGCTTCGGCGCGGGCGACCGCGGCGGCATCCGCGTCAACGCCGTGCGCCGCAGCGGCGACACCGCGGTCGACCGCGAACAGCGCGAACTGTCGGTACTGGCCGTCGGCATGGACTACCGCGGCGACGGCTACCGCCTGTCCGCGGACGTCGGCTACCAGGACCATCAGCTGCAGGGCGCGCGCCCCAGCGTGACGACGGGCGCGAACCTCGCGATCCCGGCCGCGCCCGAGGCGGACAGCAACTTCGCGCAGCCGTGGACGCATTCGAACGAGCGCGACACGTTCGGCACCCTGCGCGGCGAGGTCGATCTCGCGCCGCACGTCGTCGCCTGGGCCGCGATGGGCGCGCGCGAAGGCCGCGAATCGAACGTGATCTCGTCCCCGACCACGAAGGACAATGCCGGCGCGACCACGATGACGCGCTTCGACAACGAACGCCGCGACAAGGTGCGCACCGGGGAAATCGGCGTGCGCGGCGACTTCGCCACGGGGGGCGTCAAGCACACCGTGAGCGCCACCGCGTCGGCGTTCGGACTGAAGTCGTACAACGCGTACGCGTTCGGCGACTTCGGTGGCTGGACGTCGAACCTGTACCGGCCGGTCGACGTCGCGGCGCCTTCGGCCACCGCCTACCTGGGCGGCGTGCTCGCCAGTCCGCTGCTGACGCAACGCGCGATCCTGTCGAGCTACGCCGTGGCCGATACGCTGTCCGTCCTGGACGACACCGTGCGCGTGACGGCCGGCGTGCGCCACCAGACCATCAAGGCGAGCGGCTACGACTACAACACGGGCGCGCGCCTGAAGGACTCGGAATACGACCGGAGCGCCAACACGCCGGTGCTGGGCATCGTCTACAAGCCGGTGAAGAACCTGTCGATCTACGCCAACTACATCGAGGCGCTGCAGCAGGGCCCGACGGCATCCGGCGTGGACATCACGAACCAGGGCGCGACGTTCGCCCCGTACACGTCGCGCCAGAAGGAAATCGGCGTCAAGTACGACAGCGGCAAGCTGGGCATGAGCGCGGCCGTGTTCTCGACGGCGCAGCCGCTCGGCTATGTGCAGGACAAGGTGTTCGGCGTGTTCGGCGAGCAGCGCAACCAGGGGCTGGAACTGTCGGTGTTCGGCCTGCCGATGCACGGCCTGCGCGTGCTCGGCGGCCTGACCTTGCTGGACGCCGAACAGCGCCGCACGGCCGGCGGCGCGAACGAGGGCAAGGATGCGATCGGCGTGCCGCGCACGCAGCTGAACGTCGGCGCCGACTGGGGCGTGCCGGGCGTGTCGGGCCTGGCGCTGAACGCGCGCGCCGTGGTCACGTCGCACCAGTACGCCGATGCGGCCAACCTGCAGCGGTTGCCGTCGTGGACGCGCCTGGACGTCGGCGCCAGCTACGCCACCCGCGTCATGGACCGCGACGTCACTCTGCGCGCCCGTGTCGACAACGCGTTCGGCCGCAATTACTGGGCATCGGCGGGCGGTTACCCGGGCTACGGCTACCTCGTGCTCGGCGCGCCGCGCACGGTGACGGTGTCCGCCACCGTCGATTTCTGATCGCCCGCCGCTCAGGTCAGAACGATCCGGACGGCCATCCCCACCCACACCGCGGACGCGGCCGCCGCGAGGCAGGCCGCGTACGCCAGCAGCGCCCTGCCCCGCTCGCCGTCGCCGCGGCTGCGCACGAGGTAGTACGGAATCATGGCCGGCGCCAGCGCCGCCACGGCGACGCTGAGCCACTTCGATCTGCGGTAGCCGCGCGCGTCGCTGTCGGCGCAATACCAGAGAAAGCCCAGGTAGCTGACCGTGAGGCCGACGCACAAATGCAGGCCGGGCGCATCGCACGCACCGCCGGCGGCATCCGCGAGGCCGGTGCCGGCCAGCATGACCATGACCCAGAACATGACTCGCTGATGACTCATCGCGGCTCCCGAGCGAGCGCCGCGGAAGGTCCGTCAGCGCGGTTGTATGTCGAAAACCGTCAGCTTACGGACCCGTGAAAAGTTGCCCTTGATCATCATCACGGAACGGGCCGCTGTGCTTTCACGATCTGCAGCGCCGAGGCGATCAACCCGCTCATGTCGCCCAGGTCGGCCGGCACGATGATGGAATTGTTGGTCTTGGCGAGCTTGCCGAACGCGTCGACGTAGTGCTCGGCCACGCGCAGGTTGACGGCGTCGAGGCCGCCGGGCGTGCGGATCGCCTCGCCCACCTGGCGCAGCGCGCTGGCGCTGGCGTCCGCGAGGGCGACGATGGCCGCCGCCTCGCCCTGCGCACGGTTGATCGCCGCCTGCTTCTCGCCTTCCGAGCGGGCGATCGCCGCCTCGCGCTCGCCGCTGGCGATATTGATGGCTTCCTGGCGCCGGCCTTCCGAAGCCGCGATCAGCGCGCGCTTTTCGCGCTCGGCCGTGATCTGGCGCTGCATCGAATGGAGGATCTCGGCCGGCGGCGTCAGGTCCTTGATTTCGTAGCGCAGTACCTTGACGCCCCAGTTGGCGGCCGATTCGTCGATCGCGTTGACGATGGTGGTGTTGATGTGGTCGCGCTCCTCGAACGTCCGGTCCAGCTCCATGCGGCCGATCACGGAACGCAGCGTGGTCTGCGCCAGCTGGGTGATGGCGGCGATGTAGTTCGACGAGCCGTACGAGGCGCGCATCGCGTCCGTCACCTGGAAGTACAGGATGCCGTCCACCTGCAGCTGCGTGTTGTCCTTGGTGATGCAGACCTGCGGCGGCACGTCGAGCGGGATCTCCTTCAGGCTGTGCTTGTACGCGATGCGGTCGACGAACGGCACGACGATGTTCAGGCCCGGCGCCAGCGTGGCGTGGTATTTGCCGAGCCGTTCCACGACCCATGCATGCTGCTGCGGGACGACGTTGATGGTCTTGAAGACGAAGACGAGCGCGAGGACGAAGATCACCACCGCGACGGTTCCGAACGAGAATTCCATGGGCTTCCTTGGTTGACGACGTTGATCGGCCGGGTCAGGACATGACCTTGTAGAACACGGCGCCGGCCGTGCCGGCAAAGAACAGCAGCATGCAGAACGCGCCGAGCCGCGCCAGCGCGCGCCCCTTGCTGCCTGCTGGACGGCTGCGCACGATGTAGTACGGCACGGCGACGATCGCCAGCATCACGATGCCCACGTTGAGCAGCGCCGTGCGGCGGAACCGGTGCACCTCGCTGTCGAGGCGGTACCAGTAGAAGCACAGGAAGCTGAACAGCAGGGTGCACAGGATGCCCCAGCCGCCCGCCTGGATGCCCCGCTCGACTTCGCGCGCGTCGACCACGCCGAACACGAACGTCGCCGCGACCAGCAGCGCCAGCGTCTGGCGGGCCGTCATGGGTTGCCCACCACGAGCCGGCTGCCGTGCACCTCGACGATGCGGAACTCGCCCGCGTGCGGCGCGACGCCCTGGCCGAGTTCGACGTCCCACAGCGCGCCGCGGTACATCACGCGTGCGCGGCCGTCTTGCCACGCCGGCACGCGCACGTGCTGGCCGATGTCGAGGTTGACGTTGCGGTCGCGCTGCGCATCGGTCTTGGCCGGGTGGCCCAAGCGCGAGCGGTGCAGCAGCCCCGTCGCGAGCACGCCGACGACGGCGGCGCCGATCGCCTGCGCGGGCACGCCGGCACCGGCCAGCGCGACGATGCCGCCGACGGCCACGCCGATGGCGATCATCAACAGGTAAAACGTCCCGGTAAACAGCTCCAGGATCACGAGCACGCCGGCTGCTACGAGCCAGCCCATCCAGTCAGCCATGGTGTCCTCCAGCGTCGACATCGTCCCGTGCGACAGAACAAAAACCCCCGTCGCCCGGCAGGGCGGCGAGGGTACGGGGCGATGTCGAATCGTGCGAATGATATGTTCGATTGATAACGGATGGCGTTAGTCTACCGCTTTCGGGCGCCACGTCAACGCCCGCCGGCCGGCGCCATCGCCGTCATCGCACGCCGGCGCCGGCGTTGACCGTGGCGTCCGGCTGCTTGCGGCGCAGGATCACGGAGTCCGTATCGGTGTGCGCAGGCGCATCGCAGGCACGCGTGCAGCGCAGGTACGTCGCGTCGCACTGGCCGTTGCGCTCCGAGACACGGCGGTGAGCGTCGGCGCGCTCGTTCGCCTGCGTGGCGACCGATGCGACCTGTCCGGCGTTGTTCGTGCGGTCGAACGGGTTCTTGCTCTCGGGTGCGACCAGCACCTCACGGTCCAGTTCGGTGAGGCGCGTCGCTTTCGCCCGGCATTCCTGTTTTTCGGTCGTGCACATCGATTTGCAGACGCCCGGGTCCGCGGCAAACGCGGCCGCGCCCAGCGACATGCCGAGTATGGCGGCCAACAACTTGATTCGATTCATGGATCATCCTTCGTTATACATATGGTTTCCCTCGCATCTGGTCGTGCCGGGTTTCCTGATGTTTAACGTTTTGCGGACACAAGTCAAGGCGCCATTGATGCAGGTCCCGTCCGGGTCCCGCGACAAAGGCGGATCAATTTCCACGTGGAAATATCGATGAATAATCGGGGACATTGCTCAACGGGGAGTCCCGCCATGTTCCGACGCCTGCTCGCCGCTCTCCGCCCGCACCCGTCCGCCGCGCCGGCGCCCGCGCCGCACGACGCCATCCCGGCCAAGGACGAGCACGGCCGCCCCGTGCTCGTCCCGCGCGACATCTGGCGCGACACGGTGCTGCATCCGCAACTGAAGCGCGACTGGAACACACCGGACGCCCTGTACGGCACACTGTTGACGGCGCTCGCGGACGGCTTCGCCCGCGAGCTGCTGACGGCCGCCGCCCGTCTGGTCGACATCGACGACCGCCCCGAACGCAGCCATGCGACGTACGGCGTGGTGCTGCTGGAAAGCGGCCGCCCCGACGACGCCGAGACCGTGCTGCGCGCCGGCATCCGCATCGCCGGCGCGACGGCGCCGCTGCTGACCAACCTCGCCCGGGTCCAGCACGACCGCGGCGACACCGCCGGCGCCTGCGAGCTGCTGCGCCATGCGGTGCGGCGCGATCCGAATTTCGAACCCGCGCTGAACGGCTGGCTCACGCTCGAGCGCGCCCGCATGGGCGAGGACGGCTGGCTGCGCGCGCTGCACGACGCCTGCGCATGCCGTGCCAGCTGGCGCGCGCGCCTGGTGCTGGCGCGCCACCACCTCGACGGCGGCGATCTCCAGGCCGCTCGCGCGCAATACACGGTCGTGCTGGCCGAGGCCGACGTCGACGGCACCTTTCTTTCGACGATGGCCGCCGATCTGCGCCAGCATGGCCATGCGGGGCTTGCCATCACGCTGGCCGGCCCCGTCTACGAACCGTGCCGGCACGGCCCGCAGGCCGGCCTGAACCTGCTGCGCGCCTGCCTCGACACCGAACGCGCGGCCGAAGGCGAGGCGCTGCTGGCCCGTCTGCGGCCGCTGGCGCCGGCGGTGTTCGAGCGGCGGCTCGACGAGTTCCAGCAGGCGTTCGGGCAGATGCGCGGGGCGCGGGCGCAGCAGACCGTCTGATGGTGAACATTCGGGGTCAGAAATTCGGGGTCAGAGCACGGATTGACTTGCTGGTCGCAGGCGGGGCCGCGGGCGGAATTCGGGTCGGGCGGAATTCAGGTCGGGCGGAATTCGGGGTCGGACGGAATTCGGGGTCGGGCGGAATTCGGGGTCAGAGCCCTAAAAAAGCAAATTCGGGCTCTGACCCCTGAGCAAATTCGGGCTCTGACCCCTAAGCTCTGACCCCAAAAAAACTGCCAAAAAAAACCGCTGCACGAGGCAGCGGTTTTTCGTTGGCGCGTCAGCCGGTTACATCGCGGCCAGCTTCTGCCACGTGTCGATCACCGAGTCCGGATTGAGCGACATCGATTCGATGCCCTGCTCCACCAGCCAGACGGCGAAGTCCGGATTGTCGGACGGCCCCTGGCCGCAGATGCCGATGTACTTGCCCTGCGCGCGGCAGGCCTTGATCGCCAGCGACAGCATGGCTTTCACGGCCGGGTCGCGCTCGTCGAAGTCCTTCGCCAGCAGCTCCATGCCGGAGTCGCGGTCCAGGCCCAGCGTCAGCTGCGTCAGGTCGTTCGAACCGATCGAGAAGCCGTCGAAGTACTGCAGGAACTGCTCGGCCAGGATCGCGTTCGACGGCACTTCGCACATCATGATGACGCGCAGGCCGTTCTCGCCGCGCTTCAGCCCGTACTTGGCCAGCAGGTCAATGACCTTCTCGGCCTGGCCCAGCGTGCGCACGAACGGGATCATGATCTCGACGTTGGTGAGACCCATCTCTTCGCGCACGCGCTTCATGGCCATGCATTCCATCTCGAACGACTCGGCGAAGTCCTCGGCCAGGTAGCGCGCGGCGCCGCGGAAGCCCAGCATCGGGTTTTCCTCGTCCGGCTCGTAGCGCGAACCGCCGATCAGCTTCTTGTACTCGTTCGACTTGAAGTCGGACAGGCGCACGATGACGGGCTTCGGCCAGAACGCGGCGGCGATGGTCGCCACGCCTTCGGCCAGCTTGTCGACGTAGAACGCGCGCGGCGACGCGTGGCCGCGGGCGACCGACTCGACCGCCTTCTTGAGGTCGTTGTCGATGTTCGGGTACTCGAGGATCGCCTTCGGGTGCACGCCGATGTTGTTGTTGATGATGAATTCCAGGCGCGCCAGGCCGACGCCGCCGTTCGGGATCGACTGGAAGTCGAAGGCCAGCTGCGGGTTACCGACGTTCATCATGATCTTGGTCGGGATCGGCGGCAGGTCGCCGCGCGCCGATTCCGTCACTTCCGTTTCCAGCAGGCCGTCGTAGATGCGGCCCTCGTCGCCTTCGGCGCAGGAGACGGTGACGAACGTGCCGTCCTTCAGCGCCTCGGTCGCGTCGCCGCAGCCGACGACGGCCGGCACGCCCAGTTCACGGGCGATGATCGCCGCGTGGCAGGTGCGGCCGCCGCGGTTGGTGACGATCGCCGAGGCGCGCTTCATGACCGGTTCCCAGTTCGGGTCGGTCATGTCGGCCACCAGCACGTCGCCCGGCTGCACGCGTTCCATTTCGGACGGGTCGCTGATGACGCGGACCGGACCGGCGCCGATCTTCTGGCCGATCGCGCGGCCGCTGGTCAGGACCGTGCCGGTGCCCTTCAGCTTGAAGCGCTGCTGGGAATCCGTCGCCTTCTGCTGCGACTTCACGGTTTCCGGACGCGCCTGCAGGATGTACAGCTTGCCGTCGCGGCCGTCCTTGCCCCACTCGATGTCCATCGGGCGGCCATAGTGCTTCTCGATGATGACGGCGTACTTCGCCAGCTCGACGACCTCGTCGTCCGTCAGCGAGTAGCGGTTGCGCTGCTCGACCGGCACGTCGACGGTCTGCACCGAGCGGCCCGCCTTGGCTTCCTTCGTGAACTCCATCTTGATCAGCTTGGAGCCGATGTTCTTGCGGATGACGGGCTTCTTGCCCTGCTCCAGCATCGGCTTGTGCACGTAGAACTCGTCCGGGTTGACGGCGCCCTGCACGACGGTTTCGCCCAGGCCATAGCTCGACGTGACGAACACGACGTCCTTGAAGCCCGATTCCGTGTCGATGGTGAACATGACGCCGGCCGCGCCGGTGTCGGAGCGGACCATGCGCTGCACGCCGGCCGACAGCGCGACTTCGGCGTGGGTAAAGCCCTTGTGGACGCGGTACGAGATCGCGCGGTCGTTGTACAGCGATGCGAACACGTGCTTCATGGCTTCCAGCACGTTGTCGATGCCGACGACGTTCAGGAAGGTTTCCTGCTGGCCGGCGAACGAGGCGTCGGGCAGGTCTTCCGCGGTCGCGGACGAGCGCACGGCGAACGACACCTCGGTGTCGGAGTCGGCGACGAGGCGGTCATAGAACGTCTCGATTTCCTGTTGCAGGCGCGGCTGGAACGGGGTGTCGACGATCCACTGGCGGATCTCGGCGCCGGCGGCGGCCAGCGAACGCACGTCGTCGATGTCCAGGCCTTCCAGGCGCTTGGCGATGCGCTCGCCCAAGGAGGCGCCGCCGTCGACGGCGTGGTCGAGGAAGTCGCGGAACGCCTGCGCCGTGGTGGCGAAGCCGCCCGGCACGCGCACGCCGGCCTCGGCCAGCTGGCTGATCATTTCGCCCAGCGAGGCGTTCTTGCCGCCGACCGATTCGACATCGGTCATGCGCAGGTGTTCGAACGAGGCGACGTACACGCTTTGTTGGCCCGGTTGCGCGCCGGCGGACGCGGAATCGGGTTCTTTCAGTACTGCATTCGACAGGTTAGTCATGGTAAAGCACCTTCTGATGATGGAAATCTGTACGGCGGACCGGACGACGCTCCGATCACAGGACGCACCTGGCGAGGCAGCGGCGGCGGGCCGGGCACCGCGTGGACACACGCGTGCTCCTGGCCGGCTTCGCGCGGCAGGCTGGTCGAGGTTTCGGGGGAATTCTTGTTATTCTTGGCGTCGTACAGCACAATCCAACAACCCGTTGCCGAGCATTCTACCCCGTACGACTGGGTTTCACAGCGAACGAGCTGCAACTTTGTCATTACTTGTCCAAAAAAACATCATGTCCCAGCCGAACTCCCCAGCCAATCCGAACGCCGCGCGCACGGTCTTTTTCGTTTCCGACGGGACCGGCATCACGGCGGAAACCTTCGGCCATGCCGTGCTGAGCCAGTTCGAGATGCGCTTCCGGCAGATCCGCCTGCCCTTCATCGACACCATCGACAAGGCCTACGCGGCGGCGCGCCGCATCAACGACGTGGCGATCGCCGACAACCAGCGCCCGATCGTGTTCTCCACGCTCGTCAAGAACGACCTGTCGAGCGTGATCCGCGCCGCGCAGGGCATGCACATGGATCTGTTCCAGACGTTCGTCGCGCCGCTCGAACAGGAACTGCGCGTCAAGTCGACGCACACGATCGGCCGCATCCACAACGTGGTCGACACCGAGGAATACAAGAACCGCATCGAGGCGATCAATTTCTCGCTGGCGCACGACGACGGCCAGTCGCACAAGAACCTGGCCGAGGCCGATGTCATCCTCGTCGGCGTGTCGCGCTCTGGCAAGACGCCGACCAGCCTGTACCTGGCGATGCAGTACGGCATCAAGGCGGCGAACTACCCGCTGATCCCGGACGATTTCGAGCGCGGCAAGCTGCCGTCGGCGCTGCCGCCGTTCAAGCACAAGATCTTCGGCCTCACCATCACGCCGGAACGCCTGTCCGAGATCCGCAACGAACGCCGCGCGGGCAGCAAGTACGCGGCGCTGGAGAACTGCCGCTACGAGGTCAACGAAGCGGAAGCGCTGATGCGGCGCGAAGGCATCCGCTGGCTGTCGTCGACGACCAAGTCGATCGAAGAAATCTCGACCACGATCCTGCAAGAAATCAAGCCGGACCGGCGCGAGTACTGACCCTCAACCGTAGCCCCTGCGCAGGCAGGGGTCAGCAGGGGTCAGCAGGGGTCAGAGCCCGAATTTGCTTTTTGGGGGCTCTGACCCCGAATTACCACGCGGCCCAAATCAGGCCCCGCATTCCCACGACTCGCGCCGCGGCACGGGATACCGGCAAACCTGGGTCCTCGCCTGCGCGGGGACGACGGATATATCGGCAACGGCGCCAGGGGTCAGAGCCCGAATTTGCTTTTTAGGGGCTCTGACCCCGAATTACCACGCGGCCCAATCCGGCCCCGCATTCCCACGAATCGCGCTGCGGCACGGGATACCGGCAAACCTGGGTCCCCGCCTGCGCGGGGACGACGTATGTGCGCAAGAGTCGTATATACGAGAGACGACACAGGCGAAGCGACGTATATGCGTAGGAACGACGTGCAGAACGGCGCAACCCGCCACACTCAAAAGAACTGCCGCCACTCCTCGATCCAGCGCGGAAACACCTGCGCCGCCATCGGATTGGCGATGTGATACCCCTGCGCATACGTGCACCCCAGCCCCTGCAGGAAATCCCAGTCCTGCCGGGTCTCGACCCCGACCGCGACGGACATCCGGTCCAGGCTGTGCGCGAGGCCGAGGAAAGATTTCAGCACCGTGCCCAGCGACCGCGACTTCGACGCGCCGTCCACGAACGCGCGGTCGATCTTCAGTTCCGTGAACGGGATGCGCGCCAGCAATTGCAGGTTCGAGCAGGCGGTGCCGTAGTCGTCGACGGCGAGCCCGAACCCCAGCATGCGCAGGCGCACGAGGCGTTCGATGAAGTCGACGTCGAAGTCCAGGATCGACGATTCCGTCATCTCGAACGTCAGGCTGGCGGGCGGTACGCCGTGGCGCGCCAGGACGGTGCCGACCTGCTCGACGAAGTCCGGCTGCGCCAGCGTGGCGGGTGCCAGGTTCAGCGAGACCGGAATGGGGAGGCCCTGGTCGCGGAAACGGCGGACGTGCTCGACCGACATGTCCAGCATCGTCCAGTCGAGGAAATCGATCCGGCCCTGCTCCACCAGCGCGGCCATGAACGCCGGCGGCGCCAGCAGGCCGTGGACTGGGTGGCGCCAGCGCGCGAACGCTTCCAGGCGCGTCACCTGGCCCGTCGCGAGCGCGATCTGCGGCTGGAAATAGGGTTCGAACTGGCGTTCGCGCAGGCCGGTGCCGACTTCCTCCAGCGAAAAGCGGAGCGCGGACGGCGCCGGGGCCGCAGGGCGCGGCGGCCGGTAGTGGCCCAGCAGCGCGGCCAGCCCGGCCGCCGTCACGGGCCGGGCGAGCGTGCCGAGCAGCGCGACGCCGAGCGCCGCCGCCAGGCTTTCGATGGAAAACAGGACGTCGGGCGGCTGGGCGCCGACGACGATCACGCGCACGGCCGATCCGGCCGCGGCAAGCGCGCGCAGCAGGGCCAGCCCGTCCATGCCGGGCAGGTCGAGGTCGACGATGGCGACATCGACACGCGGCGCGAAGCCGGCCTGCAGGGTGCGCAGCGCGGCCGGGCCATCCGGGACCTCCGTGACGCGCGCGGCACCGGCCTGGATCAGCGCGGCGCCGAGCGCACGCCGCTCCGCCGGGTCCGCTTCCGCGACCAGGAAATGCAAAGCGTGCAACTTCGCTCCTCCGACGTCCATGGCACTCGACTCCACCGGCCCCGGCCTCTGCCCGGCCTTCTGGACGAAGCGTACTCCCAACGGACATGACTCGTCCACGCGCCGGACATTTGCCGTGCGCGCCGGGCGGTGCGTGGCGGATCAGCGGGGTCGGCGCTGGCGCAACTGTTCGAAAAAGCACACGGCCGCGCACGCGGCCACGTTCAGCGATTCCACCGCGCCGGCATGGGGGATGACCACGCGGTGTGTGGCCAGGTTCAGCAGCTCGTCCGACACGCCCTGCCCTTCATGGCCGAGCAGCCAGGCCACGTGGCGGTTCAGGTCGACGTCGTAGACGGCGTCGCTGGCGTAGCCGCTCGTCGCCAGCACGGGCACCTGCGCCGTGCGCACGAGCTCGGCCAAATCGACGTTTTCGAACACTTCCAGCACGAAATGGGCGCCCATCGCGGCGCGCAACACCTTCGGCGACCAGATCGACGCCGTGCCCGGGCTGCAGTACACCTGCCGGATGCCGGCCGCGCCGGCGCTGCGCAGGATCGAACCGGCATTGCCGGGGTCCTGCACGCCGTCCAGCAGCACGGCCGACTCGACGAGCGCCGCGGGTTGCACGGGACGCGGCGTCGCGACGAGGAACAGCAGGTGGATGCCGTGCTCGACCTGCGACAGCGCGCCGAACAGCGCGTCCGGCAGCGCCGTCAGCGGCGCCCGTCCCTCTTCGACGCGCGCGACGATGGCCGCGACTTCCGGATGGGACAGCGCGCCTTCGGAGACGACGCAGTGCACGGGCTGGCCGACGAGGTCCAGGTAGGTCTGGCACAGGTGCACGCCGTCCAGCAGCGAACGGCCGGCCTTGCGTAGCGCCTGCGTGCTGCCGGCCAGGTGCTTCAGTTCCTTGTAGAACGGGTTGTCGCGCGACGTGATGGTCTTGATCGCGCCCGTCATGCGAGTTCCCCGAACAGGTCCGGCTCGAGCAGCGCCCGCACCGGGGCGAAGCTGCGCCGGTGCACGGGGCTCGGGCCGTGCTCGCGCAGGCGCGCGAGGTGCAGCGCCGTCGAATAGCCCTTGTGCTGGTCGAACGCGTACTGCGGGTAGGTCTCGTGCAGCGCGACCAGCGCGGCGTCGCGCGCCGTCTTGGCGAGGATCGACGCGGCCGAGATCGCGTGCACCTTGTCGTCGCCCTCCACCACCGCGTGGGCGCGGATGTGCGGCGCGAACGGCGGGCAGCGGTTGCCGTCGATCAGCGCGATCGTGGGCACCGTGGCCAGGAGCTCGACCGCGCGGCGCATCGCCAGCATCGTCGCCTGCAGGATGTTCAGGGTGTCGATTTCAGTGTGCGAGCACTCGGCGATCGCCCATGCCAGCGCGTGTTCCCGGATCAGCGGCGCGAGCTCGTCGCGGCGCGCTTCGGTCAGCTTCTTGGAATCGCGCAGGCCGTCGATCGGGCGCGCCGGATCGAGGATCACGGCGGCCGCGAACACGGGGCCGGCCAGCGGACCGCGTCCGGCCTCGTCCACGCCGCAAACGACGTCGTCCAGTGTGAAGGGCCGGTTCTTCTTCGGCAGGCCGGGATAAAAGTCGACCTTTGTTTTCGTGTTTCTCATGCTTTGCCTATCACCTGGAGTACGGCGCGGGCGCTTTCGCGCGCGCTGTCGCGCAGCAGGCTGTGATGCATTTCGGTGAAGCGCTGTTGCAGCCTCACCCGGTTGTTCTCGTCGGTCAGCTGGAACCAGACCGCGTCCGCCAGCGCCTCGGGCGTCGCCGCCCCCTGCAGGAATTCCGGCACGACGAAGTCGCGCGCCAGGATGTTCGGCAGCCCGATCCACGGCAGGTAACCCATGTTGCGGATCAGGAGCCATTCGGCCTGCAGGATCTTGTAGGCGATCACCATCGGCTTCTTGAACAGCGCCACTTCCAGGGTCGCGGTGCCGGACGCCGCCAGCACGGCGTCGGCCGCCGCGATGCACGCGTGCGACTTGCCGTCGACCAGTTCCAGCGGCACGTCCTGCAGCCCGGCTTTCGCCTTCAATTCCGTAAAATACGCCTGTTGGCGCGCGCCCGCCATCGGCGCGATGAAGCGCAGGCCGGGGTCGCGCGCCGCCAGCAGCCGTACCGTGCGCAGGTAAGGCTCGGTCAGGTACTTGATCTCCGACATGCGGCTGCCCGGCATCACGGTGACGACGCGCGCGTCCTCGGGCAGGCCGAGCGTGCGCCGCGCCGCGCCGACGTCCGGCTCGAGCGGGATCGTCTCGGCCAGCGGGTGGCCGATGTAGGTGACGGGCACGCCCGCCTTTTGGTAGATCTCTTCCTCGAACGGGAAGATCACGAGCATGTGCGACACGGCGCGCTGGATCTTCTTGATGCGCCCGCCGCGCCAGGCCCAGATCTGCGGCCCGACGAAGTGCACGGTCGGGATGCCGGCCGCGCGCAGCTGCTCTTCGAGGCCGAGGTTGAAGCCGGGGTAGTCGGCGCCGATGAACGCGGCCGGCTGCTGCGCCAGCAGGCGGTCGCGCAGGCGGTTCTGGATACCCTTCAGTTCGCGGTAGCGCAGCAGCACGGGCAGCAGGCCCCGGACCGTCAGGGTGTCCATCGGCACGTCGGAGCGCAGCCCCTGCTCCAGCATGCGCGGTCCGCCGATGCCGGAAAAGACGGCGTCGGGCAGATGGGGCTTCAGCCCCGCCATCAGGCGCGCCGCCAGCAGGTCGCCCGACACCTCGCCGGCCACGAGGGCGAGCGACGTGCCGGTGCCAGCGTCGCCGCCTGGCCGATGGTCAGCGGACGATGCCACGGCTCGTGGTGTCGAGGAATTCGCGCAGCGCGCGGATCTGCGGCGCGGCGTCGCCGGCGGCCGCTTCCTCTTCCGCCAGCTTCGCCTTCGCTTCTTCCAGCGTCAGGCCGGAGCGGTAGATGTGCTTGTACGCGGCGCGGATGGCGTTGATCTGCTCGCGCGTGAAACCGCGGCGCTTCAGGCCCTCGATGTTCACGCCGTGCGCTTCGGCCGGGTTGCCGGAGACGAGCACGAACGGCGGGACGTCCTGCGTCAGGCTCGTATACATGCCGATGAACGCGTGCGCGCCGATCTTGCAGAACTGGTGCACGCCACAGTAGCCGGACAGGATCGCCCAGTCGCCCACGTGCACGTGGCCCGCGAGCTGCGCGTTGTTCGAGAAGATCGTGTTGCTGCCGACCTGGCAGTCGTGCGCCAGGTGGGTGTACGCGCTCATCCAGTTGTCGTTGCCGAGCCGGGTCACGCCCGCGTCCTGCGCGGTGCCGAGGTTGAACGTGCAGAACTCGCGGATCGTGTTGCGGTCGCCGATTTCCAGGCGGGTGGGCTCGCCGGCCCATTTCTTGTCCTGCGGCGCGGCGCCGATCGACGCGAACTGGAAGAACCGGTTGTCGCGGCCGATCGTCGTCTGGCCCTCGATGACGACGTGCGGACCCACGACCGTGCCCGCGCCGATGCGCACGTCCGGCCCGATGATGGAGTACGGGCCGACCTCGACGGTGGAGTCCAGCTCCGCCTTCGGGTCGACGATCGCGCTCGGGTGGATCCTGCTCATCACTCCCCCGCCCGCGGTTGCGCCGATTCGTTGGCGCGGATCGTGCACATCAGTTCCGCCTCGACGGCGACCTTGCCGTCGACGCTGGCGGTGGCCTTGTACTTCCAGATGCCGCGCGACGTGCGCAGGATCTCGACGTCCATTTTGAGCTGGTCGCCCGGCTCGACCGGACGCTTGAAGCGCGCGTTGTCGATGCCGACGAAGTACACGACCGAGTTCTCGTCCGGCTTGACGTTCATGGTCATGAAGGACAGGATCGCGGCCGTCTGCGCCAGCGCCTCGATCATCAGGACGCCCGGCATCACCGGCTTGTGCGGGAAGTGGCCGTTGAAGAATTCCTCGTTGACGGTCACGTTCTTGATGGCGGTGATGCGCTTGCCGATTTCATAGTCGACGACGCGGTCGACCAGCAGCAGCGGATAGCGGTGCGGCAGGTATTCCTTGATCTCGTTGATGCCGAGGATCTTCGAGGCGGTGGCGGCGGTGGCGGCGGTGGTAGCTTCGGTGGTCATTTTTGTTCTGCTTGTTCCGTCAGTTGTTTGATCTGTTTTTCCAGGGTCCGCATCTTTTCGCGCAGCGACGACAGGTTGCGCACGATGGCGGCGCTCTTTTCCCATTCGGCGTTCTTGGCCAGCGGATAGAAGCCGGTGTACTGTCCCGGCTCGAGCACGGAGCGCGATACCATGCTGCCCGAGGAGATATGGACGTTGTCCGCGATTTCCAGATGGCCCAGCACCATTGCGGCGCCGCCGAACGTGCAATTCTTGCCGATCTTCGCGCTGCCCGCCACCCCCACGCAACCGGCCATCGCCGTGTTGGCGCCGATGTGGCAGTTGTGGCCGATCTGGATCTGGTTGTCGAGCTTGACGCCGTCCTCGATGACGGTATCGTCGAGCGCGCCGCGGTCGATGGTCGTGTTGGCGCCGACGTCGACGTCGTCGCCCAGCAGCACGCGGCCCGTCTGCGGGATCTTGATGTACACACCGTTCTCGCGCGCGAAGCCGAAGCCGTCGGTGCCGATCACGACGCCCGAATGCAGGATGCCGCGGCGGCCGATGCGGCAGCGCGCGTGGAAGGTCACGTTCGCGAACAGGTGCGTGTCCTCGCCGATCTCGGCGTCGCGGCCGACGAAGCAGCCGGCGTCGATCACGACCCCCGCCGCGACGACGGCGCCCGCCTCGATCGTCACGTTCGGGCCGATGTGCGCGCTCGGGTCGACCGACGCGCTCTCGTGCACCACGGCGCTCGGGTGGATGCCGGGCGCGGGAATGACTTCGTCCAGCGCGGCGAAGTATTGCGCGGCGCGGGCGAAGTAGGCGTACGGGTTGGTGGTGACGATGCGCGCGCCGGCGTACGTCGTGGCGACGGTGGCGTCGTCCAGCGGCGAGACGATCAGCGCCGCCGCCTGGCTTTGCGCGGCGAGTGCGCGCAGTTTGCTGTTGCTGAGAAAGCTGATGTGCGAAGCGCCGGCGCTGTCGAGCGGTGCGATGCCCTGAACCTCGAGGTTCGGGTCACCCACCAGCTGCCCACCGAAGCGTTCGACCAAATCACCCAGTCGAGTGCCCATCGTGGTCGTTCCGTAAAAGAAGTGAAAACGGCCGGCCGCTCATCGAGCCGGCCGGCATCCGGATAGCCGATGACGGCTTATTTGTCGAGCAGTTTGAGGATACGGTCGGTGATGTCGATGCGCGGGCTGGACCAGACGGCTTCCTGCAGCACGACGTCGAGGTGTTCCTGCTCGGCGACCTGTTCGATCAGTTTATAGGCTTTCTGCGCGATCGCGGCGCGCTCCTCGTTCTTGCGCTGGAACAGGTCTTCGTTGTACTCGCGCTGCATGCGCTGCACGTCCTTTTCCATGTCGAGCAGCTCGCGCGTGCGCTTCGTGCGATCGATGTCGGTCAGCTTGGGCGCTTCGTCGTCGAACTTGGCGCGGCTCTGCTTGTAGCGCTGCACGGCGTCGTCGACCTGCTTCTGGCGCTTGGAGAACTCGCCCTGCAGCTTGGCGTCCGCCGCTTTCGCCAGCCTGGACTCCGTCATCAGACGCTCCGTGTAGACGAAGCCGATGCGGCCCGGCACCGCGGTCTGCGCGTGCGCCTGCGCCATCGCGCCGACGCAGGCGGCGACCAGCAGCAGGTTGCGCGGCAACGAGGCTAACGATCTTTTCAACATCATTCTTCGCAATCCTTGTCTTGGCGATGGCCGTATCAGAAACCGGTACCCATCTGGAACTGGAAGCGCTCCAGGCGGTCGCCCGGCTTCGCGTTCAGGGGCTTAGCATAACTCAACTTCAGCGGGCCCACCGGAGAAATCCACGACAGGCCGAGGCCGGCGGAATAGCGCAGCTGCGAGACGCGCATCGGCTCGTGCTCCTGGTAGACCTGGCCCGTGTCGGCGAAAGCGAACCAGCGCAGCGAACGATCCTGGCCGCTGCCCGGGAACGGGAACTGCAGCTCGGCGTTGCCGATGATGCGCTTCGAGCCGCCCAGCGCGTCGAACGTGTACGGGTCGACGATACCCAGCGACGAACTTTCGTAGCCGCGCACCGAACCGATGCCGCCGCCGTAGAAGTTCTTGAAGACCGGGTAGGCGTGGCCGCCGAGGCCCGCGCCGTAGTCCAGCTCGCCCTTGAGCGCGAGCGTCATCCAGCGCGTGACCGGACGGTACCACTGGTGTTCGTAGATCGCGCGGTAGTACTTGGCGTCGCCGACGAGGTCGACTTCCAGGTTGGCGCGCTGGTAGCGGCCGCGGGTCGGCGTGATCGCCGAGTCGCGCGAGTCGCGGCCCCACGCCACGGTCAGCGGGATCGCATCGGTCTTGGCCGTGCCCACGCCGGTGGCGCGCGCGGTCGCGCCGCTGCCGTTCTGCATCACGAACTGCTTGTACAGCGTCGGCGAGCTTTCGTCCGTTTCCAGGCGCGTGCGCTCGACGCCGGCACCGAAGTAGACGGTGTCGATGTCCGAGAACGGCACGCCGAACGTCATGTTGGCGCCCTGCTGGCGCACGGTGTACGAACCGATGTTCAGCGCCGGCGGGTTCGACGTGCGCAGGTACAGCTGGAATGCGCGCGACACGCCGTCGTCGGTGAAGTACGGGTTGGTCTGCGAGAACGAGATCGTGCGGTTGTAGTGGCTCGTGTTCAGCTCGATGCCGACCGTGTTGCCGCTGCCGGCGAAGTTGGCCTGCGTGACCGACGCCGTGAAGGTGATCTTTTCGGCCTGCGAATAGGCGCCGCCGATCATGAAGTTGCCGGTCGGGCGCTCGACGACGGCGATGTTCACGTCCACCGCGTCGTTCGTGCCTTGCGCTTCCGGCGTTTCGACCGTCACGTCCTTGAAGTAGCCGAGGCGGTCGACGCGATCGCGCGACAGCTTCACGCGGCTCGGGTCGTACCACGAGCTCTCGAACTGGCGGAACTCGCGGCGGATCACTTCGTCGCGCGTGATCGTATTGCCGGAGATGGTCATGTGGCGCACGTAGGCGCGCTTGCCCGGGTCGACGAAGAACGTGAACGCGACTTCGCGCTTCTCGCGGTTGATCTCCGGGTTGGCGGTGACGTTCGCGAACGCGTAGCCGAAGCTCGCGAGACGGTCGGCGATGCGCTTGTTCGACGCTTCCTGCAGGTCGCCCGAATAGGTCTGGCCCGGCTTCAGGAGGATCAGGTTCTTCAGCTCCTGCTCGCGGCCGAACAGCTCGCCGTCCATCTTGATACCGGAAACCGTGTACTTCTCGCCTTCCGTGATGTTGATGGTGAGGTAGATGTCCTTCTTGTCCGGCGTGATCGAGACCTGCGTGGACTCGACGTTCACTTCCAGGTAGCCGTGATTCAGGTACCACGACTTGATCGCTTCCAGGTCGCCGGTCAGCTTCTGCTTGGAGTACTGGTCGGCCTTCGAGTACCAGGTGAACCAGCCGGACGTGTTCAGCTGCAGCAGCGCGCGCAGTTCCTTGTCCGAGAACGCCTTGTTGCCGACGATGTTGATCTGGCGGATCTTGGCGACGTCGCCCTCGTCCACGTTGAACATGACGTTCACGCGGTTGCGTTCGATCGGCGTGACGGTCGTCGTGATCTTGACGCCGTACAGGCCGTGCGACAGGTACTGGCGCTTGAGTTCCTGCTCGGCGCGGTCGACCGACGCCTTGTCGAAGATCTTGGTCTCGCCGACGCCGATTTCCTTCAGCGCCTTGACGAGCATGTCCTTCTCGAATTCCTTGGTGCCGGTGAAGTCCACCGAGGCGATGGCCGGACGTTCCTCGACCAGCACCACCAGCACGCCGTTTTCCTCTTCCAGGCGGATGTCCTTGAAGAAGCCGGTCGCGTACAGCGCCTTGATCGCCGCCGTGCCCTTGTCGTCGTCGAAGGTCTCGCCCACGCGCACCGGCAGGTAGCTGAACACCGTGCCTGCCTCGGTCCGCTGGATGCCTTCGACCCGGATGTCCTTCACGACGAAGGAGGTCACGGCAAGGGCTTGGCCGGCGCACAGGGCGAGCACGGCGGCGCCGATCATGCTGCGACGGGAGGGCAAGGCAAAGCGCGGCTGGGCAAAACGTTCGGGTTGTAAATTCATCGGTTAGATCAATGGGTCAGTCATTGGACAACGTTACTTGTTCTTCGCCCGGGCTGTACGGCTGAGCAGGACACTCCGATGCCCGCCGCGGGCGCAGCGTGCTTGTCGGAGGTCCGTGTGTTCAGAGCAGTCGCACCAGGTCGTTGAAGACGGCAAGCGCCATCAGCATGAACAGCAGGCCTACCCCGGCACGCTGCGCGATCTCGCCGATCCGCGCGGGCAAGGGTCGCCCGGTCAAAACTTCCAGCGAATAATACAGCAAATGGCCCCCGTCCAGAACGGGAATTGGTAACAGATTCATTACACCCAGGCTGATCGAGATGAACGCGATGAACTCCAGGAACGGGGCGATGCCCGAGCGCGCGGTCTGTCCGGCCACGTCGGCGATGGTGATCGGACCCGTCACGTTTTTCAGCGAGACCTCGCCCACGATCATCCGTCCGATCATCTTGACGGTCATCGCGCTCGTCTCCCACGTGCGCTGCGCGCCTTTCAGCAGCGCCGGGAACGGGCTTTCTCGCACCATCACCATCTCGGGCGCCTGGGCCACCATCAGCTTGACGATGCCCTTGCCCGTCTGCGGGTCGCGCTCTGGCGTCATGGACAGCACGAGCGGCCTGCCGTCGCGCTGCACGTCGACCTGCAGCGTCTTGCCGGCCGCGCCGCGCACCGCCTCGACGAACGCGACGCCGTCGGGCACCGGGGTGCCGTCGATGGCCGTCACCAGGTCGCCCGCCTTCAGGCCCGCGCGCGCGGCGGCGCCGTCCGGCAGCACTTTTTCCACGGCCGGACGCGGGCGCCACATCTGCAGGCCGAGCGCACCCGGCACGTCGCCGTCCACGTCCTGCGTCGCCATGCGCTCGGCCGGCAGGATTGCGCGGTACGGGGCCGCGCCAGGGGCACTGCCGCGCAGTTCGAGTTCGGCCGCGCGCTTGTCGATGGTGGCGCGCACCAGTTCCCAGCGCAGCTCCAGCCAGCTCTGCACGGGCTGGCCGTTGACGGCGGTGACGACGTCGCCGCCGCGCACGCCGGCCTGGTAGGCGGCCGACGTCGTCGCCATCGGGCGCAGCCGCGTGCCCGGTTCTTCCTTGCCGTGCATGAACAGCGCGCCCATCACGACGATGGCCAGGATGAAGTTGGCGATCGGGCCCGCCGCGACGATGGCGATGCGCTTCCACACGCTCTGGCGCGTGAATTCGCGCGGCAGGTCGGCGTCGTTCGTCGGCGCGGTCGATGGGTCGCGCGCATCCAGCATCTTGACGTAGCCGCCGATCGGCAGCGCGGAAATCGCCCATTCCGTCTGGTCCGGACCGAAGCGGCGCGACCACACGATGCGGCCCATGCCGATCGAGAAGCGCAGCACCTTCACGCCGCACAGGCGGGCGACGACGTAGTGGCCCAGTTCGTGGAAGACGACCAGGGGTCCCAGCGCGAGGACGAACGCCAGCAGGGTGTGAATCAGGTTCATCGGGGGCCTCCCGTCAAATTACAGCGCATGCACGATGCGTTCGGCCGCGGCGCGGGCGCGCGCGTCCTGGGCCATCACGGCCTCGATGCTGGACGCCGCGCCGTGCGCGTTCTCGTCCATCACGCGGCGCACGACGCGGTCGATGGCGCGAAAGCCGATGCGGCGCTCGAGGAACGCCCCCACCGCGACTTCGTTGGCGGCGTTCAGCAGCGCGGGCGCCGTGCCGCCGGCGCGCAGCGCGTCGAACGCGAGCGCGAGGCACGGGAAGCGGTCGAAATCGGGCTTGTGGAACTGCAGCGCGGCGCACGCGGTCAGGTCGAGCTGCGCGACGCCGGAGTCGATCCGCTCGGGGAACGCCAGCGCATGCGCGATCGGCGTGCGCATGTCCGGGTTGCCCAGCTGCGCCAGCACCGAACCGTCCACGTACGACACCATCGAGTGGATCACGCTTTGCGGGTGGATCACGACCTCGATGCGGTCGGCCGGCGCGCCGAACAGCCAGTGCGCCTCGATCACCTCGAGGCCCTTGTTCATCATCGTCGCCGAGTCGACCGAGATCTTGCGGCCCATCGACCAGTTCGGATGCTTGCACGCCTCTTCCGGCGTCACGTGTTCCAGCGTCTCGACGGCGCGCTGCAGGAACGGGCCGCCCGACGCCGTCAGCAGCACCTTGGCGACGCCGGCGCCGTCCGGCGAGCGTGCGTACGAGGACGGCAGCGACTGGAAGATCGCATTGTGCTCGCTGTCGATCGGCAGCAGGGTGGCCTTGTGCTCCTTGACGGCGTCCATGAACAGCTGGCCGGACATCACCAGCGCTTCCTTGTTCGCCAGCAGCACCTTCTTGCCCGCGCGCGCCGCGGCGAGCGTGGGCGCGAGGCCGGCGGCGCCGACGATGGCCGCCATCACGGTGTCGGTATCGGGGCTGGCGGCGATCTCGCACAGCGCGGCTTCGCCGTGGGCGACGTCGATCGGCAGGTCGGCCAGCAGCGTGCGCAGGCGCGCAGCCGCCTCGGGCGAACCGACGACGGCGCGCTCGGGACGGAACGCGCGGCACTGCGCGGCCAATTCATCCACGCGGGCGTGGGCCGACAGGGCGTAGACGCGGTATTTGTCGGGATGACGTGCGAGCACGTCGAGGGTCGAGACGCCGATCGAGCCGGTGGCGCCCAGGATAGTAATGCGTTGCATGTTGCGTTCCATGGTCAAGGTCGTTTCCACATGGCGGGCAAGGCGCGGCGACGGCGGCGCCCGGCCATTGTTGCACGGCGCGCGCCGGGGCGGCGCCCGGCCGTGCGGGAACGGCGTGGTGGTGCGCCGTCCGTTACAGGCGCGAGCCGATCAGCGCGGCGAGCGGGAGCACGGGGACGAGCGCGTCGATGCGGTCCAGCACGCCGCCGTGGCCGGGCAGCAGATTGCTGCTGTCCTTCATGCCGGCGCGGCGCTTGAGCTGGGATTCGAACAGGTCGCCGACGATGCTGGCGGCCACCATCAGCACGAGCACCAGCAGCAGCGCCGGCCAGCCGTACTTGTGCTGGACCTGCGCGGCGAACGTGGGCGCGAAGGCGTCGCCGCCGAACTGGACGGACAGGCAGCCGAGCACCAGCACGGCGATGCCGCCGCCGATCGCGCCTTCCCACGACTTGCCCGGGGAGATCGACGGCGCCAGCTTGCGCTTGCCGAACGCCTTGCCGGCGAAATAGGCGCCGATGTCGGCCACCCAGACGATCGCCAGTACCGACAGCAGGAACAGCGGCGAGTGCGAATACAGGTCGACGATGGCGGCGAAGCAGCCGACGACCGCGAACGCGTACACCAGCGACAGCAGCGTGTTCGCGGGGGTGCCGAGCGGCGGCAGGCCCGTCTTGAGCGACGGCGCGAAGCGGGCGATCCACAGCGCCACGCTGAGCGCGGCCCAGAACGACAGGTTCGTGTGCCCCGTGAACACGGAGACCGCGAACACGCCCGCCCACACGAGCGCGATCACGTGCGCCTTGTGCGTCTCCGGATTGAACAGCCGGAAGCATTCCCAGATGGCGGCGCCGAAGAACACCGTCGCCACCGCCGCGAACGCCGTGTAGTTATTGAGGTAAAGGACCGGCAGGAGGATTGCCAGCAGTACGACGGCGGTGATGACGCGGGTCTTGAGCATCAGTTTGTCTTGGCCTTGGTTGCGACCTGTTCGCCGGTGCGGCCGAAGCGCCGCTCCCGGCTCTGGTAGGACGCGATCGCCGTGTCGAGCGACGCGGGCGAAAAGTCCGGCCAGAAGGTATCGGTGAAGTACAGCTCGGAATACGCGAGCTGCCACAGGAGGAAATTGGAAATGCGCTCTTCGCCGCCGGTGCGGATGAACAGGTCCGGCTCCGGCGCGTACGCCATCGCCAGGTGCGGCGCCAGCATCTCTTCGGTGTATTCCGTCACGCCCGGGTTGGCGGCGACCATCTTGCCGGTCGCCTGCATGATGTCCCAGCGGCCGCCGTAGTTGGCGCACACGGTGACGGTCAGGCGCGCGTTGTTCGCGGTGCGGCGCTCCGCGTTGGCGATCATGTCCTGCAGCTTGGGATCGAAGCGCGACAGGTCGCCCACGACCTTCAGGCGGATGTTATTCGCATGCATCTTCGCCACTTCGCGCTCGAGCGCGGTGACGAACAGGCCCATCAGGTACGACACCTCGTCGGCCGGACGGCGCCAGTTTTCCGACGAAAACGCGAACAGCGTCAGGTAGTCGACGCCCCGGTCCACGCAGGCTTCGACGATCTTGCGCACGGCATCCACGCCCTTGACGTGCCCCGCCACGCGCGGCAGCAGGCGCTTGGTCGCCCAGCGGCCGTTGCCGTCCATGATGATGGCGATGTGACGCGGCACCCTGGGCGCTTCGGGGACGGTCGTGGTCGAACTTTTGAAAATCATAAATCTGGCCAAATGGCGGCGAATTACACAAAAACTGCAAAAGGGAACTGCGGGAACCACGGCCCGCGGGCTGGCGCACGCACCGGACCCGCGACCGGAAAGGTGGAACGGACCGGTCAGGCCCTGCCTGCCGGTCCGGCGTCCACAACAATACCCGGCGCGGGAGCGCGCCGCAAGACGTGACGGGTCAAACCGTCATGACTTCCTTTTCTTTCTCGGCGACCAGCTTGTCGATGTCGACGACGGCCTTGTCGGTCAGCTTCTGGATGTCGTCCTGGGCGCGGCGCTCGTCGTCTTCCGAGATTGCCTTGTCCTTGACCAGTTTCTTGAGCTGCTCGTTGGCGTCGCGGCGCACGTTGCGCACGGCGATCTTCGCGTCTTCCGCTTCCGACTTGCACAGCTTGACCATTTCCTTGCGGCGTTCCTCGGTCAGCGCCGGAGTCGGCACACGGACCATCTCGCCGAACGTGGACGGGTTCAGGCCCAGGTCGGATTCGCGGATCGCCTTCTCGACGGTGGCCAGCATCTTCTTTTCGTACGGCTGGACGCCGATGGTGCGGGCGTCGATCAGCGTCAGGTTCGCGACCATCGGCAGCGCGGTCGGCGAACCGTAGTAGTCGACCATCACGTGGTCCAGGATGCCGGTGTGGGCGCGGCCGGTGCGGACCTTGGCCAGGTTGCCTTTCAGGGTCTCGATGGACTTCACCATCTTGTCCTGGGCATTTTTCTTAACGTCAGCTACGGACATGCTGCTCTCCTGTGTTTCTAAGTATTGATTAAACGTGTACGAGTGTACCCTCGTCCTCGCCCATGATCACGCTCTTGAGCGCGCCCGGCTTGACGATGGAGAACACCTTGATCGGCAGCTTCTGGTCGCGGCACAGGGCGAACGCGGTGGCGTCCATCACCTGCAGGTGCTTGGCGATCGCTTCGTCGAACGAGATCGACTCGTAGCGGGTCGCATGCGGATCCTTCTTCGGATCGGCAGTATATACACCATCGACCTTGGTTGCCTTCAGGACGATCTCGGCCGAGATTTCCGAACCGCGCAGCGCG
>Ga0308161_1001750_pt1 | contig 24994 bp, 22 predicted proteins | sample PhyFR2_FD_201034 | JGI IMG/M metagenome (GOLD analysis project Ga0308161, IMG submission 201034) | Phyllosphere microbial communities from UC Gill Tract Community Farm, Albany, California, United States - DLSLF.R2 | ecosystem: Host-associated > Plants > Phyllosphere > Unclassified | place: USA...
CCGCATACCTGATCCGCCGCCACATCCAGGAGCCGCCCGAGTTCGTAAAGCTCCAGGCCGCCAAGGTGAACGTCGCCCCCCTCAGGCACCTTCTGCGCTTCCACTGGCGCGCGGTGCTGCGGATCGTGTTCTGCGCGCTCATCGCGGGCACGAGCTACATGATGCAGACCTTCTCGGTGGCGTTCGGTACCGCAGGATACAAGCTGGATAAGCCCACCATGCTCCTGACGACCACCGTCTCGGCAGTGATCGCCCTCGGAGTTACGCCCCTGGCAGGATTCCTTGTGGACAAGATCGGTCGCAAAACGATGTTCCTCGTCGCAACGGGCGGCGTAGGCATCACAATGGTGCCCTATCTCTGGTCAATTACGACCGGCAACTGGTCGCTGATCTTCCTGTTTGGCATCATCAACTACTCCCTCTTCTACTCCATGGTGAACGCGTCCTGGCCCTCGTTCTTCGCAGAGATGTTCCCCGGCCGGCTGCGCGTCTCCGGGCTCGCCCTTGGCACCCAGATCGGCTTTGCCATCTCGGGCGTCATCGGCCCGGTTCTCTCTACAGCACTCGCTGGCCCCGACCTGAAAGATTGGGTCGGACCGTCCATGGTCGCGCTCGGCTTCATGGTCCTGGCAGGAATCTCAGCCCTCACCGCCAAAGAGACCAAAAAGTACACGCTCAAGGAACTCGACGAAGTGCAGCAAGGCGAGCAGGAGACCGCCGTCCTCACTGCCGCGACCGTGTCCCCAAGCACGGCTACGCACGGTCTCGCTGGTTAGTTAGCTTGGAATGCAGAAGTAACGGGTTATCGCCCCTGAGCTGATCGCGCACTAGCTGTATCGGTCAGGACGTTGATTCCATAATGAACACGTGAAGACCTCTTAGGTTGCTGGTTGTTACACACAGCCGACGCCTAAGAGGTCTTCGTGTCCCCTCGTAAAGCCCGCCGGGTCGCTGGAGAAGCCTAGGTACTTCGGTTTCCAGCCGAGGAGTTCCTGTTGGTCCAGGCGATGGCCGGCAAGGACGCTTGCAACCACAGCTCGCCGATATGCTGCGGTTCGCCCGCGACGGGGACGTCCGTGGAGTGAACTCCCTGGACCCGGTTGCGCGGACCCGAGCTTACCTTCGTAGCTCACCCATCCAGTGCCTCGCACGCGGAGGCTTCCGCGTCGAGTGCGTGAAAGAAAGCCTGGTCTTCACCGGCGAGGACTGGCCCCATTGCGAAACCTCATGCGCTCCGGCATTGGTGACTTCGCTGAGTCGAACGCTCTTCAATCAGGCAGCGGCAGCCAGAAAGGACCGCGCTGCCCAAGCAATGCGGAGCTTTAGCAGGGCCTGTTATCAGTACGGGCGTCAAGACGGTTCGCGCGCCCGCGCGTTCCGGCAGGAGTATGGGCACGCACCATCCGAATTGCGGCAGCGGGCATCCGACCGCCCTGGGAAAACGCACCACCAGACAATGACTCGGTAGGGCAGCACCAATGCCTAAAGCACTACCATCGCCTACCTTGACACGGGTGTTAAGCCTTGAAACATCCTTGCCCGGGTCTTAGGTGAGGACCTGGCAGTTCAGGAAGTTATTACATCCGCGTCTTCGCTAGAGATATACGCTCCCGCCGCCTTGGCGTGCAGAGTTGTGGTGTCGACGATGTCGGAGTCTGTGAGCTGGTCCGCGACAATAGTCATGTCAGTGCATGCCAGGAGGATGGCCTGCGCGCCGCGGTCACGCAACTGATCCGCGGCGTGTTTGAGGACGGCGGAAGCCTCGCCGTCGGTGATTCCTTTTACGAGCTCGTTGAAAATCACCTGGTCGATGTGCGTGGCGGCTAAACTGTCGGGGTATTCGATGCTGAAACCAGCCGATGCCAGCACTTCCTCATACAGACCTGCTGATCGTGTGAGGCTGGTGCTGAGGATCCCCACACGCTGCACCCGACGAAGCTGCAGCTCACGGGCCACTACGAGTCGGATATCCAAGACGGGCAAACGTGTGTGCGCTTCCAGAGCATGTACAGCACTATGGCTTGTGTTGGAAGTCAGCACCAGAAAGTCTGCCCCTCCTGCAGCAAGGTGCGTGCCGGCATCGACCAGCAAAGCATTCAGCGCATCGAGGTCTCCTGCACCAACGGAGCGGGCGGCTGCTTCAAAATCGATCGTCCACAGCAGTGAGTTGGGGGTTTGAGTGGGGTCCGCATCCATCGCCGTACGGGTCATCTCGAGGTAGTAGACACAGTTTGTCTGGGGTGCCAGGCCGATGAGGCCAGGGATTTTCTTGCTCATAGGGATGTTCCTAGTCGTCGAGACAGGTGATCATGATGCTCTTGAGGTCGTCCATGAGAAACGGGGCGCGGGGGGTTCAATCACGGTGCAGGCGGCGACTATGACATTCTCCCCACATTCGAAGTCACATACCGTGTTTGGATTACTCGACGTTCTCCGCCCAAGAGCAAAGCTTCCATACCCTACGACGATATCCCTGCCGACTGAACTTCCGGGACTAACGGACACGACAGCATTGATCCTGGCCCTAAGAGATGCACGACATTCTTCCAACGATGCCTGCCTCGGATTTTCAAGGCGCTAAGGCAGCGGGACAGAGCGCGCCGCTGGACGAGGAAGGCTTCTGTTGGAGCCTGGATTCTCAGCGGTCAACAGGGCGGCAAGTTCCTCTGTTGGGCCGCCTGCCCGAACAGACCAGATGAAGGTACCGATGGCAACGAACGCCATGATCATGATGTCGGTTTGGTTTCCGAGCGCGGGCTCCTTGAGGGGTCCGAACTGTCCGTAGTATGCAACGAGCAGAGTTGCCAGGAAGGTGACGACTATCCATATACCGCCGCGAATGTGTCCCCGCCCCTTCGCGTTGCTGGACAGGTAGAGGCCGCCGAGAAATACACCGGCGACTAAGACCATGGCGCTGAAGTAGATGGGGAAAGGCCATGAGCCTTGGGTCTGTTGTTGGTTGCGGGTGAACAACCATCCCCCAGCCGCGGCTACCCATATCCACGCAATGGTGAACCCCACGGAGAGCAGCCAACTGGGCAGACGGCGGCTCCAACCGCTCCGGACGCTTGCGTAGCCGCCGTAGAGCGGAAGCGCGAAGAATACGACAGTGAAGAGGTTGATGAGGGAGACCCAGCCTGCGAAGTAGATCAACAGCAGGCTGGCCACGTATCCGGCGAGGGCCCAGAAGGTGGCGGCCTTGAGCCGAAATGGGCGTGGGAGTTCGGGTGCTGTGCGTCGCAGCACGACCAGTACGGGTCCGCCCATGAGGTAACTGAGTGTCAGGGCGATGGAAACCTGGCCAACGAAGGAGTACCAGCTTGGGGCCGGGAAGAAGAAGAACATTCCCAGGGCTGTGCATATTGCCAGGGCGACAATGGGGGTGCCGAACCAGTTGATGCGTTGGAGCGCTTTGGGCAGCTCCCCGTTGACGGACATGGAGTAGGTGGACCGGGCGCCGATGCCCAGCCACACCCAGCCTGTCGCCATGGGCGAGAGTGCTGCGTCCGAAAGGAGGACCACGGAGAACCACGCGAATCCGGCGGCTGTGACCGCGTTGAGCAACGGTGCTGAGGCCCAATGGCTTCCAAGGAGGGCATGCCAGTCCCCCGGCGCCACGTTGGCCGCACTCCAGTTCACGGCTCCTACGAATCCGATCTGCAGAAGTACATAGATGACGAGGGGAATCAGGAGCCCTCCGACCACGATGGCGATCGGGATATTCCGTTGAGGATTGATTGCCTCACCGCCAAAGTCGAGAATCTGGCGGAGACCGGAGTAGGCAAACACGATGCCGCCGCTGGCAAGGGCACCGAGGATAGCTCCTGCACCTTGAGGGGCGAACCCGCCGCCGATGGTGAAGTTCGCGGAAGAAAAGGCGAAGAACATCAGCCCGGCTGTCACGAGTGGGATAACGAGCTTCCAAATAGTGATGTATTTGTTCGACTCGCTCAAGACCTTCGCGCCAAAGGAATTGAGAATGAAGAAGACTATCAGGAGCCCGAAACCTGCCACTATTCCCCGGGGCCATGACAGGATCATCGTCCCGTCACTTTCGGTCAGGAGTCCGAGGTCCGGCCAGTTTCCACCGACGTACGTGAGGACTGCCTGTACTTCAATAACCGGCAGTGCCAACGCGGCAATCAGGTAACCCCACCCGTTAAACCAGCTCAGGAATGCTCCGTGGGTGAGTCTGGGGTAGCGGACGCCTGCGCCCGAACGCGGCAGCATGGTTCCCAGCTCCATCCATGCCGCTCCAATGACGCCGAAGAAGACCGCGCCCAGTACCCAGGTGATAATCGAGGAGGGGCCGGCGATACTTGCTGCGGCGAGGGTGGCCAGGAGCCAGCCGGAACCGATCTGAACGCTGACAGCCAGCGCGATCAGGCCGAAAAGCCCGATCTGCTTCTTTAGCTGGGCATCGCTCGCCTCATAAGCCTCCCCTATGGGCGCGGGTGTCTTTCGAGTGTCCATGTGACTCCTTCGTCGTACCAGTATCCAGCGCTTTCTGGTCTCCTGCGATGGATGGGCCTTCGCGGCCGATTCGGCTTCGTGTTTGCTTGCCGGCGGGTTTGTTCCGTGCGCTTACCCGGCCGCTTCTTTCGGCTGGGTTGGACAGGTCGCGCGGTCCACGGCATGCGAATGACCTGTGCGCCGGGAACGTCTCGGTTTCATGGGAAATGACGGCCCTGGGACGCGGCATGGAGGGCTTCGCTGAGGAGTGCCAACTGCGTGAGGTCGTCCACGACTTGGTTAACCCGGATTTTTCGGGGCTTATTGTGGAAGGAGCCGCGCCGCTTTCCGGCCGCCGGCGTGCGGGTCCGTTCGCCAACTGTCGTAGCCAGATCCGTGGCCGGGGCGTGCGCTAAGGGATCGTAGAAGAGTGGCAGGTTCGATCCGTCCTGATCCTGCTCAGGCATTGGTCTCACATTTCCAGTTCGTCCAGGTAAGAAGAATGGTGCTGCCTATCGGGCGGACAGGCAGCACCATTTGGATCCTCATTCCTCAGCGAAAGACTCGCCCTGCGGGGCTTTGAGGATGCCGCCCGGGGTCTTGTCAGTCTGTCAGGGCGGTGAAAGCCAAGTCGTAGATGGCCAGGGCCTGGTTCACCTCTTCTGCAGTGACGACGGCTGGCGGCACTACGTGGAGGCGGTTGTCGGCCAGGAACGGCAGCAGACCCAGGCGGAGCAGTTCAGCCTTGAGCCGCCCCATGTACTCGGGGGCTACGGGCACGCGCGTGCTGCGGTCCTGGACGAGTTCCAGGGCCCAGAACACGCCGCGGCCGCGGACTTCTCCGATGACGCTGTGTTTCTCTGCGAGGGTGCGAAGGCCGGGCTCGAGGTGGTCCCGGCCGATCCTCGCGGCGTTGCCGACGATGTCTTCTTCTTCGAAGGCTTCGATGGAGGCCACCACGGATGCTGCTGCGAGGGGGTGTCCGGAGTAGGTCAGGCCGCCGGGGAAGACCTGCTCGTCGAAGGTCGCGGCGATCTCGCCGGAGATGATGACGCCGCCTACGGGGACGTAGCCGGAGTTGACGCCCTTGGCGAAGGTAATGAGGTCCGGTGTGACGTTGAAGGCGTCGAAGGCGAACCAGTCGCCGGTGCGGCCGAAGCCTGCCATGACCTCGTCGAGGATCATCACGATGCCGTATTCGTCGCAGAGTGCGCGGACGCCTTCGAGGTAGCCGGGGGTGGGGACGAGAATGCCGGCTGTGCCCGGCACGGTTTCCAGCAGGATAGCGGCGATGGACTGCGGCCCTTCGGCTTGGATGACGCGGCGCAGGTGGTGCAGTGCGCGTTCGGTTTCCTGTTCGGGGGTTTCGGCCCAGAACTCTGAGCGGTAGAGGTAGGGGCCGAATACGTGGACGTGGCCGCGGGAGTATTCGTTGGGGATGCGCCGCCAGTCACCGGTGGCAACAATGGCCGAGCCGGTGTTGCCGTGGTAGGAACGGTAGCGGGAAAGGACCTTGTCGCGGCCGGTGTGCAGGCGGGCGATCCGGATGGCGTTTTCGTTCGCGTCGGCGCCGCCGTTGGTGAAGAACACTTTCTCCATGTTGGCGGGTGCGTGGGACAGGATCTTGGCCGCAGCGGTAGCCCTGACGTGGTTTGCGGCCGCGGGTGCCACAGTGGCCAGGGTGGTGGCCTGCTGGGCGATGGCGGCTATGACCTTGGGGTGCTGGTGGCCGATGTTGGTGTTGACGAGTTGGCTGGAGAAGTCCAGGTAGGTGTTGCCGTCATGGTCCCAGACGGTGCAGCCGGATCCGCCGGCGATCGCCATTGGGTTCAGTGACTTCTGGGCCGACCAGGAATGGAAGACGTTGGCCCGGTCCAGGGCTACGACCTCGGCGTTGCTGAGGGATGCATCAGCGGCCGGTGTCTTGGCGTCTGCTGCGGGCAGGAGTGCCTGGTTGGCGACCATGGCGTTTCCTCTCGGTAAGTGGAATGGGAAGTTCCTTCATCATCCGCTTTCCGTCTGGCTCCGCGCCGTATACGTTTGTACAACCAAACTGTCGTCATTCGACGTTTTCACATCAGGGGAATCCATGCCGCCAAACCTTAATGTCCTGCTCCGCAGCCGCTCGTTGAAGTTGCGGCTGGTGGCGCCGGAACTCGGAGCACCGGGCCTTGAGGAGCCCATCAGTTGGGTGCACAGCTCCGACCTGGAGGACCCCACACCGTTTCTGGACGCCGGCCAGCTGCTGCTGACCGACGGTACCCAGTTCCCGGCCGAGGGCGAGTTTCGGAAGGGCTATGAGCGGTACGTCGGCCGGCTGGTGAGTCACGGCATCGTGGGACTGGGCTTTGCGACGCAGGTGGTTCATGGCACCTTGCCTCCCGGCTTGGAGGAAGCCTGCCGGAACCAGGGCCTTCCGTTGGTCGAGGTACCGGACCGGACACCGTTCATCGCCATTATTCGCACTGTTGCTGACTATCTGGCGCGGGAAGAGCACGCACGTGCCGAGTGGTCGCTGCAGGCCCAGCGTGCCATCTCCCGGGCAGCCCTGCGGCCTGACGGGTTGACCTCAATCCTCGGCGAGCTTGAGCGCCAGCTTCACAGTTGGGTGGCCCTGTACGATGCCGCGGGCAACTATGTGCGCATGCCCCGGAACCGTCCCGTCCCGTCGGAGATCGCGGGTGGAGTAGGCCAAAAGGTACGGCAGGCGCTGGAATTAGGGACCCGCTCGGCCTCGCACTTCGACGTTGACGGCCAGTCGGTGACCCTGCAGACTCTTGGCCGCAAAGACAACCTGCGCGGCGCCCTTGTGCTGGGTGCCATCGAACCCCTGGACCCGGCCCGGGCGGACATCGTCAACAGCGTTATCGGCCTGGCAAGTCTGGCCCTGGAACAGGCGCGAACCCTCGACACGGCACGCAGGCATCTGCGCGCGGGAGTCTTCGAGCAGCTGCTGGCGGGCAGCACCGACGTCGCCCTGCGCACGGCCCGCCAGGTATGGGGACAGCTGCCCCGTGATCCGCTGCTGGTGACCGTCTCCCGGCAGGAGAGTCCGGCACCAAACCTGCTGGAGGCCCTGGAGCTGCTCGCGGACGACCACCTGGGTGCCGTATTCTATGCGCTTCAGGGTCAGGTGCTTGTGATCCTGGCCGGCCGGGCCCACCAGCAGAAGGTCCTGGAACTGCTGGGCCGCCACGGTGCGATGTGTGGTGTCTCCGCCGAGGCAACAATGGATGCGCTGCCCGGCGCCCTGGAAGAAGCTACGCGGGCGCTGCGGCGGGCAACTGAACTGGGAAGGGCCGTCGTCGAATTCTCCGAACTCTCCGAGGGCGGCATGCTGGGCCTGCTCCGCGAGGAGAAGGCCGGGCCGGTGGCCCGAGGATTGCTGCAACCGCTCATCGCGCACGACGCCGCGGAGCAGACGGAGCTGCTGGAGACCGTGCGGGAATGGTTTGCCAATAACTGTGTCTGGGACAAGACGGCACGCCGTATGGGAGTGCACCGGCACACGCTCCGCAACAGGATTGATGCTGCCGGACGAATCCTTGGATTGAACCTGGACAGCATGCAGGACCGCCTGGAGCTGTACGCGGCTGTTCAATTTTTGGAGTAGGCCGGAAACGCAAACGAGGACCTCCGGCAGGAACGCCGGCGGTCCTCGTTGTCACAGACCGGTGCCGGTTCGTGACATCTTTGCGGTGCTGCCCCTAGTTCTGGGGGAAGCCCAGGTTGATGCCGCCGTGGCTCGGGTCCAGCCAGCGGGAGGTGATGGCCTTTTCGCGGGTGAAGAACTGGAAGCCCTGCAGGCCGTAGGCCTTGGAACTGCCGAAGATCGAATCCTTGAACCCGCCGAAGGAGTAGTAGGCCACCGGGACGGGGATGGGCACGTTGACGCCCACCATGCCGACCTCGACCTCGTTCTGGAAGCGCCGGGCCGCGCCGCCGTCGTTGGTGAAGATCGCCGTGCCGTTGCCGAAGGCGCCGGAGTTAATCAGGTCCAGGCCCTCTTCGTAGCTGCGGACGCGGACCACGGCCAGGACAGGGCCGAAAATTTCCTCAGTGTAGGCGCGGGAAGTGACCGGAACCTCGTCGATCAGCGTGGGCCCGAGCCAGAAGCCGTTCTCGTCACCGTCCACGTTGATGCCGCGGCCGTCCACCACAACCTTTGCCCCGTCCTCGATGGCAACGTCGATATAGGACGCCACCTTGTCCCGGTGCTGGCGCGTGACCAGCGGGCCCATGTCGCAGTTGCGGCGGCCGTCGCCGATCTTCAGAGTCGCCATGCGGGAGGTGATCTTCTCGATCAGCTCGTCGGCGACGGGTTCAACGGCGACGACAACACTGATGGCCATGCAGCGTTCACCGGCGGATCCGAAGCCGGCGTTGATGGCTGCGTCGGCGGTGAGGTCCAGGTCGGCGTCGGGCAGGACCAGCATGTGGTTCTTCGCCCCGCCCAGGGCCTGGACCCGCTTGCCGTTCCTGGCTGCAGTTTCGTAGATGTACTGGGCGATCGGGGTGGAGCCCACGAAGGAGATGGCTTTGACGTCCCGGTGCTCCAGCAGGCCGTCGACGGCCTCTTTGTCTCCGTGCAGGACGTTGAAAACGCCTGCGGGGAGGCCTGCTTCCGTGAACAGTTCGGCAAGCCAGTTCGCAGCGGAGGGGTCCTTTTCGCTGGGCTTGAGCACGACGGTGTTGCCGGCGGCGATGGCGACAGGCAGGAACCACAGGGGAACCATGGCCGGGAAGTTGAAGGGGCTGATGATGCCCACGACGCCGAGGGGCGACTTCGTGGAGTAGACGTCAACTCCGGTGGAGACGTTCTCGGAGTGCTCGCCCTTGATCAGGTGCGGGAACCCGGTGGCCAGTTCGACGACCTCCAGGCCTCGGGTGATTTCGCCAAGTGCATCCGAGACCACCTTGCCGTGCTCGGCGGTGATGATCTGGGCGAGTTCGCCCTTGCGCTCGTTCAGCAGTTCACGGACGCGGAACAGGATCTGCTGGCGCTTGGTGATGGAGAGGTCACGCCAGGCAGGGAAGGCTTTGTGAGCAGACGAGATGGCGGTTTCGATGTCAGAGGCATTCGCAAGGGCGACGCGCTTGGTTTCGATTCCACGGGCGGGATCGTAGACCGGGGCCGTGCGGTCCCCGGAGGAAAGGGACTCGGCGCCGTCGATCCAGTGGGACAGGACGGGAAGTTCTTCGTTCGAGGTCACGCTTTTGCTCGCTTTCATTCAGGAGTATTGCCGAATCGGCTTGGAAGCAACGGTACGGTGACTGCCAATGCCGAAGGGGACTCCATTTGTACCTAAAGAGGTCCCTCTCTCGACGGATGTACAGATGCCGGCCACTGGCGGCCGCCCCTACCGTGAATGCCACATCAGCATTGAGCCTTGAGGAGCCGCAATGAAACGACGCAGTAATTTCCCTCCAGCGCCCACGAAGGGCGTGCGCACCGGGGAGCACTGCCCCCGGACCGGCTGGTGGGCTCCGGCCGGCGGGAAGGCTTCCACCACTATCGCCGGCGAGCCGCGATTCATTGGAGAAGGAAGCGTCATGCCGCCCATAAACGGCATTCCGGGCACGTGGCTACCCCGGAGTGTCCACACGGAAAGTGCCCTGATCCGGAGAATTGCTTTGTAACCATGTACGCGGAGCGGGAAAGCCGCTAGACTTTGTCTGACAATCTGCACCACTGCAGTAGTCGACCATCTAACGTATTGGGGAAGCTCATGGCGGAATCAAACATGTCAGCTGCGGCACTTCCTCTGCGGATGTCCCCGGTGGCCTCGGTGTCCCGCAGGGATGGCGTGGTCAACGAGATCCGGCGCGCCGTTGTTCTGGGCACCATCAAACCCGGCGAGAAGCTCACCGAGGTGCAGCTTTCCGAATGGCTGAACGTCAGCAGGCCCACCGTCCGCGAAGCCCTCAACCAAATGGCACAGGAAGGGCTCCTGGTCCAGGAGCCCTACCGTGGACTCAGGGTGGCCACCCTGGATGCGGCAGCCATCATGGACCTGGCCAACACCCGCATGGCTTTGGACATGCTGGCCGCCACCGCGATCGTGGAGGACACCTCAGGCCGGCGCATGAAAGTGGTGGAGGACAGTTGGGCAGACTACAGCCGCGTCGAGATGGATCCGGACCCTGTCATCCGGCACGAAAGCCACGTGGCATTTCACCGGAGCCTGTGGGCGGCGTCCGAGAATGCGCTGCTGCTGCGGCTCTGGCCGGTGACGGAAGCGCACCTGACCATCATCCTCGCCCAGGACCAGGCGGCCAGGGCAGACCCCGTGCGTGCGCACAGGGTCCACGAAAAGCTTGTTCAAGCTATCCGGACCAAGGACCTCGAAGTCATCCGGAAGGCCTTCAGCGAACACACCATGCGCAGCGCGGAGGAACTCATCCCGCTCTTGGGCAGCGCAATTCCACAGAAAGAGAGCTAAATTCATGAAGATTCTGATCGTAGGCTCGACCGGCCTGCTCGGGTCCTCGGCCGCGGCGGCCCTGCGGGACCGGCACGAGATCATCGAGGCCTCCCGCTCCGGGCAGGTCACGGTCGATCTGACCGAACCGGACTCCGTCCGCCGGATGTTTGACCAGGTGGGCCGCGTGGACGCCGTCATATCCTGCACCGGCGCTGTCCCATTCAAACCGCTCGCAGAACTCACCGACAAGGACTTCCGGGCAGGGTTCGAGGACAAGGTCCTCGGCCAGGTTAACCTGGTCCAGATAGGCGTGGAGTATGTAAACGACGGCGGCTCCTTCACACTGACCAGCGGGGTACTTGCCCGTGAACCCATCCTGACCGGTGCCGCTTCCTCCCTGGCCAATGGCGCCTTGGAATCCTTTGTCATGGCCGCCGCGGCCGAGCTGCCGCGCCGTATCCGCATCAATGCCGTCAGCCCCTCGGTCCTCGCCGAGGCCACCGGCTACCACGACTACTTCCCCGGATTCCAACAGGTTCCCGCGGAAACAGTGGGACGCGCATACGTAAAGTCCGTCGAAGGCATCCAGACGGGACAGACGTACGCCCTGGACCACTAGACGCGCAGGCAGCCTACCCGCGCACACACCCGGAAAAGGCCGGTCTTCACACCCGTGAAGGCCGGCCTTCGCTGTTTCCAGCAGCAGCCCTCCGCGGCGCGGTCATCAGGATTTTACATTTGCCCTCTTCCTCACCCTCCCGCGGGCCCCGGCCCCGGAAGCACGCGGAATCCGCGTTACAGCTTTATTTCCTTCACACTCTTCTTTTTTGCAGCAGGCACTGGACGTGGCCCCGGTCACAGGTTTACTCTTGAAGCACGAAGCTGATTGTAAGACAATAAAACAACCAAACGACCTGCGAATGGCAACATCGTCCGCCTTTCGCCCCCAGGACAGCACGGCAGCATGGTGGCCGCGTCCAATCAGAAAAATCTTCCATCCAGTCGGCAAAACTCTTTTCCTTGCCGTCCCCCCCGACCCATTTCCCATAAAGAGGGTTTGAAATGACCAAAACAAGCAAGATTGTCCTCGCCATCCTGGCCGTCCTGGTCTTAGGGGTGCTTGGCGGCACGGTAGGCGCCAATGTGTTCGGCGGCAACAAAGGTGCCACAGCAGCGTCATCGGTTTCAGCCCAGGGCTCATTCATCGATGACATCAAGAAGCGCGGTGAGCTCCGTGTCGGTGTGGCCATCGCCCCGCCCATGACCACCCAGCAGCCCGACGGGACCCTCGGTGGCCCCAACCTCATTCCCCTCGAGGAACTGGCCAAGCAGTTGGGCGTGAAGCTGGTTCCCGTGGCAGCGGAGTGGAAGAACATCGTGGCCGGCCTGCAGGCCAACCGCTACGACTTCGCCGCAAACCTTGACTACACGGTGGAGCGGTCACTGGCGATCTCCTTTACCAACCCGGTTTACGAATACCCCGGCGTGTTCGTCGTCAAGGCCAATGCCCCCTTCACCACCAGTGACCAGGTCATCAGCAGCGGCAGCCAGATTGCCACCGCCCAAGGTGCAGCACCCGAGGCGACACTGAAGGGCCTGACGGGCAACATCATGCCCATGGATTCGTACTCCAACGCCATCTCCGCCATCCAGGCAGGACGCGCGGTGGCAGAATTCACCGACCTTCCCACCGCAGAGTCCCAGGCACAGGCCGACTCGTCACTGAAGATCATCGTCCCCAAGCCTGAGATCTACTCCGGCACCGCCGCCTACGGTGTTCCCGCCGGAATCGATGCCCGGTCCATGCAGATCGTCAACATCGCCATCGAGCGCGCCCAGAAGAGCGGCACGCTGGCCCAGGCCTACGCCAAGGTCAACTACTTCGAGGTCAACAACCTCGGCGACCTCGCCAAGAAGTGATCCGCCAGGAACAACGCGGCCAAGGAGCCAAGACATCATGAACTACAACTTCGACTGGAACGTGGTGGCCAACGCATTCCCTGCAATGATGCAGGGTCTGGGCCTCACCCTCCAGATCACCGTCATCACCATCGTGATCAGCATGATCCTCGCGGTGCCCCTGGCAGTCGGGCGCATGTCAAAGATCGAGGTGATCCGCTGGGCCGCCCAGGGATACATCGAGATCTTCCGTTGCACCCCGCTGCTGGTCCAGCTGTTCTGGATCTTCTACGCACTGCCTGCCCTGACCGGGGTTACTCTCCCCGGCTACGCGTCGGCCGTCATTGCCCTGACGGCGAACCTCACCGCCTTCATGGCCGAAACCTACCGCAGCGGCTTCCAGTCCGTTCCCGTTGAACAGGTCGAAGCCGGCAGGATGCTCCAATTGAGCCGCTTCCAGCAGCTCCGCTACATCATCGTCCCGCAGGCCCTGCGCCAGCAGCTGCCCGTCATCCTGTCCCTGAACATCTCCCTCTTCAAGGACACGGCGCTGGTCTCCACGATTGCCGTCTCGGATCTGATGTTCATCTCCAACACGATCTCTTCCCAGACCTATCGGGCCCTGGAAGTCTTCACCCTGGCAGCAGGCGTCTACTTCGCCATCGCTTTCCCGATTTCACTGATCACCAGCTCCATCGAACGCAGGATGCAGAACAGCTCCGGCATGGGCGCCCCGGCGCCCAGGAGGCTCGCTTCCCGGATGATGCCCGGGACCCGTCCGGTGGTGCCGGCATGAGCCACTCACTGAGCACCGGGCTTCCTCCGGTCCAGCAGCAGAAGGACAATGATGGAACCGAACAGAAGGGCAAAAAGGTGACAGCGCTCGAGCCCACCCCCCGCCTCACCGGGAACCGGCAGGTCCTCGTGGAAGCCCGCGGCCTCCAAAAAGCTTTTGGACCCCGCAAGATCCTCAAGAATGTCGACTTCGAGATGAACAAAGGCGACATCACCGTCATCATCGGCAAGAGCGGCTCCGGCAAATCCACCCTCCTCCGCGCCCTTGCCGGGCTCACCGACCCGGACGAGGGCCAGATCCTGATCGACGGGCACACGGTCTTCGCTGACCAGAAACGCACCAAGGAATGGGACAACATCCGCTCAGAAGTGGGCATGGTCTTCCAGGCCTACACGCTGTGGCCGCACATGAACGTGCTGGACAACCTCGTCCTCGCCCCCCGCAAGGTACGTGGCGCGGGAGCGTCGGAATCCCGCGACCGCGCCGAAGCCGCCCTGGCCGAAGTGGGCATGGCCCACCATATCCTCAGCAAGCCCACCCAGCTCTCCGGCGGTGAGCGCCAGCGCGTCGCCATCGCCCGGGCGCTGATGATGAAGCCCAAGCTCCTGCTCTGCGACGAGATCACCTCCGCCCTCGACCCGCCCGTCGCGGCAGAAGTCCTTGACGTCCTGCGCCGGCTGAAGGAAGAGGACGGCATCGCCGTCGCCCTGGTCACCCATGACATGGCGTTCGCCTCCAAGGCCGCAGACCGGGTGGTGTTCTTCCACGACGGTGAAATCGCCGTCAACGCCACCCCGGAAGCCGCGTTCGACAAGTGCGACAACGAAGACCTCAAGAAGTTCGTGGACGCCGTCCGCTTCTAGGCACACCGATCCGGAACAGGCCCCTGAACCGGACCAAGAAAGGAACCATTGTGCACACCGTAGTGATTGGTGGCGGCGTCATCGGCCTCACCCAGGCCTACCACCTCGCCCGGGAAGGCGAGGACGTCACCATCATTGACGCCCGGGCCACCGGCCTGGGCGCGTCGAAGGTCAACGCCGGATGGATCTGCCCGGCAGAATCGGCACCCGTGCCCGGTCCCGGCGTCGTCCTCAAATCCATGAAGTGGATGCTCCGCCCGGACAGCCCGCTCTACATCCGGCCCTCCCTGAACCCGGCCTTCCTGGGATTCATGCTGGGCATGTGGCGCAAGTCCAACGCCCGCGACCAGCGCGCCGGCTTCGAGGGCCACCTCCGGCTTGCTGCCGACACCCTGCAGATCTTTGACGAGTACCGCGCCGACGGCATGGACTTCGAAATGCACACGAACGGTCTGCTCATGGCCTTCATGGAGCAGGACAACTTCGACCACCACGTCGACAACCTCGACCTGGCATCCCAGTACGGACGCCAGCCACGCGTGCTGGACAGGGACGCCGTGCACGAGCAGGAACCACTGCTCACTGACGAAGTCCTGGGCGGTATCTACTTCCCCCAGGAACGCCACGTGGACCCGGGAGCAATGGCCACCGCCCTGCACCAGCGGCTCATTGCGATGGGCGTCAAGATCATCGAAAACTCCCCCATCGATGCCGTGGACCGCAACGGTGATTGCGCCACGGCGGTCCACAGCCGCGGCAACCGCTACACCGGCGACAACTTCATCCTCGCCGCCGGCGCCTGGAGCGGCAACCTCTCCAAGCAGTTCGGCGTGCCCCTGCCCGTCCGCCCCGGCAAGGGATACAGCGTGGAAGTTCCCGCCCTGGCCCTCCGCAGCACCGTCAACCTCTGGGACGCCAAGGTCGCGGTCACCCCGTTCAACGAACGCCTGCGCCTGGCCGGCACCATGGAATTCGGCGGCCTGGACGAGAACATCAACCAGGTCCGCGTCGATGCTATCCTCCGGGCCCCGGCAAAGTACTTCCGCAACTGGGAGCCACCCGCCACCAAGCCGACACCAATGGCCGGCATGCGGCCGATGACACCGGACGGGCTCCCCGTGATCGGACACCTCGGACACCTGCAAAACACGTACGTGTCCACCGGCCACGGCATGATGGGCATCACCCTCGCCCCCGGCACCGCCTCGGCACTGACGGATCTGATCCTCCGCGGCCGGATGGCGCCCACCCTCCAGCCCTTCAGGGCCGACCGTTTCCGCGGCGTCCAGCGCCAGCCCGTCCCGGCCCACTAGTACCGGACCCCCTAATTTCCTGCCGCAAAACAGCGGCCTGATCACCTTTCGAAAGGAAGCACCACACCATGTCTGCACGCACCAAAAAGGAACTCCGCGGCATCCTCGCCGCCGTCACCACCCCATTCACCGAGGACGGCTCCGCCATCGACGAAGCGGCCCTGCAGCGCCAGGTGGAGCGTTTGGTCACCGCCGGCATCCACGGCCTGGTCCCCACGGGCACCACCGGTGAGTTCACCACCCTCTCCCCCGAGGAATACCGCCGCGTCATCGAGCTGTACGTCAAGGGCGCCGACGGACGTGTCCCCGTGGTCGCCGGCATTGGGGCACTGTCCACCCAGGGCGCCATCGACCTGGCCCAGCACGCCGAAGCGGTCGGCGCGGACGCCATCATGCTGGTCCCGCCGTTCTACGACCCCCTGGACCTCAGCACCCTCAAAACGTTCCTCTCCGCCGTTGCCGGATCCATCAACATCCCGATCGTCTACTACAACGTTCCCGGTGCCACCGGCATCCAGTTGACCGCCGCTGAACTGGCCGAACTCGGCCAGATCGACGGAGTGGACTACATCAAGAACACCTCTGACGACGCCGTGGGCCTGGCCGAACTCCTCGCCAACCACACCGACAGCATCAAGGCCTTCAACGGCTGGGACACCCTGACCTTCTTCGGCATCGCCTCCGGCGCCGAGGCCTCGGTCTGGGGCACCGCCGGCGTGGTACCCGAACTCGCCGTCGAATTCTGGAACGCCCTGGCCGAAAAGAAGGACCTGGTCCGCGCCCGCGAACTGTGGAAGCACCTGTGGGCCATCAGTGACTTCCTCGAGTCCGTCAACTACGTGGCCGGCATCAAGGCAGGACTGGAACTCATCGGCGAACCCGTCGGTCCGGCCCGGCTGCCCATCCAGCCGCTGCCCGCCGAGGAACGCGAGCGTTTCGCCGGCATCCTCCGCAACGCAGGCGTCCTCCCGGCAGTAGCAGCATGACCGCGCGCTCCGCCACCAAACTCGCCCTCGACGCCATCGAGGTCCACGCCGAAGGCGAGCCGGGCCGGATCCTCACCTCCGCCGCGTCCCTCGTACAGGGCGAGACGATGGCGGAGCGCCTGCAGTACTGCAAGGACAACCTGGACTGGCTGCGCCGGCTCATGCTCCATGAGCCGCGCGGCTACCCTGGCCTCTGCTCGGTGATCCTCCTGCCCCCGGTCAACGAAGGCTCCGACTTCGGCATCGTGGTCCTGGAACAGGGCGGCTTCACCCCGATGTCCGGATCCAACACCATCTGCGCCGTCACCGCCGCCCTGGAGGAAGGCATCGTCCCGGTCCGCGGACCCGAAACCCTGGTTACCATCGACACCGCCGTTGGCACCGTCCAGGCCGTCGCCAAGGTCCACGACGGCAAGGTCCTCTCGGTGACCGTCGTGAACGTCCCCGCGTTCGTCGTCGAACTCGATTTCCCGCTCGAGGTGCCCGAGTACGGGACGGTGCCGGTGGACGTCGTCTTCGGCGGCCAGTTCTTCGCCCAGGCCAAGGCAGCGGACCTGGGCCTGGAACTGCACCCGGACAACGGCAAGGAACTTGCCCGGGCCGGCGCCTTGATCAAGATGGCCGCGCTGGAGCAGATCGCCTGCGTCCACCCGGACAACCCGCTCATTTCCGGGGTCAACCTGGTCATGCTGCACACCGGTGACAGGGTCTCCGGCCGGCAGGACCGCAACACCGTGGTCCTGTCCAACGGCAAACTCGTCCCGTCGGATCCGTCCACCTGGACCGGGGCGTTGGACCGCTCCCCCTGCGGGACCGGCACGTCCGCCCGGATGGCAGCCCTGCATGCCCGCGGGCAACTGGCCATCGGCGAAGAGTTCTCCCACCACAGCATCATCGGCAGCGAATTCATCGGCCAGCTGACCGGAACAACGACGGCGGGCGGCCGTGAAGCGGTCCTGCCCACCATCCGGGGCCGCGGCTGGGTCACCGGCCGCACCCAATGGCTGCTGGACCCCACCGACCCCTTCCCCTCCGGCTACACGGTCGGCGACATCTGGGCCCCCGGCGCCTAAAGCACCCACTTTGACACTTTTCCGAAACAACTGAAAGCAGGAGTTGTGAGCCAGTTCATTAACGGCAAACTCGTCGACGGAAGCCCCGGCGAAACCGTGGACGTCATCGACCCGTCCAACGGCGAAACCATCCGGACCATCACCCTGGCCGGCAGCGACGACGTCAAGCAGGCCGTGCAGGCAGCCCGCGACGCATTCCCGGCCTGGTCACGCGCCACCCCCGGTGAACGGTCCGCAGTCCTCACCAAGTTCGCCGCGCTCATGGAAGAACGCGCCGAGGACTTCGCCCAGCTCGAATCCCGCCAGGCCGGCAAGCCGATCCGCCTCACCCGCGAATTCGACGTCCCCGGCACCATCGACAACATCGCCTTCTACGCAGGCGCAGCCCGCAATCTTGAAGGCAAGGCCACCGGCGAATACTCCCCCGACCACACCTCCTCCATCCGCCGCGAAGCGATCGGCGTCATCGGCTCCATCTCGCCGTGGAACTACCCGTTGCAGATGGCCGCCTGGAAGATCCTGCCCGCCATCGCCGCCGGCAACACGATCGTCCTCAAGCCCGCGGAGATCACACCACTGACCAGCCTGCTGTTCGCAGAAGTGGCCACCGAAGCCGGCGTTCCCGCAGGAGTCATCAACGTCCTCACCGGCCGAGGCTCCACCGTCGGCGCCGAACTGCTGCGCCACCCTGACGTGGACATGCTCTCCTTCACCGGTTCCACCTCCGTAGGCCGCACCGTCCTGGACGCCGCAGCCACCACCGCCAAGCGCGTCCACCTCGAACTCGGCGGCAAGGCCCCCTTCGTCGTTTTCGACGATGCCGACCTTGACGCCGCCATCCACGGCGCCGTTGCCGGATCCCTGATCAACACCGGCCAGGACTGCACCGCCGCCACCCGCGCCATCGTCCACCGCTCCCTCTACGAGAAGTTCATTGACGGCGTCGCCGACCTTTACGCCAAGGTCAAGCTCGGCCCCACCGCCGACCCCGCCACCGACCTCGGCCCCCTCGTCTCCCGCAAGCACCAGGAAACCGTCGCCGGCATGGTCGACCGTGCCCGCGGGTACGCCCGCGTGATTGGCGGCGGCATCCCCGACGGCGAGCTGGCCAGCGGCTCCTACTACCGGCCCACCCTGGTCGCCGACGCCACCCCGGACAGCGAAATCTTCCGCGATGAAGTCTTCGGTCCTGTCCTCGCTGTCACCCCCTTCGACACTGACGACGAAGCCATCGAACTGGCCAACGACACCCCTTACGGCCTGGCCGCCTCCGCCTGGACGAAGGATGTCTACCGTGCCCTGCGCGCCACCCGCGAAATCCGTGCCGGGGCCGTCTGGGTGAACGACCACATCCCGATCATCAGCGAAATGCCCCACGGCGGCTTCAAGCAGTCCGGCTTCGGCAAGGACATGTCCACCTACTCCTTCGACGAATACACCGTGGTCAAGCACGTCATGTTTGATCTCACCGGCCAGCAGGCCAAGGAGTGGCACCGCACCATCTTCACCCTGGAGGGGTAGGCAGAATGACGACGACGGGACGTGGGCGCCGCTTCGACGGCAAGACCGCGCTGGTCACCGGGGCTGGTGGCGGGATCGGATCCGCCATCAGCCGCCGGCTGGCCGCCGAAGGCGCCCACGTGTTCGTGGCCGATGCCAACGAAACAGCCGCGAAGGACGTAGCCGATGCCCTGACGGGGGAGGGTCTCTCCGCCGAGCCGCTGGTCTTCGACCTGCTGGACCCCGAGGGCTCCGCGGCCGCGGTCCAGCTGATTGTTGACGGCCGCGGCGGGATAGACGTGCTGGCCAACAACGCGGGCGTTAACCGCCGTGGTGACCTGCTCTCCCTGACGGAGTACGACTGGGACCTGTCCTTTGCCGTCAACGTGGATGCACTGTTCCACCTTTGCCGTGCAGTGCTGCCGCACATGATCGATGCCGGTGGCGGTGCCATCGTGAACACCGCTTCCCAATGGGGCCTGTACCCGGCGCCAGGACACATCGCCTACAACGTGTCCAAGGCCGCCGTCGTCGCCTTCACCAAAAACCTGGCCCGCGACTACGCCCCGAACAACATCCGGGTCAATGCCGTGGCGCCCGGCGAAGTGCACACACCCATGCTCGAAGCCGGGCTCGCCCGCAGCGGCCGCACCGTCGCCGACCTCGACGCCCTGGTCCCGTTCGGACGCATCGGCAAGCCGGAGGAAATCGCCGCCCTGGTGGCATTCCTCGCCTCCGACGAAGCACCCTACATCTGCGGCTCTGTCATCGAAATCACCGGCGCCCAGGCCGTCGCATGACCGGCACCATGGACGGTAAGACCGTCCTGGTGACGGGAGCGTCGCGCGGCATCGGCCGCGCGACAGTTGAAGTCCTGCACCGGGACGGCGCGCATGTCGTCCTGCACTACGGGAACGACAAGGATTCCGCACAGACGACCGCCGACCGCCTCGGTGACCGTGTCCACCTGGTGCAGGGCGACCTCCGGGACCCGGCGGAGCGTCAGCGGGTCTGGGCCGAGGCCGCGGCCTGGCGCGGCGGCGTCGACGTGCTGGTCAACAACGCCGGCGCCTGGTTGGCGTCGGACATTGACGACGACCGTGCGTGGCAGCAAGGCTGGCAGGCCAACTACGAACTGAACCTCCTCGCCCCGGCGGACCTGTGCCGCCAGGCCATCCTCGGATTCCGGGAGCGTGGTGGCGGCATCATCATCAACACCACCAGCCGCTCCGCCCACCGCGGGGACGATGCAGAACACCTCGCCTACGGCGCCGCCAAAGGCGGACTCCTCGCCCTGACCAAGGGAATCGCGCGCGGCTACGCGCGGGAGAACATCCTCGCGTACGCCGTCGCCCCCGGCTGGGTGGCCACCGACATCGCAGGCGACCTCGCCACGGACCCCGCCGTCCTTGAAGGGCTTCCATTAGCTGAGGTCACCCCGCCGGGGGACGTCGCCGAAGTCATCGCCTTCCTGGCCTCAGGACGCTCCAGGCACAGCACCGGGGCCACGATCGACATCACCGGCGCCGATTACGTGCGCTAAGCACCCGCCGTCGGCATCAAATTCGCAGCAATAGGAGTATCAATGAGGTTCAGCCGCATGCTCAACGTGGTAGATGCCCACGCCGAGGGCGAATCCGGCAAGGTGGTGGTTGGCGGCGTCGGGCCCGTCCCGGGCGACACCATGTTCGACAAAATGCTCCACTTCTCAGAGCACCTCGATCACCTGCGCAAACTACTGCTCTGCGAACCGCGCGGAGCCGTGTGGCACAACGCGAACGTCGTCCTGCCCTCCGACAACCCCGAAGCCGACTTCGGATACATCATCCTCGAATCCACCGAATACCCCGCCATGTCCGGATCGAACACCATGTGCGTAGCAACCGTGCTCCTGGAAACCGGCATGCTGCCCATGACCGAGCCGGTCACCAACCTCGTCCTGGAATCCCCCGCCGGGCTCATCCGCATCGAAGCAGACTGTAAAGCTGGAAAGGTCGAGCGCGTAAAACTCGTCAACCAGCCGGCCTTTGTCTACCACCAGGACGCAAAAATCGACGTGCCGGGGCTGGGAAAAATCACCATCGACGTCGCCTACGGCGGCATGACCTTCGCCTTCGTCGATGCCGAATCCATCGGCGTCTCGTTGGATGTCGGCCAGGAGGCAGTTCTATACGACCTTGGCCAACGCATCAAAAAAGCGGCAGCTGAGCAACTTGAGATCAGCCATCCGTCCGATCCACGGATACCCGGCATCACCAACACATCCTTCACCGGCCCCCTGATTCGCGAGCCCGGCCCGGACGGCGCAGAAATGCTCCGCTCCACAAATGCCGTCGTCGTCTCGCCTGGCCGCCTGGACCGTTCTCCCTGCGGCACGGGCACGTCCGCCCGCCTTGCCCTGCTCCACGCCCGGGGGGAGCTAAAACCAAGGCAGCTGTTCCGGCACGAATCAATCATCGGCAGCCAGTTCCACGCTCAAATCGAGGGCACCACCACGCTCGGCCGGTACCAGGCGGTCATTCCGTCCGTCTCCGGCCGGGCATGGATCACCTCCATCAACCAACTAGTCCTCGACCCAACCGATCCCTTCCCCGAAGGCTTCGTCGTGGGCAAACCATGGAAAGCCGAGTACTGACATGAGCACGATCAAGGACGCGTCACCCCGACGAATCGACGACTGGTGCACCCTAACGGGAGCCCACGTTGAAATCCGGCAACAAGGAACGACCGTGGGCAGGGGAATCGTGGACGCCGTCACCCACGACGGCCGAATTCTCTGGCTCTACTCGCCGGTCGAAGGACGACGGCTCTACGAAAAAGCCGACTTCTACAACGCCTGGGCGACCGAAGAATGCACCGGGTTCCACTACAAAGTCAGCTGCTCCGAGACCTAAGCTCACGTGAGCAGGACATCCGCTCCACTACTTGGACTATGGAGCGCGGCCCAGTCAACGGGTGCAGAGCTTCCTCGATGTCCCGACAGCACCTGGTCACCTGTCGTCTAGGCACCGCATGCGGGCCACAGGTCGATATCTGCGCGCCCATATGGCATGAAAAACAAAGCAGACATAAGTGTGGAAAGTGTCCACACCATCCACGTCAGAACAAAGCAATCGTCAAGCCCAGCCGGACGACCGTGAGACGACATCTATCTGAAGCTCCGCACCAAAACCGGGGCAGGCATGTTGTTGCCGCCCAGGGAACAGGAACATGAGGTGGTCCTTCACGAGTACGGCCCGTGTCGAGAAGGAAGCTGTTCCCGTCGAGCGGGTCCGTCTCGACAAGGACGTTGTCCGCGACGAGAAGACCGTCAGCGAAGAGGTCCGCAAGGAACACATCGATACAGACGGCATCGACGACACCCGCCGCTAATCAGTAGCAGGACGGCCGACTGAACACAGCGCCCCCGGGAGTGAACTTCTCCTTCCGGGGGCGTTTCATCTCCGGGATGACTCCTCATCCGAGCCCGTCCGTTCCGTTCCATGCCTGCGCAGACTCTCCTCAAGGCACGCCTCGTACCAATAGACAATCCCCAGCTCAGGCACGGGAGTGTCAAGGCTTCGGTAAAGAGCGTCCAGCACCTGCGCCAGTTCCTCATTGGACAGGCTGGAGGCAACGGCGTCAGGACCTCTGGGATCGCTGATGATTCTGCGAAGCTGTGCGTCTGATGTTGGGTGTCCGGGCGCCGTGGCAGCGTCCGGATCTTTGTGCCGGCTCCCCCGGAACACGCTTCTACATCCGGCCGGGATTCAGGTCTGCGTCGACGTTGGGATCAGTTCGGTTGGCTTTCAGTTCCTCGGTGTCGACCCATGGTGATGAGGGCTTGGAAGCATGCATGGTCCGCCACACTGCCGCCCCGGCTCCTGCGGCGGCGATTCCGGTGATCAGCCACCAGATCCGGGACGGGGATTTCCTGGTCTGGATCGGGGCCGGCGCAGCGGCGCGTGGCCCGACCCGCATCAGCTGTTCATGCACCCTGGGTGTGAGTGTTTCCACGCCGCCGGCCAGTTCATCCGCCAAACGCCGCAGCAGCGCTTGAAGCCGCGGGGAGGCGGTTTCGATGCCTGTGTCCAGCCCGGCAACCGCTCTCTGGAGGGCTGCCTGGACGCCAGGGGTGGCCCATTCCCTGCCCTTGGCCAGCTGCGAGATGAGGTTCTCGGAAAGACGACGAACCTGCTCGGATTCCGCCGGTGCTTTTGCTGTCCGCATTGATGCCTCCTGTGGATGGTGGTGGGGGCAGCTTAGGCGCATCGACACAGCCTGAAAAGAGCCTTTGGGGCTTTGAAGGGTTCTTGGGCGCAGACCAAGTCAGTCGCCGCCTTCACTCAGCGAGGACTACGAAACCCGGAGACGCCGGGCAGATGCACGGGCAGCGAGATCGCGGACCACCTGCTGCATCTGGTGCTGACTAGGAGCGGAAAACGAAATCTGTTGGACGAGCCTGGGCTCTCCGCCCCTGACCTTGGTGGAGCTGGAACAGGCATACGGTTCTTGGACGCTGTCGCGCTTGCTGCCTCGTCGGCTGCGACCGGAATGTGCCCATGAAGGTCCCTCTTGACCTGGCCCTTCCCGGGGAGTTCTCCCGGACGTGTACCTTTGGGACACCTTAGGAAGACCTTTGGATGCAGCGGAAGGCGTTTCGTCCACCAGCGGTATGGGTCGAACTACCGGGACTTTGCGGTGGGAACTCAGCACTTTGTGTGGGGATGGAAGACGGCAATTCGCAGGGCCACGGCGGCGGCAACCGCCGCCATTTGACCGGATGGGCCGTCTCGAGGACCGGTGACCGTTCGGTAGCCCCTAATGTCCAATTAGGGGCAGCTTGCCCTCGGCTGGCTGTCCTGGTGCCCCTAGTATGGGTTGGAGTCGCACGAGAGTCTTCCCGGTCTGGGGCCGGCATAGTTGTGACCGGCGTCGAGAGGGTCCTGTTGAGATAAGTCTCTGGAGACTCAGGGCCCACCCCCAGCCGGCGCCGGTCACTTGGGGCCGCGCGCTTTTCTGTGCCCTCGCCGGTGAGCGGCGGGTGGCACGACAGGTCGTCTTCCGTCAGCGCTGCGGGATCTTGCCCGTGAGCCCAGGTGCGCGTAGCTTGTCGGCATGAGCCAAAGGGACGAGTTTATTCGTTGGGTTGAAACGACTTTGCACGACGCAGAAGTAGCTCTCCATAACGGTGACGCAAACCCTCGTCGCGCCATCTGGTCCCGCAATGAACCGGTCAGCATTCTTGGCGCGTGGCGCAATGCCTACGGACAGCAAGAACTGGAAGAAGTCTTCTCCTTACTTGAGAGAAGCTTCTCCGACTGCAGATCCTGGAAGTTCGAGATGCAGGCATGCGACGTAATTGGCGACATGGCGTACACGGCGGGCTTGGAACATTCCTCCGTTTCTACGAACGGGGTACCGAACTCCTACACGCTTCGGGCAACGCAGGTCTACCGGCGCGAGGATGGCGAATGGAAGGTCGCCCACCGTCACGCTGACACCGTTCCTGCCGGATAACGACAGCTATCCTGAGGGCACGCTCCGGCTGCCAGGTGACGGCTTCAGCCCCTGCGGCACGGGGTCGTGTCCAGGACGCCGGCCGGAAGATCCGGAACATCACGTGCAGCGTCACCGTCGTGGAGACCGGTTTAGTGTCTTGCCCGTAGACGATGACAAAGATGCCGCTGTCTTTGGTCAGTTCCAGC
>Ga0308161_1001759_pt1 | contig 24956 bp, 17 predicted proteins | sample PhyFR2_FD_201034 | JGI IMG/M metagenome (GOLD analysis project Ga0308161, IMG submission 201034) | Phyllosphere microbial communities from UC Gill Tract Community Farm, Albany, California, United States - DLSLF.R2 | ecosystem: Host-associated > Plants > Phyllosphere > Unclassified | place: USA...
CTGAAACCATCCGCGAAGAGTTGAAACGCACGCTGAAAAGCCACGCCGAAACGCTCGATCATCTGGGAACGCCCGTCGCCATCTTCGACGGCGAGCAGCGCCTGCAGTTCTACAATCAGGCCTTCGCCCGCCTATGGGGCCTCGATCTGGTATTCCTGGAATCGAAGCCCGGCAATTCCGAGCTTCTTGATCGTTTGCGCAGTGCCGGAAAGCTGCCGGAGCAACTCAGCTGGAAGAGCTGGAAAGAAACCGCTCTCTCCGTTTATCGCGCGCTCGATACCAAGACCGATCTCTGGCACCTGCCGAATGGTCAGACGTTGCGTGTGATTGCCACCGCGCATCCGCAGGGCGGCGCGACCTGGGTGTTCGAGAATTTGACCGAACAGGTCGATCTCCAGATGCGCTACAACACGCTGGTCAAGGTTCAGGGCGAGACCATCGATCATCTCGCGGAAGGCGTGGCGGTGTTTGGTGCCGACGGGCGTATCCGCCTGTCGAACCCGGCGTTCCGCGCGCTCTGGGCGATCACAGCGGAAGAGGCCGAAGCCGGTAAGCACATTCGCTCCATTGAAGCGGTCTGCGCGCAATCCTACGAGAAGCCGGATGGCTGGCGTGCCTTTGCGCAATTCATCACCAGTTTCGACGACGAGCGTCCTTCCAAGCAGGGCACGCTGGAACTTCTTTCCGGTCTTGTGCTCGATTATGCCGTGATCCCGCTGCCCGACGCGCAGACCATGCTGACCTTCGTCAACATGACCGACAGCGTGCGCGCCGAACGCGCGCTTAAGGAAAAGAACGAGGCGCTGCGTAAGGCAGACGAGCTGAAGAACGACTTCGTCCAGCACGTGTCTTACGAACTGCGTTCGCCGCTTACCAATATTATCGGCTTCACCGATCTTCTGAAGACACCCGGCATGGGCGAACTGAACGATCGTCAGGCCGAGTATCTCGACCATATTTCGACCTCGTCGTCGGTGCTGCTAACCATCGTCAATGACATTCTCGATCTGGCAACCGTCGATGCCGGCATCATGCATCTGAATTACGCCGAGAACGATCTGAATGAGCTTCTCGACGATGTGGCGGTGCAGATCACCGATCGTCTGCAGGAAAGCGGCGTTTCGCTCGAGATCGTTGCGCCTGCGCATCTTGGTTCCATCGTTGCCGATCACCAGCGGCTGAAGCAGATCCTGCTGAAGCTTCTCACCAATGCGGTCAACTTCTCGCCCGAAGGGGCGGCGATCCGCCTGACCTGCCAGAGAAGCGAAGGCGATTTCGTATTTTCGGTTGCAGATCAAGGCCCGGGCATTCCCGAAGACATGCTGAAGACGGTCTTCGACCGCTTCTCGACGCGCGGCCAAGGCGGTCGACGCACGGGCGCTGGCCTCGGCCTCTCGATCGTCGAGAGCTTCGTCAGCCTGCACCAGGGCACCGTCACCCTCGACAGCCGTCCCGGTGAAGGCACGGTCGTGACCTGCCGCATTCCCTCGCACGACCAGCCGCAGTCCATTGCTGCCGAATGAGTGACGAGACGCTTTCCCTCACGCTCTTCCTTGCAAATGAGGCCGAGACGATCCGGCTTGGCGAGGAGTTGGCACTTGCCGTCAAGCCGGGCAATGCCATTGCGCTGGTGGGCGATCTTGGCGCTGGAAAATCGACGCTGGCGCGCGCTCTGATCCGGGCGATCGCCGATGATGCCGAGCTCGAAGTACCGAGTCCAACCTTCACCATCGTTCAATCTTATGCCCTTCGCTTTCCCGTCGCGCATCTCGATCTCTATCGTCTCTCCGACGTGTCGGAACTGGATGAACTCGGCATCGACGAGATGCTGTCGGACGGTGTGTGCCTGATCGAGTGGCCGGAGATGGCAAGCGATGTGCTGCCGAAGGACTCGACCATCCTGCTGCGCCTCACACATGAGGGAGACGGCCGGCGTGCTGTGATCGAAGCATCCTGGCGTCATATAGAGCGTCTTGAACGGGTCTTCGCCATTCGCCGCTTTCTGGAGCGGAACGGCAAGGTGAGCGCCACGCGGCGCTATTTCAGTGGTGATGCTGCCTATCGCACCTATGAACTGGTGCGCGACGACGACAGCCAATATCTGTTGATGGACTGGCAGCCCCAGCCGCCCGGCCCCGCTCTTCACAATGGCAAATCCTATTCGGAGATCGTGCATCTTGCCCGCACGGTCGAGCCCTTCGTTGCCCTTGATCTCCATCTCCGAAGCGAAGGCTTCGCGCTGCCCGAAATCCTGGCGCGCGACATGGATGAAGGCATCCTGCTTTTGAGCGATATGGGACGCGCAGGCGTTCTGGATGCCAATGGTGCACCCATCGATGAGCGCTACATCGAGAGTGCTGCCTGTCTGGCGGCGCTGCATGAAAAGTCGATGCCTGCAACGATCGACCTGCCGGATGGTGGTCGCTATGAGATTCCGCGCTTCGATGCCGATGCCATGAAGATCGAGACCTCGTTGCTGCTGGACTGGTATCTGCCCCACATGCATGACGGCAAGCCGACCGACGACGCCAAGCGGCAGGATTTTTTCGCCGTTTGGGATCAGTTGATCGGAAAGCTTGCCGATGTGGAAACCGGGCTTGTCTTGCGCGACTTCCACTCGCCGAACATCATCTGGCAGCAGGACAAACCAGCGCCGCAGCAAGTGGGCATCATCGATTTTCAGGATGCTATGATCGGCCCAACAGCCTATGATCTGGCGTCTCTGGTGCAGGATGCGCGGGTGACCATCCCGCCTGATCTGCAGGCGCGGATGATGGAGCGGTATTTCGATATCCGCCGAAAGAACCCTGCCTTCGATGAAGAGGTATTTCTCAAAGCCTTCGCCATCATGGCGGCGCAACGCAATTGCAAGCTGGTTGGCGCCTGGGTTCGCCTTTTGAAGCGCGATGGCAAGCCGGGCTATATGAAGCATATGCCGCGTACCTTCACCTATATGCGCGCCGCGCTCGAGCGTCCCGAACTTTCGCCGCTGCGAGACTGGTTCGCGCGGGCGGGCATAGACCTCAACTCTCAGTGAAGCGTTTCCCATGACGATCAGACAAGCGATGGTTCTGGCAGCAGGTCTCGGCACGAGAATGCGCCCGATCACCGACACGATCCCCAAGCCGCTGGTCAAAATCGCGGGCAAGCCGATGATCGATTATGTGCTCGATCTTCTGGTGGCAGCGGGAGTCGAGACCGTATCCATCAACGTCCATCACCATGCAGACCAGATGGTCGCGCATCTTGAAGGCCGCAAGGATCTTGAGGTCCTGATTTCTGATGAGCGGGCCGAGCTCTTGAATTCCGGTGGCGGTCTCGCCAAGGGTTTGAAGTTGCTGGCGCCCGGGCCTGTGCTGGTGATGAATGCCGATCTGTTCTGGGTCGGGGAAACATCCGGCCGCCCTACCAACCTGCAGAAACTCGCGGAGGGTTTCGATCCTGCGCGCATGGATATGGCGATGCTTTGCGTCGATATGGACCGCACCACCGGACATAACGGCAAAAAAGATTTCAATTTTGCAGAGGACGGCCGCCTCACCCGTTATCAGGACGGTGAACCAAGCCCGGTCGTCTATGCCGGTGCGATCGCCATGGATTCGCGCCTGCTTGACGATGCACCGGCTGATGCCTTCAATCTCAACATCTATTTCGACCGCGCCATTGCGAAAAACCGGCTTTATGGCGTGATGCTTGACGGTCAATGGATTACCGTCGGCACACCGGATGCTATAGAGGATGCGGAGCGAACCATCGCTTCCGTTTAGAGCGCCGTTCGTCCCTTAGGACGCACAGAGGACGCTCTATCGCTTTGAATAGACGCATCGTGCTTTCCTAAAATCGATTCCGGTTTTTGGGCAGATGATGTCATCCTTGAGAAGGTCGAACCATTGGCGCACGCCAAACGCATCCTGACCATTGCGCCGGGAATACCCTTTCTAAAGACACTGGCGCAGAGCCTCTGTGCCGGGACGCTCGCGAGCGGCTTCTCGTACGATCCTGCCGATCCGCTGTCGCTTGCTCGCGTGACGATCTATGTGCCGACGCGCCGTTCGGCTCGCGTGCTGCGCTCCGAATTTGTCGACCTTTTGGGCGGCCGTTCTGCCATTCTCCCGGTTATCCGCCCGCTCGGCGAAACGGATGACGATAGCGGATATTTCGATATCGAGACGCCGGCCACCATCGATCTTGCGCCGCCGATCTCCAGCACGGCCCGACTGGTGGAACTCGCGCGGCTGATCCTTGCCTGGCGAAACAGCTTGCCGGACGCGATCCGCGCCATCCATTCCGATTCACCGCTCGTGGCGCCTGCCAGCCCGGCGGATGCGATCTGGCTTGCGCGTGCCCTCTCCGAAGTCATCGATGCGATGGATACGGAAGACAAGGATTGGGAGGCGCTCTCCGAACTGGATACGGCCGATCATGCGCAGTGGTGGCAGCTGACCGCGAAGTTTCTGGAGATCGCCAGTATTTATTGGCCCGCCCGCCTTGCCGAACTCAACCGGTCTTCCGCCGGCCGCCACCGCAACGCCATCCTTCGCGCAGAGGCCGACCGGCTGACGAAGATCGCGAGCACGGATCCGATCATCGTTGCAGGCTCCACTGGCTCCATTCCGGCTGCCGCCGATCTGATTGCTGCTGTCGCCTCTTTGCCGCACGGCACCGTCGTGCTTCCCGGTCTTGACCTCGATATGCCGGAAGATCAGTGGCAGGCGATCAATGAGGCACCGGATGACGCGGCAAGCCGCACCCATTCGCAATACGGGCTGTTCACCCTGTTGCAGAAGCTCGGCGTCTTGCGTCACGATGTAGAGCGGATCGGTGACCTCGACCGCGATCTGCAGGACCGGGCCGCGGTTTTTTCCACCGCGCTTGCGCCTGTTCGGGCGACCGCGGAATGGAATGAGTGGCGCGCGGACAAGTCGCCGGCCTTTTTCGAAAGCGCCTTTTCCGCCGCCTCGATGATAGAGGCGGCCAATGAGCGCGAGGAGGCAACCGCAATCGCCATCGTGCTCAGGCTGGCGCTTGAAAAGCCCGGTCAGAATGGCCCATCGCAGGCCGCCCTCATCACGCCGGATCGCGGACTTGGCCGAAGGGTGGCAACCGAGCTTGCCCGCTTCGGCATCGAGGCGGACGATTCCGCAGGTACGCCGCTGTCTGCGACGCCGCAGGCAGGTCTTTTGCAGTTGGCGCTGGAAGCAATCCTGCGCCCTGGCGATCCGGTCGCGGTTATCTCCTTGTTGAAGCATCCTCTTTGCCGCTTTGGCTTGAGCGAACTGCAGATGAGGAAGGCTGTTGCAGCGCTTGAGCTTCTGGCGTTGCGTGGCGGGCGCGAGGAAACGACACTTGGCAACCTCGATGCGCTTTTGGCGCATCAGATGACACTTCACACAGAGGACCGCCATCCGCCACATTGGCGCACGGCGCTTACCGATGATGCCACGCTCGCGGCCGAAGATCTGGCGAGACGAATCAAAGCGGCGATCGAACCGCTGGAGCAGGCTTTCGTCCACCACGATCCACTCCGCGGTCGCTGCACCTCCCGCCTGACGCTGGCGGAGTGGGCGGAGCGTTCCGGCCGCGTCATCGAAGCGATGTGTCTGGATGATGCGGGCGATCTGGCGAGCCTCTGGTCCGGCGAGGCGGGAGAAAAGCTGTCCAGTCTTTTTGCCGAGCTGATGGAATGCGGCAGCGCGCTGGAGGCGGATGGTCCGCAATGGATCGATATCGTCGCGGCCTTCATCGCGGGCGAGTCGATCAAGCCACGGGCCATGCGCCACCCACGCGTCTTCATTTTCGGCGCTTTGGAAGCACGCTTGCAGAGCGTCGATACCGTCATTATCGGTGGCTTGAACGAAGGGGTGTGGCCGGGGCAAACGGCCAACAACCCCTTCCTGTCACGCAGCATGAAGACATCGATCGGGCTTGAGCCGCCGGAACGCCGCATCGGGCAGTTGGCGCATGATTTCGAGATGGCAAACGGCACGCGTCACATCATCTACAGCCGCGCACTGCGCCAGGGTTCGACGCCTGCCGTGGCTTCGCGCTGGCTGCAAAGGCTGCTGGCACTGGGCGGGGAAGATTTTGCCGAGGCGCTGAAGCGACGTGGCGAATCCTATCGCCATTGGGCAATGATGCTGGATGACAGCGAGACGCAGGATCCAGCGCGACGCCCTGCCCCGACCCCGCCTGCCGATCTGCAGCCGAAGAGCTATTCGTTCAGCGAAGTCGGACGGCTGCGCCGTGACCCCTATGCCATCTATGCGCGGCGCATCCTGAAGCTCGATCCGCTGGACGAGTTCAACCGCGATCCGGGCGCTGCCGACCGCGGCACGCTCTATCACCGCATCATCGAACTCTACTCCCGTGAGGAGCATGTTCCCGGCACGCCAGCGTCCGAAGACGCGATGATGCGCGTGCTGAATGCATGTTTCGACGAAGAAAATCTGCCGGCACATATCGATATCGTCTGGCGACCGCGCTTCGTTGCGGTAGCGCGCGAGTTTCTTACCTGGGAGAAAGATCGCCGTCCCATGGTGCGCCGCACCTATGTGGAGGCCCGCGCCGGGCAGGAGATTCCAGAGGCCGGGATCCGGCTGACCGGCGTGGCCGATAGGATCGACATCAAGACCAACGGCAAGGCGGATATCGTTGATTACAAGACGGGGCTTTCCCCGACTGTGAAACAGGCCCGCTCCCTGCTCGATCCGCAACTGGCGCTGGAAGCGGCCGCCTTGATGCGGGGCGCTTTCCGCGATGCCGGGACGCCAACACCGGAGGATCTGATCTATGTGCGCCTGCGGCCGGGAGAACGTTTCGGCACCGATGTTGTGAACAACGAAAATGCCAAGGCCACCGCCAAAACCGTGCCCAAGAGCGCGGCAGAGCTGGCGACCGACTCGATCGACCAGATGGCCAAGTTCATCAAGGCGCTGCGCGAGGGCAAAAACGGCTTCGTGTCGCGGCTGATCCCGGAAGAACAGCAATCCTATGGCGGCGAGTACGACCATCTGGCGCGCGTCTCCGAGTGGTCCACCGCAGAACCGGGAGATGGCGATGGCGAATGATCTTTTCGAATACGCCGCGGAGCAGGCTCAAGATCACGGCCCGGCGCGCGACGAGCCAGGCGCTTGGATCGACTGGACGACACGCCAGCAGACCCGCGCCTCCGATCCGACTAGCTCGGCATGGGTGTCGGCCAATGCGGGTTCGGGCAAGACGCATGTCTTGACCCAGCGGGTAATCCGTCTGCTGCTGGCCGGATGCCGCCCGTCTGCCATTCTGTGCCTGACCTATACAAAGGCTGCGGCCTCGGAAATGTCGAGCCGCGTCTTCGATCGCCTCGCGGACTGGGCCACGCTCTCCGACACCGCCTTGAAAGACCGTATCGCGACAATTGAAGGACGTGTCCCGGACGCGATCAAGCTGAAGGAGGCGCGTCGTCTGTTCGCCAAGGCGCTGGAAACGCCGGGCGGGCTGAAAATCCAGACGATCCATGCCTTCTGCGAAGCCTTGCTGCACCAGTTTCCGCTGGAAGCGAATGTCGCCGGCCACTTCTCGGTTCTCGATGACCGTGCCGCCAGCAGTCTCCTGGCGGAAGCACGCCGCAGCCTGCTGACCGCCGTTTCGCTCGAGCAGGACACGCCGCTGGCTCAGGCGCTCGCCTATGTGCTCGATCTCGCCGACGAGACCGGGCTGGAAGCGCTGCTGAGCGCCATCGTTGCCAACCGCAATCCTCTGCGCGGCTTTCTCGAAGACGCCTCCCGCACCGGTGGAATCGACGCGGCGCTTCGGCGCCATGCTCGCATCAGCGCCAGTGAAACACTTGAGACGGCAGCGGCCGCCTATTGGCCACTCCCGGGTCTCTCCTGCCTGTCGCTCGACACCTATCTGACGCTGTCCGATGAGGTGGGCGGGGCGCGGACGCACGAAGTGTCCTACGCGTTGCGGGAAGCGGTAAGAGAAAGCGATCCGTTCAAACGAATCGCTTTTCTCGAAAGCGCGCTGCTGACGCAGAAGGGTGAGCGGAAGTCCGATGCCTACGTCATCAACAAGGCGATGCAGACGGCAGCACCCAATCTTCTGGACGACCTGACACTGGCGCGCGCCCATGTGGTTGCCTGCCGCGACCGGTACCGGACGCTGCGCATGCTGGAGGCCACCAGACACGCCTTGACCCTGGCAGACCGGCTGATCGGCGACTTCGAGGATTTGAAGAAGCAGCGTAGCCAGCTCGATTTCGAAGACCTGATCGAGCGCGCGGCCACGCTTCTCAACCGAGATACGGCGGGCGCCTGGGTGCATTACAAGCTGGACCAGGGTATCGACCATATTCTCGTCGATGAGGCGCAGGATACCAGCCCGGTGCAGTGGTCGATCATACAGTCGCTGGCGGCAGACTTCTTCCATGGAGAGACCGCGCGCGCTGGTCAACGCACGCTGTTTGCCGTGGGCGACGAGAAGCAGTCGATCTATTCCTTTCAAGGAGCAAGGCCGGAGCGGTTTTCGCAGGAGCGTGAGGAAACGGCGCGGCGGGTGACCGCCGTCCAGCAGATCTTTCATCCCGTTCGTCTGCCGCTTTCCTTCCGTTCCACGGCGGATGTGCTGGCTGCGGTGGATCAGGTCTTCTCTTTGCCCGAGAATGCTGCAGGCCTCAGCGCCGACAACGAACCCGTCGAGCATCGCTCTAACCGCCTTAGTCAAGCCGGGACGGTGGAGGTGTGGGACATGATCGCCGCTGAGCCGGTCGAAGACGAAGAAGACTGGACGGCACCCTTCGACGCATTGCGCGAAAGCGCCCCACCCGCCATCGTCGCACGACGGATCGCGGCGCGCATCGCAGCGATGATCGGAACGGAAACGGTGATTGAGAAGGGTGTCGAACGTTTTATCGAGGCGGGCGACATTCTGGTGCTGGTACGCAAACGCCATGCCTTCGTCAACGCGTTGACGCGCGAGTTGAAGCAGCGAAAAAACATTCCCGTTGCCGGTGCCGACCGCTTGCGGCTGACCGACCACATCGCCATTCAGGATTTGCTGGCACTTGGCCGCTTCGTGCTTTTGCCGCAGGACGATCTGTCGCTCTCTGCATTGCTGAAAAGCCCGCTCTTCAATCATGATGAAGACGATATTTTTGACCTGGCGGCCAAGCGTCCGGAGAAGACGAGCGTCTGGGACTACCTCCAGCAGCGCGCTGGAGAGGATGACAGCCGCTTTGCCGAGACGCTGAAAACCCTATCCTCCCTCATTGCGCTCTCCCGTAGCGCGACGATTCACGATTTCTACGCGGCGGTGATGACCATCTATCAAGGTCGCAAGCGCTTTCTTGCGCGCCTTGGCAACGAGGCGAGCGACGTTCTGGATGAGTTTTTGTCCTTTGCGCTCGATCACGAAAAGACCGGCCTCCCCGGCCTGCAATCCTTCATCTCCGTGCTCGAGACAGATGCGCCGGAGATCAAGCGCGAGCAGGACAAGGAGCGCGGCGAAGTCCGCATCATGACGGTCCACGCCTCCAAGGGTCTTGAGGCAGCCGTGGTGTTTCTCGTCGATGGCGGTTCCAAGGCCTTCATTCCAAGCCATGTGCCGCGCTTGCGCTTTGTCGAAACCAAGGATGCTGCATTCCCCGTGTGGCTGCCGGGAAAGAACTTCGATAACGCGTTGATCGACCAGGACGATGGCCGCTTGAAGGACGCCGCAGAGCAGGAATATCGTCGTCTCCTTTATGTCGCTATGACGCGGGCCGCCGACCATCTGATTGTCTGTGGCTATCGCGGGCCGAAGGAAAATCCGGATTGCTGGCACCAGATGATCAAGCGGGCGCTTTTCGCGGATGAAGCGCGATGCATCTCTCATCAGTTCCAGGCAGGCGGCGAAGCCTGGGATGGTCTGTTGTGGCGGATGAATGCCCATGAGCCAAAAGCGATACCCCAGAGCAAGACCCCGTCGAGTGCTGCGCCAGAAGCATTTCCCGCCTCGCTGATGCAACCACTGCCACCGGCACCTGCCCTTCCCCGGCCGCTCAGCCCGTCCGGCGCGGGAACGATTATCGATGACGGCGCCGATGACCTTGTCGTGTCCTCCCCGCTCTTTACCAAACCGGAGATAGCTTCCGGCCTTGCACTGCAACGTGGGCGTCTTGTGCACCGGATGCTGCAGACGCTGCCGGACTATCCCGAGGATCAGCGGGAAGATGCCGCCCGTCGCTATGCGGAGCGTGCTGCGCGCTACTGGCCGGAATTGGAACGCGAGAGATTGATCCGCACCACGCTCGCGGTTCTCTCCGAACCGGCCATCCAGTCCGCATTCTCTGCCAATAGCCGAGCGGAGGTTTCGATCATGGGAACGTTGCGCCTGGGCAGGCAGGATTTTGCCGTTTCCGGCCGGATCGACCGCTTGGCGGTGGACGGGGAACGCGTCATTCTGGTGGATTACAAGACCAACCGGATACCGCCCGCCAATGAGAACACCATTCCCTTCGCCCATATCGCACAGCTTGCGATCTATCGCGAGATTCTGAAGCCGCTCTACCCGGACAAGGCTTTCACCTGCGCGCTCGTCTATACGGAGAACGCGTCCTTCGTGACGCTCACGGACGAAGCGCTGTCACAAGCCCTTGCCGCAATCTCGACAAAGTGAGATACCGGACATTGAAAATGCCCATCCCCCGCATCACATGAATGCCGAACAGATTCACTGAAAGGAGAGCCAATTATGGCTACCGTGAAAGTCGATACCTCCAACTTCCAGTCTGAAGTTCTCGAATCCGCTGAGCCAGTCGTCGTAGACTTCTGGGCCGAGTGGTGCGGCCCGTGCAAGATGATTGCGCCAAGCCTCGAAGAGATCGCTACGGAACTTTCTGGCAAGGTGAAGGTCGCAAAGCTGAACATCGACGAAAACCCTGAGCTTGCTGCTCAGTTCGGCGTTCGCTCCATCCCGACGCTTGCCATGTTCAAGGGCGGCGAAGTTGCCGATATCAAGGTCGGTGCCGCTCCCAAGACCGCACTCTCCGCCTGGATTTCCAGCGCCGCCTGATCGTTTGCCAATGCAAGATTAAAAAGAAAGCCCGGTTCTGCCGGGCTTTTTTTGGTCGTCGGTTGCGTGATGCCTTCAAGTTTATTGCGGCGGTGTGCCATTCAGCGCCAGCGCGTTACCCGCGAGATAGAGTGATCCGCCGATCAGGATGCGCGGTGCGGGCTTCGCCGGGTCGAGGCGCTTTGCCAATTCTTCCAAAGCCTCTTCGATCGAGGCTGTCGGCGCCGCCGTCAGGCCAGCGTCGAAGACGGCATGGGCCAGAACGACGGGGTCGATCGCTGCATCCGACCCGTGGATCGGTACGGTGAAGACGTATTCGGCGATACCGGCGAAGGCCTTAAAGTAGCCGACCTGATCCTTGGTGTTGATCATGCCCGCAATCAGCACCAGCGGCCGAGCACTCTTCTCCTCGAAGCCGGCCATGGCTTCGGCAATAACCTCGCCAGCGCCTGGATTATGACCGCCATCGATCCAGATTTCGCTGCCCTTCGGCGCGAGATCGAAGATGCGACCGCGGGTGACGCGTTGGAGGCGGCCCGGCCACTCAACCGATGTCATGGCCTTTTCGATCATGCGATCGGTGACGCTGAAACCGGCAGCCTTGACGGCGCGAATGGCAGCGGCGGCATTGCCCAGCTGATGGCGGCCAGGAAGGCGCGGCAGCGGCGCATCGACGAGGCTGAACTCGTCCTGATAGACCATGCGGCCATGTTCTTCATGCGCAGAGAAATCCTGACCATAGATGGCTGTCGGGCATTTCAGACGCTCAGCGGTGGCGATCAGCACATCGAGTGCGGCGTCGTATTCCTGGTAGCCGATGACGACCGGCGAGCCGGTCTTCATGATGCCTGCCTTTTCCGCCGCGATCAGTTCGACGCGATCGCCGAGATAAGCCTGATGGTCGAGCGAGATCGGCATGATGACCGAGACGGCCGGATTGGAAATGACATTGGTCGCATCGAAACGACCGCCAAGACCCACTTCCAGAACAACCACATCGGCAGGCTGTTCGGCAAACAGCACGAAGGTGACGGCGGTCAGGATTTCGAAAACGGTGATATACTGGCCGTCATTGGCGGCTTCCACTCGGGCCAGAGCATCGGCAAGCATGGCATCGCCGGCGACGCCGATACGGTAGCGCTCATTCCAGTTAACCAGATGGGGCGAGGTGTGGACGTGAACGGCCAGGCCTGCGGCTTCCAGAAGCGCACGGCTGAAGGCCGTGACCGAGCCTTTGCCATTGGTGCCCGCCACATGGATGACGGGCGGCAGGCGCTTATGCGGATTGCCAAGCTTTTCTAGGAGGCGGGTGATCCTGTCCAGCGACAGATCGAAGCCCTTGGGGTGAAGCTGCATCAATCTTTCGATGATGCGTTCCGCCTCGCTCATGTCAGGCTTCGTCATATCCGTCATCCACCCCTCCGGAGCGTGTTTGAATGCGTCAGGCCGTGGCAGCGATAGGCAGAAGATCCTTGGAGGTGCTGGCCGGTGCCTTCGTCATGATCTTCAGGAGGTTGGCAAGCGTATCCGGGATCGCGTGGCGATCGACGACCATGTCCACCATGCCGTGATCCAGGAGATATTCCGATGTCTGGAAGCCTTCTGGAAGCTTTTCGCGGATCGTCTGTTCGATGACGCGCTTGCCGGCAAAGCAGATTTCAGCGCCCGGTTCGGCAATGTGGACATCGCCCAACATGGCGTAGGACGCCGTGACACCGCCCGTGGTCGGGTTGGTGAGAACCACGATGTAGGGCATGCCTGCTTCTTTCAGCATGTTGACGGCAACCGTGGTACGCGGAAGCTGCATCAGCGACAGGATACCTTCCTGCATGCGCGCGCCGCCAGAGGCCGGGAACATGACGAGCGGGCAGCGCTCGGAGATGGCGCGCTCGAAAGCCTTGACGATCGCCTCGCCTGCGGCAATGCCGAGCGAGCCGCCCATGAACTGGAACTCATGCACGACGGCGACGATCTTCAGGCCCTGAAGCTTGCCGACGCCCGCCAGGATCGTGTCTTCCTGTTCGGTCTTTGTGCGGCTGTCGCGCAGACGATCGGAATATTTCTTCGAATCGCGGAACTTCAGCGGATCCTGCGCCACTTTCGGCTGCGGCAATGCCTCATAGGCGCCGTCGTCGAACAGGTCGGCAAGGCGTGCCTTTGCGGGCATCTTCATATGGAAGCCGGACGCGGGAATGACCCACTTGTTTTCTTCCAGATCCTTGTGGAAGACCATTTCGCCGGTTTCCGGGCACTTGATCCAGAGATTTTCCGGGGTGTCCCGGCGGCCCAGCATGGAATTGATCCGCGGGCGTACGTAATTGGTAATCCAGTTCACGTTCTTTACTCCTGACTGTCCGCGCTGAACCGATGATCCTTCGGCAGCAGTTGAGCGGAATGGCGACGCATCGCTGCGGTTTCAACCCAATTCCGCTCGTCTTCCTTTACATTCAAAATCAGCATGGCGATTTCAAGTCGGTCACGAGCTGAGATCGCCTCAAGGTCATGCGCGCGACGCGCGCACGCCTGTCGAGAGGCCCTTTACCAGCGTCGTTACCGCCGGCACAGTGTCATTCGTCGCCTTGCCATCCTTGGTAAGGCTGAGCGCGATTTGGTTGACGATGGCCGAACCGACCACGACGCCATCGGCAACCGCACCGATTGCCTTTGCGTGATCGGCCGTCTTGACGCCGAAGCCAACGCAGACGGGCAAATCGGTATGCGCCTTGATCCGCTCGACAGCACCGGAAATCGTCGACGGATCGGGCAAGGCCGAACCGGTGATCCCGTTCATCGAGACGTAATAGACGAAGCCGGATGTGTTTCGCAGAACGGTCGGGAGACGCTTTTCATCGGTTGTCGGCGTCGCCAGACGGATGAAGTTGACGTCCTTCTGAACAGCCGGGATGCACAATTCGTCATCCATTTCCGGCGGCAGATCGACCACGATCAGTCCGTCGATGCCGGCTGAGAGCGCGTCGTCCAGGAACTTGTCGACGCCGTAGATGTAGATCGGATTGTAGTAACCCATCAACACGATCGGCGTTTCATCGTCCTGCTTGCGGAATTCGCGTGCGAGATCGAGCGTGGTCGCCAGCGTCTGGCCACCTTTTAGCGCCCGCTGGCCGGCCATCTGGATTGCCGGGCCGTCGGCCATCGGATCGGAAAATGGCATGCCAAGCTCGATGACATCGGCACCGGCGTCCGGCAGCGCCTTCATGATGCCGAGCGAGGTTTCGAAATCAGGATCGCCGCCCATGAAATAGGTAACGAGGGCCGGACGATTTTGCGCACGCAGATCGGCAAAGCGCTTGTCCATACGTGCAGTCATATCAGAGTCCCATTCCCAGAATTTTACCGACCGTGAAAATATCCTTGTCGCCGCGACCGCAGAGATTCATCAAAATGATTTCGTCCTTGCTCATCTTCGGAGCGCGCTTGATGACTTCGGCCAGCGCATGGCTCGGCTCAAGCGCTGGAATGATGCCTTCGGTGCGCGTCAGCATCTGGAAGGCGTCGAGCGCTTCATTGTCCATGATTGGCACATACTCGACGCGACCTGCATCCTTCAGCCAGGAATGCTCAGGGCCGATGCCCGGATAATCGAGACCGGCGGAGATGGAATGACCTTCCTTGATCTGACCGTCATTATCTTGAAGCAGGTAGGTGCGGTTGCCGTGCAGGACGCCCGGCGAACCGGCAGTCAGCGAGGCGCAGTGCTCTTCGCCATCCAGGCCCTTGCCGCCCGCTTCGACGCCGACGATCTTCACACTCGCATCATCCAGGAACGGATGGAACAGGCCGATGGCGTTGGAGCCACCGCCCACGGCTGCAACCAGCATATCCGGCAAACGGCCTTCGAGTGCCAGCAGCTGTTCGCGCGCTTCCTTGCCGATAACCGACTGGAACTCACGCACCATTTCCGGATAGGGGTGCGGGCCAGCCGCCGTGCCAATCATGTAATAGGTGTCGTCGACATTGGTGACCCAGTCACGCAGTGCCTCGTTCATGGCATCCTTCAGCGTGCCGTGGCCAGCTGTCACCGGCTTTACTTCGGCACCAAGGAGCTTCATGCGGAACACGTTGGGCGCCTGGCGCTCCACATCGGTCGCGCCCATGTAAACCACGCAAGGAATGCCAAAGCGTGCGGCAACCGTTGCAGATGCCACACCGTGCTGACCGGCACCGGTTTCGGCAATGATGCGCGTCTTGCCCATGCGTTTGGCGAGAAGGATCTGGCCAAGGCAGTTGTTGATCTTGTGCGAACCGGTGTGGTTCAACTCATCACGCTTGAAATAGATCTTCGCGCCGCCGAGTTCAGCCGTCAGGCGCTCGGCGAAATAGATCGGGCTTGGACGGCCGGTATAGTGAGTGTTGAGATGTTCAAGCTCCGCCTTGAACTCCGGATCGTCCTTGGCCTTTTCCCACTCGGCCTGCAGGTCGAGGATCAAAGGCATCAGCGTCTCGGCAACGAAGCGGCCTCCGTAGATACCGAAGCGTCCGTCCTCATCGGGACCGGCGCGAAACGAGTTGGGTTTCAGCGTTTCGTTCACTTTCAAACTCCCTATAGCCTTGCCGATCGAACCGCATCGAAAAATGCGTCGATCCTGGCCAAATCCTTTACGCCCGGCGCGCTTTCCACACCCGAGGATACATCCAGTCCACCTGCCCCGGTTTTTGCCAGAGCCTCAGCGACGTTATCGGCGTTCAGACCCCCGGAAAGCATGTAACTCACGCCTTCGTCAAGAGAATGCAGAACGCTCCAGTCAAAGGAAACGCCATTGCCTCCCGGCAGTTCAGATCCCGCCGGTGCCTTGGCATCGAAAAGAAAACTGTCCGCGATCCCGATATAGGGATCGATCTTGGCGAGATCATCAGCGTCACGAATAGAAAAAGCCTTCATCACCGGCAGGCCGTAGAGTGCCTTGACGCTCAGCACGCGCTCCGGGCTCTCGCTGCCATGGAGCTGGAGGATATCGGGTTTCAGCAGATCGATAATCTCGTCCAGCTCGTCATTATCGGCATTGACGGTGACGGCGACGATCTTGACGCTGCCGCGAACGGCGTCTGCCAGCTCGCCGGCAATATCCGGTTCGATGTTGCGCGGGCTCTTCTCGAAGAAGATGAAACCGATATGCGTTGCCCCGCGCCGAACCGCGCGTTCGACGGCTTCCGGCGTTTTCAGCCCGCAAATCTTGATGTCCGGAGTCCTGGCGCTTTTCATGACTGGGACGTGACATGAAATGGCGTGTGAGTCGAGCCAAAATGCGGGCAAAGAGGGTCGGCTAAAACATGTTTCACGTGAATCCAAACCTGCAATCGTGGCTTACTCGAAGTCGATGGCATGCAGTTGAGAGCCATTCTGCTTCAGCCAGGCCTTGGCTTTGTCCATCTCCGGGCAGAGCTTCTTGCAGAGCGCCCAGAATTTCGGTCCGTGGTTCATTTCTTTCAGATGTGCCACTTCGTGCGCCGCAAGATAATCGATGACGCTTTCCGGCGCCATGACGATGCGCCAGGAGAAACTCAAGTTGCCCTCATGTGAACAGGAGCCCCAGCGGCTGCGCGTATCCTTCATCGAGATCGAGCGCACCGGCCTTGCGACTGTCTTGGCGTGGATTGCCACCAGTCGCTCAAGATCGGCGCGGGCTTCCTTTTTCAGAAAGGTCGCGATGCGACGGCCTGTGTGTTCAGGTAATCCGCTGACCTTCAGCACAGGCTGACCGTCCTCACTCCGGGCGATCTGGGTTACACCGCGCATCGAGCCCGTGTGCCGGATCGTATGGAGCGTGCCACGGATGGAAATGGACGCCCCGTCGCTCATTCCCGTCGGCGCAGAAAACTTGGCAAATTTGGTTTCAAGCCATCCCTGATGACGATCGAGAAACATATCGACCTGCGCATGGTGGAGGCCGTAGGGGATCGTCAGCTTCAACGCCTTGCCACCCGGTTCGATACGCAGCGTGATGCGCGTTGCGCGTTGGTTCTCCTTGATGGAGATCGGCACATGCCGACCGCCGACCTCTACCGTGCGCTGGGTCAGCGTCGGTTTGCGGGACGAGGTCGATTTCGGGGACTTTCGAAGCAGCGAAAACATGACGTCGTCATAGCGCTTTCCGCCTTCAAAAGCCATCCGCTCGTTTATTGCTGGCGTTGATGCTCCTGGAAGAAGGCCACCATTTGCGGAACGATCTCGTTGCGGAAGCGTGAGCCGTTGAAGACGCCATAATGGCCGACATCCGGCTGCATGTAATGGCGCCGTTTTTCCTGCGGCAGGTTCAGGCAAAGATCATGCGCCGCCTTGGTTTGGCCGACACCGGAGATGTCGTCGTTCTCTCCTTCCACGGTGAAAAGCGCGACATTGCGGATGGCAGCCGGATCGACCGCCCTGCCCCTGTGCATCATCGTGCCCTTCGGAAGAGCGTGCTCGATGAAGACGGTCTCGACCGTCTGGAGGTAGAATTCGGCGGTCAGGTCCATGACGGCAAGATATTCGTCGTAGAACTCCCGATGCTTTTCAGCCGAATCGCCGTCGTTCTTCACAAGGTTCAGATAGAAATCCTTATGCGCGGTCATGTGCCGGTCGAGGTTCATGGACATGAAGCCGGAGAGTTGCAGGAAGCCCGGATAGACGGAACGCCCGAAGCCGGGCTGCGGCCACGGAACCGGCATGACGACACTTTCGCGGAACCAGTCTATTGGCTTGGCTTTTGCCAGCTCGTTGACGCCGGTTGGGTTGATACGCGTATCGATCGGTCCACCCATCAGCGTCATGGAAGCAGGCGCGAAGCGGTCTTGATCCGCCTCCATCAACGCCACGGCCGCCAGAACCGGAACCGATGGCTGGCAGACGGCGACCACATGGGTGCCCTCTCCCAGATGATGCAGTATCTCGACGACGTAGGAGATGTAGTCATCCAGATCGAAGCGGCCTTCGGTCAGCGGAACGGTGCGGGCATCGATCCAGTCGGTGATGTAGATATCTGCGTGCGGCAGAAGCGCGCCCACCGTACCGCGCAGAAGCGTGGCATAATGACCGGACATGGGTGCCACGAGCAAGATCTTCGGATCAGCTGGTCGTTCTTCCGGGAGTAATCGGTTGAAGTGGATCAGGCGACAAAACGGTTTCGTCCAGACAACCTCTTCCACGACATCGACAGTCTTGCCATCGATGTCTGTGCTTGAGATGCCAAACTCAGGCTTGCCGTAGCGACGCGTCAAACGCTCGAAGACCTCGAAACCTGCATCGAGGCTGCGGCCGAATGCCGTGTTGGACAAGGGATTGAGAGGATTGTTGCACGCTTGGCGCATCAGGTCGGCACCGGCCCGCAAGGGTGCCATGGCCGCATGGTTCATTTCGTAAAGATGGTAGAACACGAATAAACGCCTCCCGTCGTCATCGTCGTCTTTTGTGACAGTCTAGCATCTTTTCGCAGTTGCACAAAATAACGTGCGGATAGCGATCGTGGCAGAGGTTTGTGGCTCAGCTTTGTGGTTTATCCCTGCCCTCACCCATGAGGACAGGGATAAACGTATTCGGATTTAAATGTCAGCGACGAAGGTCTGCTTCTGGGAGCCCAGACCTTCAATCCCAAGCTCGACCACATCGCCGGCTTTCAGGAAGCGCTGTGGCTTCATGCCGAGACCGACACCTGGAGGCGTGCCGGTGGAGATGACATCGCCTGGATGCAGAGACATGAACTGGCTGAGATAGGACACGACATTGGCAACACCATAGACCATGGTCTTGCTGGAGCCGTTCTGCATGGTCTCACCATTGACCTTCAACCACATGCCGAGGTTCTGCGGATCGGCGATCTCATCCTTCGTGACGAGCCATGGTCCGATCGGACCGAAGGTGTCGCAGGATTTGCCTTTCGTCCATTGGCCCTGGCGCTCCGTCTGGAAGGCGCGCTCTGACACGTCGTGCGAGACGCAGTAGCCTGCGACATAGTCCAGCGCGTCGGCTTCCGAAACATATTTTGCGGTCTTGCCGATGACGACGCCGAGTTCGACTTCCCAGTCGGTCTTTTCAGAGCCGCGTGGAATGACGACATTGTCGTTCGGTCCGACGATGGCCGACGTTGCCTTCATGAAAATAACAGGCTCGGGCGGTACGGCGGCGCCCGTTTCTGCGGCGTGGTCCGAGAAGTTGAGACCGATGCAGATGAACTTGCCCGTTCCGGCAACGCAAGCGCCAATACGGTCTTCGGTCAGAACCGGAAGCGTGGAAAGATCCAGCGCCGCAATCTTCTTCAGGCCTTCCGGCGAAATCGCTTCGCCGCCAATGTCCTTCACATGTGCAGAGAGATCGCGGATTTTACCTTCCGCGTCGAGAATGGCGGGCTTTTCGTGGCCGGGTTGACCGACGCGCATCAGTTTCATGGATCTCTCCCAGTTGTCAGACAAGATGATGCATATATGAACGAACTATTTATCCTTGTCACCCCTTGACCATGAAGAGGCCAAAAAAATACGATCATGTCAGCCTTTCTCCTCTGTTTATAAGGACAGATCATGACGACCAGCAATTCTCGTGACACAGATCATCCCGTCGATCCTCTTTTTCTGGATCGCTGGTCGCCACGTGCCTATGATGGCAACCCAATGCCGAAGGACGACGTGTTGACGATCCTGGATGCCGCGCGTTGGGCACCATCGGCTTCCAACCAGCAGCCCTGGCGCTTCGTCTATGGGCTGAATGGATCTCCGGAGTGGGACGAATTTGTCGGCCTGCTGATGGAGGGAAATCAGCGCTGGGCCAAGAATGCGTCTGCCCTGATCGTTATCCTGTCGCGCACCTACAATCTCCGCGACGGTGAAAAGAAACCTGCGACGACACACTCGTTCGACGCAGGCGCCGCGTGGTTTGCTCTGGCCATGCAGGCGCATAAACTCGGCTACCATGCCCATGGCATGGCCGGCATCTTCAAGGACAAGATTGTCGAGCAACTGGATGTCCCGGAAGGCTATGTTGTGGAAGCCGTGGTCGCGATCGGCAAGATCGCCCATAAGAGCACGCTCCCTGATGACCTCGCAGAACGCGAAGTCCCGAGCAAAAGGCTCCCACTGTCGGAGATCGCGTTCGAAGGCAAGTTTACGGGCAAGGCGGACTGACGCCTTGTCAAGACATGTGCGGGGTTAGCCGGATTCTCCCGAGCTCCCCCTGCGTCATTCTCAAACATAAAGCGCCATGCGTTCAACAGCACGCACGGCGCTTCAACCTTTTGAATCGACGCATCGTGCTTTCCGAAGATAGAGGCCCATTTTCCGGCCGATGCTTTAGCGAGGGCGGTTGATTGGCTTTCCCATCGCAACAAAAAACCCGGCATCAAAGCCGGGTTTCTTAACAAACTGTTTCACGTGAATCGTGCAGCAACAGGATCCACAGCAAAATCAGATATCGAGGTTCGCGACGCTCAGCGCGTTTTCCTGAATGAAATCGCGTCGTGGCTCCACTTCATCGCCCATCAATCGGGAAAACAGTCCGTCTGCATCGGTCGCATCAGGGACCTTGACCTGAAGCAACGAGCGGACATTGGCGTCCAGCGTCGTCTCCCACAGCTGCTCGGCGTTCATTTCACCGAGACCCTTGTAGCGCTGCATGGATAGGCCCTTGCGTCCTGCGGCAAAGATAGCCTCAAGAAGCGCGCGCGGGCCGGAGATTTGCAGACTTCCTTCCTTGCGTTGCAGAACGGGGACGGTCGCATAAACGTCGCGGCTACGTGCCGCCAACTGGTCGATATGGCGAGCATCTGCAGAACCGAGAAGGCCCATGTCGATTGTGGAGAGTTCCTTGACGCCTCGGACCATGCGCTGGAAACGCAGGCCGCCGTCGGCCAGGACCTCGCCGGACCAACCACGCTCGGTTTCTTCTGCAATCATGTCCAGACGACGGGAGACTTCCGCGACCGTGGCTTCCGCCTGGCTCGCGTCTGCTGACAATTCCGGATTGAGCGCACCGGCGATCGCCGCCTGTTCAACGACCGAACGATTGTAACGGGAGTGCAGGCCGTCGATCAGCGAGCGCATGCGAACGGCGTCCGCAATGACTTCCCGCAAATCTTCGCCGACGCGGACTTCGCCGGAGCCGAGGGTCAGCGACGCTTCCTCGATACCCATGGAAATGAGGTAATCTTCCAGCGCCTTTTCGTCCTTCAGATACTGGACCGACTTGCCGCGCGTCACCTTATAAAGCGGCGGCTGAGCAATGTAGAGATGGCCACGTTCGATCAGTTCCGGCATCTGGCGGAAGAAGAAGGTCAGAAGCAGGGTGCGAATATGCGCACCATCCACGTCAGCATCGGTCATGATGATGATCTTGTGATAGCGCAGCTTGTCCGCGTTGAATTCGTCCTTGCCGATCGAGGTGCCCAGCGCCGTGATCAGCGTGCCGATTTCCTGGCTGGAGAGCATCTTGTCGAAACGGGCACGTTCCACATTGAGGATCTTACCACGCAGCGGCAGGATGGCCTGCGTTTCACGCGAGCGTCCCTGTTTGGCAGAACCACCAGCGGAGTCACCCTCGACGAGGAAAAGCTCGGATTTTGCCGGATCGCGTTCCGAGCAATCCGCAAGCTTGCCAGGCAGCGAGGCGATATCGAGTGCACCCTTGCGGCGTGTCAGCTCACGTGCCTTACGAGCGGCCTCCCGGGCAACGGCGGCTTCCACCACCTTGCCGACAAGGATCTTCGCTTCCGTCGGATGCTCTTCGAACCAGGTGCTAAGCGCTTCGTTGACGAGGTTTTCGACGACCGGACGGACCTCGGACGAAACAAGCTTGTCCTTGGTCTGCGAGGAGAACTTCGGGTCCGGCACCTTGACCGATAGAACGGCAGTCAGGCCTTCACGGCAGTCTTCGCCCTGCAGCGAAACCTTTTCCCTTTTGGTGATGCCGGAGCTGTCGGCATAGGAAGTGACCTGACGCGTCAGCGCGCCACGGAAGCCCGCCATATGGGTGCCGCCATCGCGCTGCGGAATGTTGTTGGTAAAGCAGAGCACGTTTTCGTGGTAGCTGTCGTTCCACCACATGGCGACTTCCACCGTGATGCCGTCCTTCTCGCCGCGAATGGCGACAGGCTTATCCACCAGCGGCTTCTTGGCGCGGTCGAGATAGCGCACGAAGGCCTCGAGACCGCCATCATAGACCATCTCTTCCTGCTTGATGTCGGAGTGGCGCTTGTCGGTGAGCAGAATGCGCACGCCGGAATTCAGGAAGGCGAGTTCGCGCAGGCGATGTTCGAGCGTGGCGTAATTATACTCGGTCATGGTGAAGGTGTCGGTGCTTGCCAGGAAGGTGACTTCCGTGCCTGAGCGGCCTTCATACTCGCCGATGACTTCCAGTGGCTTATCCGCGACGCCATGGGTGAAGGTGATTTCATGCACCCTGCCGTTGCGGCGGATGCGAAGCTTCAGCCAGACAGACAGAGCGTTGACGACCGAGACGCCCACACCATGCAGACCGCCGGACACCTTGTAGGAATTCTGGTCGAACTTGCCGCCGGCATGGAGCTGCGTCATGATCACTTCGGCAGCGGAGACGCCCTCGCCGGTATGAATGTCGGTCGGGATGCCGCGGCCATTATCCGTGACAGTGACGGAGCCATCGGCATTCAACGTCACGGTGACGAGATCGGCATGACCCGCCAACGCTTCGTCGATGGCGTTGTCGACCACTTCGTAGACCATGTGGTGAAGGCCGGATCCGTCGTCAGTATCCCCGATATACATGCCGGGGCGTTTGCGCACAGCATCAAGGCCCTTGAGAACCTTGATCGAATCGGCTCCATATTCCGTATTCACGCTGGTTTCGCTCGACGGTGTTTCAGTCATAAGCATTCTTTCCAATGGGCGCTGCCAAAGCGTACCTTTTTTCGGGCGCGCAATCGCAGCGAATCACTTTCAATCCGGTTGACCGACTATAGGAATTCCGCCCCGATATCCAAAGTCTGCGCCCCTCAAACCCTCGATAAAGCAGGGGATAGCGCGACTTTCAGTCACAAGAACGGCCTTTTTGCAGCACGGCTGACAATTCGTCTATCACAGTCGGAGCCAGCTTGCGAATATCGCGCGCAAGAGTGTTGGCAAAAGCCGTATATTCCGGGGGAAGACCAACAGTATCGATGATGACGCGCGGTGCGGACGTACCGGCCAGGCGGAACAATTCATCGGCATCGTCCCAGATGATATTGAAGTAGCCGGAAATCCGCTGCAACAGATCGAAGCTGGGCGTTCCCCTCTTCCCGTGTTCCAGGGCAGAGAGATAGGCTGGCGAAACGCCGATTGCGCGCGCCATCTCCTTTTGGGTTACACCCTTCTGCTCTCGCAGCCGCCGGACCGCCTCGGCAAAAGGTGTCACGTCTTGTCTCCGCGTCTGCGCGACAGCCGCACGTAGAGCGCGCCGTCCCCGCCATGGTTCATGGACGCATCCTCATAGGAGGAGATGAGGTGGCGGTATTCAGGCTTCGAGAACCACATTGGCACCGCACGCTTCAGTGCACCATCACTTCCCATCGACCGACCCTTGCCGGTGATCACCAGAACATGGCGCAGGCCCCGCTCATGGGCCCGAACGAGAAAGTCCAGCAAGACGGCATGCGCTTCGCTCTGGAACATGCCGTGAAGATCGATCCGTGCCTCCAGGGCCAGGCGACCGCGGGTCAACTTGCGCTTGACCGGTTTTTCCAACGGATGATGAACCCTGTCCTTCTTCACTCCGGGCGCGGAAAGATCGGGCACCGGCTCGACGATCATTTGCGGAAATGGCGGAATGGCCTTGGCGGCGGGAACGGGAGGCAGCGCAACCGGCTCCCCTTCGACATCCTCGAAGGTCAGCAATTCTTCCATACGGCCGGAAATGGGTCGCGCCGTCCGGGCGACCTTTCCCCAGAGAACACGCTCCTCCTTGCCGAGTTTGCGCCCGCCCTTCATCACGAATACCTTTCCGCAGCCTCTTTCGGAATGAGTATAGTGAAATCCGCCGGGTTGCGCACGGTGCCTGCAAGTTCGCCTGCCTCGTCGCCGGAGCCGGTGAAGATGTCGCCGCGCGCCGGCCCGACAATGGCAGAGCCCGTATCCAGCGCCAACATCAAGCGTGCAAAGGGTTTTCCGTCATCGAGATGGGTGAGGCTCTGAGACTGAATGAAAAAGGGAAAGCCGAAGGTATGGATCAGCCGATCGACGGCCAGAGATCGTCCTGCCACCAATGGCACCTTGGCCGCGGCGATCGGGCCAAGATCCAGCCCCTCCACCGCTGCCTCGCGGAAGAAAATGTAGGAGCGGTTGTGCCAGAGCACCTCGTCCACCTGGTCGGGATGATCCTGAAGCCATTGGCGAATGGTCTGCATCGAGATGGTAGCCGGATCGAGCTCCCCGCGATCCAGCAACAGGCGTCCAATCGGGGAGAAGCGATGTCCCGCCTTGGCGGAATAGGTGATGCGCTTTAACGACCCATCGGTAAAGCGCAGCCTTGCGGCACCTTGGACATGAACAAAGAACAGATCGACCTTGGATTTTGCGTAAGCAATTTCGAGACCTCGTCCCTCGAGATAGCCCTGATCGATAGCGCGGCGATCCGGATATTCGGAGATCTGGCCGTCCTTTTCCAACGCAAACGCGTAGTAAGGATCGATGTGTGATGGGCGATTGTCGTCGTCGAGATCGATCAGGTCGTCCGGCCGATTGTAGATCGGGTATTTCCAGACGTCATCGCGAGTAGCGGAGACCTCAAGTTCAGGCTCATAAAAAGCCGTGACAAAGCCGCGCTTGTCATCCGGCAACGTAATTCTGAAGGGGACGCAATTTTTCTCGAAAAAGCGCCTCGCTTGCTCCGGCTCGCTGACCGTTACGCCTTTCGCCTTTTCCAGCAGCGCTGCCAGATCCTCCGCGGTGAGGCCGAGGCTTGCGGTGCGATAGGGCTTGCCCTTGTTGAG
>Ga0308161_1001760_pt1 | contig 24896 bp, 22 predicted proteins | sample PhyFR2_FD_201034 | JGI IMG/M metagenome (GOLD analysis project Ga0308161, IMG submission 201034) | Phyllosphere microbial communities from UC Gill Tract Community Farm, Albany, California, United States - DLSLF.R2 | ecosystem: Host-associated > Plants > Phyllosphere > Unclassified | place: USA...
GGCCTGCAGCGCGACTTCATGCGCATCGCCCTGGAGTGCCAGCAGCGCGGCCATCAGATTCGGGTCTACACGCTGATCTGGGAAGGCGACATCCCGCCCGGCTTCGAAGTGCTGGTGGCGCCGGTCAAGGCGTTCTTCAACCATAAGCGCAACGAGAAGCTCAGTGCGTGGATGGAGGCCGATCTGGCCAAGCGCCCCGTGGACCGCCTGATCGGTTTCAACAAGATGCCCGGCCTGGACGTTTACTACGCCGCCGACGGCTGCTTCGAAGACAAGGCGCAAAACCTGCGTCATTCGCTGTACCGCAGCTTTGGCCGTTACAAGCACTTCGCCGAGTACGAGCGTGCGGTGTTTGCCAAGGACGCCAAGACGCAAGTCCTGATGATCTCCGAAGTGCAGCAGCCGCTGTTCATCAAGCATTACGACACCCCGCTGGAGCGCTTCCACCTGTTGCCGCCGGGGATTGCCCAGGACCGTCGCGCGCCGCCGAATGCGGCCGAAATCCGCGAAGGTTTCCGCAAGGAATTCAACCTCGGCGATGACGACCTGTTGCTGGTGCAGATCGGCTCCGGCTTCAAGACCAAAGGCGTCGACCGTAGCCTCAAGGCCTTGGCCGCGTTGCCGTCTGAGCTGAAGAAACGCACGCGCCTGTTTGTAATCGGCCAGGACGACCCCAAAGTCTTCCAACTGCAAAGCGCTACCTTGGGGCTGGGCGACAATGTGCAGTTCCTCAAGGGCCGCAGCGATATTCCGCGCTTCCTGCTGGGCGCCGACCTGCTGATCCATCCGGCGTACAACGAAAACACCGGCACCGTGTTGCTCGAAGCCGTGGTGGCCGGGTTGCCGGTGCTGGTTTCTGCCGTGTGTGGCTATGCCCACTACATCGGCGAAGCCGACAGTGGCCTGGTGCTGGATGAGCCGTTCGAACAGGCGCAGTTGAACCAGTACCTGGCGCGGATGTTGACCGATTCTGCACAGCGCGCGGCCTGGGGCCGCAATGGGTTGGCCTTCGCCGAGACGGCCGACCTCTACAGCATGCCGCAGCACGCTGCGGATGTGATTCTGGCGGAGCCAAAACGATGAAGTTGATTCTTGCCGAACCGTTCAAGACGTTATGGGCCGGGCGTGATGCCTTCGCCGAAGTCGAGAAGCTCGAAGGCCAGGTATTCCGTGAACTGGCGGCGCGTCGCACGTTGCGCACGGTGGTGGATGGCCGGCCGTATTTCGTGAAAATCCACCGGGGCATCGGTTGGGCGGAAATCTTCAAGAACCTGATCACCGCCAAGCTGCCGGTACTGGGCGCGGGCCTGGAATGGGATGCCATCCACCGCTTGCAGGAGATCGGCGTACCGACCATGACCGGCGTGGCCTTCGGCGAAAAAGGCAGTAACCCGGCGGACCAGCACTCGTTCATCATTACCGAAGAACTGGCGCCGACCCTCAGCCTCGAAGACGTGACCCTCAACTGGGTCGCCGAGCCGCCTGCACCGGCCTTGCGCCATGCGCTCACCGCCGAGCTGGCGCGCATGGTCGGCGACATGCACCGGGGCGGCGTGAACCATCGCGACTGTTACCTGTGCCACTTCCTGCTGGACACGTCCAAGCCGATCGACCCACGTGACATCAAGCTCTCGGTGATCGACCTGCACCGCGCCCAGATGCGTGCCCATCTGCCACTGCGTTGGCGCGACAAGGACCTGTCCGCGCTGTACTACTCGGCGTTGGACATCGGCCTGACCCGGCGCGACAAGTTGCGCTTCCTCAAAGGCTATTTCCGCCAGCCGCTGCGCCAGATCCTGACCGAGCAATCGGCGTCCCTGAGCCTGATGCAGCGCAAGGCCGACAAGCTTTACGCACGCAAGCAACGCTACGGGGATGCGATCTGATGGCGGGTTGGAATTTGGAACCTGCTTATGCCGCCCTGGCGGATGATTTTGGAAGCCTCGAAGCGGTGTTCGCCCTGCAAGGCGAGCGGCTTACCCGCGACCCGTTGTCGGAAGTGATCCGGGTAGAGCGCGGTGGGGTCAATTACTACGTCAAGCGCTACACCGGTGCCGGCAAGGGCCTGCGGCGTTACCTGGGCAAGCCTCGGGTCAAGTCCGAATGGCAGAACCTCAAGCGCTTCGCCAAGTGGGGGATTCCCACCGCCGATGTGGTCGCGTGGGGCCTGGAGCGCAATGGCCTGGCCTACGACCGTGGCGCGATGATCACGCGTGAGCTGCCCAATACCGAAGACCTTTCGGTGCTGGCCGAGCGTCAAGATGCGCGCCTGCGCGACCCCAAGTGGGTCGATGTCGTCAGCCGCCAGCTGGCCGAGTACACGCGCACGATGCACGACCAGCGCTTTACCCATAACGATTTGAAATGGCGCAACCTGCTGATCGACGACCAGCAGACCCTGTACCTGATCGACTGCCCCAACGGCGATTTCTGGCGCGGTTTCTGGCTCAAGTACCGCATCACCAAAGACCTGGCCTGCCTCGACAAGGTGGCCAAGTATCACCTGTCGGCCACCCAGCGCCTGCGTTTCTACATGCAGTACCGTGGGTGCCGGCACCTGAGCGATTCGGACAAGCGGCGGATCCGCCACGTAGTGAAGTTTTTCGAGGGACGCGAATGAGTGATTTCCTGGCGGCTGAAGACCGTGCCTTGCTGGAGCGCCACGGCCTCGCGACATTCGACGCGCTGTGGGCCAAGCAACTGGACGCGGTGGATGAGCCCAACACCAGCCGTGGCGGCTGGAGCAGCGTGTTTCGCCTGGAGCTTGATGGCCACGGGTATTACCTCAAGCGCCAGAGCAACTACCTCACGCGCAGCTTGCACCGACCGTTGGGCGAGCCGAGTTTCTCCCGCGAATTTCGCAATATCAGCCGTTACCGCACGCTGGGTATCCCGGCATTACAGGCGGCGTTTTACGGCGAGCGCAAAGTCGCCGGTGAACACCGTGCGATGCTGCTGACCCGTGCCCTCGACGGCTGGAATGACCTGGATTCATTGCTGGAGCAGTGGCCGCAACTGAGCGACGCCCAGCACCGCGCAATCCTGCTGGCCTGCGGCCTGCTGGCGCGCCGGTTGCACAGCGTCGGCCAGGTGCATGGCTGTTTTTACCCCAAGCATATTTTCCTGCAGGCGACCGGCGACGGTTACGCCGCGCAGTTGATCGACCTGGAGAAAACCCGCCCGTTGCTGTTCGGCTGGCGTGATCGGGTCAAGGACCTGGAGCCGTTGCTGCGCCGTGCACCACAGTGGTCGGACGCGCAGGTGCGCCAGTTGTTGGCGGCGTACCTTGATCAGCCTGAAGACAGCGCCCTGGTCGCCACCTGGCTGCAACGCCTGACGGCCCGGCGTAGCCACAAGGAGAACCGCTGATGCGTCTGTCCGAGCTGAAAAGCGCCGGCCGCACACCGAGCCTGCCCCTGACCCTTGACCTCGCGGATGCGGCCGGCCCTGGCCAACTGCAACTGCTGAGCCTGTTGCGCGTGTTACCTGGCGAACGTTACGTGGGCGCAGCAGTTTGGCGCGGGCGCCCGGTGCTGGCCAAGTTATTGGTGGGCGGCAAGGCCGCTCGGCACTTTCAGCGTGAACTGGCTGGCGTACGCCTGCTGGCCCAACAGGGCCTGACCACACCGCTGTTGCTCGCCGATGGCCTGCAGGAAGGCGAGGGCGGCTGGCTGTTGTTCGAATTTATCGAAGGCGCCGAAAGCCTGGCCGATGCCTGGCATGCCGTTGAAGGCCTGCCACCGTTGGCCGACGAACAAACCGCCGTGCTTGCCGAGGCACTGGGCGCGATTGCGCAGATGCACGCCAAAGGGTTGTGGCAGGAAGATCTGCACCTGGACAACCTGCTGCGCCAGGACGGCAAGTTGTACTTGATCGACGGCGCAGGTATCCGCGTCGAAGAGGCCGGCAAGCCGCTGTCGCGCAACCGCGTGCTGGAAAACCTCGGGGTGTTTTTCGCCCAGTTGCCGAAAAAGCTTGAGCCGTTTACCGAAGAGTTGCTGGTGTACTACCTGCTGGGCAACGGTGAGCACGCATTGCCACTGCAAGCGCTGGAAAAACAGGTACGCAAGGTCAGCGCCTGGCGCTTGAAAGACTTTTTGAACAAGGTCGGCCGCGAATGCACGCTGTTCAGCGTGGAGCGAGGCGCCTTTGGCCTGCGCGCAATGCGTCGCGAAGAAGAGCCCGCGATGCGGCCGGTGCTGGAACAGGCCGATGCGCTGCTCGACCAGGGCCACCTGTACAAGACCGGGGGGGCTGCGAGCGTGGCCAAGGTCGAAGTGGCCGGTCGCCCGCTGGTGATCAAGCGCTACAACATCAAGGGTTTCGCTCACTGGCTCAAGCGCTTCTGGCGCCCGAGCCGCGCCTGGCATTCCTGGCGCGAAGGCAACCGCCTGGCATTCCTCGGCATCGCTACGCCAAAGCCACTGGCGGTGTTGGAAAAGCGCTTTTTATGGCTGCGCAGCCGTGCCTACCTGATCACCGAATACTTGCCCGGCCCGGACATCATCGAGCGCTTCGCGCCTTACATCGAGCAAGGTGACGCACCGGAAAACGAGCTGCTGGCGCTGGACCATTTGTTTGCCGAGCTGATCCGCGAACGCATCAGCCATGGCGATTTCAAGGGCCATAACCTGTTCTGGCATGAAGACCGCTGGGCCCTCATCGACCTCGATGCCATGCGCCAACACAGCTCGGCCACCAGCTTCGCCCCGGCATTCGCGAAGGATCGGGCGCGGTTTATGCGTAACTGGCCGCAGGAAAGCGCGCTGTACAAGCTCATTGATCAGCGACTGCCCAAAGAGATTCTGACTGGTGGCCCTCTGTAGCTGAGCGGGAGGGCACTACCCGGCGCTTCAGAAGTTCAAGTTCAATCATATGGGGCATGATCTTGTAGGCTTGCATGAACTGGAAATTCGCAAGGAAAAAGGTGCGTTCTCCAGCATGTTCGCCTCTCGCCAGCACAAGCATCTTTTCCTGGAAGAGCTGACCAGCATCATCGAATCGAGCAATTTCGTCTTGATCAGTTGTGTGATTGATAAAGCCACTCTTCGCGAGCAGCAAGGTCCAATACACAACCCTTACCATCTGGCATTGGGTTTCTGCCTCGAAACGCTCTACGAGTTTTTACAAGAGAAAAATCAGCAGAGTGCGTTGACGCATATGATTTTCGAGCGTCGGGGTCGTAAAGAAGATAACGAGCTTGAGTTGGAGTTTCGTCGGATGTGTGACGGAGCCAATCGTCTGGGGATCCGCTTGCCGTTTGATGTGGTGTTTGCGACCAAGCAGGTCAATTCGACAGGGTTGCAGCTTGCGGACCTTGTTGCCCGACCCGTCGGCATGAGCGTTTTACGGGTGGGCCAGGAAAATCGCGCTTTTGACGTGCTTAAGCGCAAGTTTTATTGCAGCGGGGGGCGGAGCAGGGTGGGCGAGGGGTTTGAAAACTGGGGGCTTAAAATTTTCCCTGCCGTAGAAAGCGAAAAACCCCGGTGAAACTCACCGAGGCTATAACGCCGACCGGGATCCCCCAGTCCATTTGCGGCAGATTCTATGCTTGCGATTTTTGAGTGTCAACGCGGGGCAACTGCGTAGTCGCCGGGCCATGATCCTGCTCAGTCAACTGACACGCTCAATGCCGATAGCTGTTGCCTGAGCAACAGCTATCGGACATTTCTTGGCTGAGAGCGACAGCCTGCTTTCACTCAAATTTTTCAGCCTATTGGTTTTAAAGGATAAAAATCCTGGCACGGCCTCTGCAACGCCTCCTGGTGAACCCTTTCACCAGCCGCCCGCGGAGCCTTGTATGCCTTTGAGCCTTTCCTCGCTTTCCCGTCTGATCTGCCTCGGCGCCGCTGTGCTGCTGGGCCACGCCGCTGTCGCCCAGGCTGCCGACGGCGATGACGCCGTGCCGTCCCTGGCCGGTAAGCGCATTGCGGTAAGCATGACTGGCACCAGTCACTATTTCGATATCAAGGCGTTCCAGGCCCAGGTGGATGAGATCAAGCGCCTGGGCGGTACGCCGATCACTCTCGACGCCGGGCGCAATGACAAGAACCTGGTGACCCAGCTGCAAACCGTGGTCACGCAGAAGCCCGATGCGGTGATCCAGACCCTCGGCACCCTCAGCGTGATCGACCCCTGGCTCAAGCGCATCAGCAAGGCCGGGATTCCGTTGTTCACCATCGATGCGCCGTCGCAGTACAGCCTCAACAACACCACTTCCGACAACGTCGCCACCGGCAAGGCCCTGGCTGATCAACTGATCAAGGACGCCGGCGGCAAGGGCAAGATCCTGGTGTTCAATGGTTTCTATGGTGTGCCGGTGTGTGCGATTCGTTATGACCAGTTGAAGCTGGCGCTCAAGGACTACCCACAGCTGGAAATCATCCAGCCCGAGCTGCGTGACGTGATCCCCAATACCGTGCAGGACGCCTACTCCCAGGTGTCGGCGTTGCTCAACAAATACCCTCAGGGCAGTGTTTCGGCGATCTGGTCGGCCTGGGATATTCCGCAACTGGGCGCAAGCAAGGCGTTGATCGATGCCAGGCGCACCGAGATCAAGACCTACGGCGTCGACGGTACCCCCGAAGTCCTGGCGCTGCTCAGTCAGGCGAACTCGCCGGTGGGTGCGGTGGTGGCTCAGCAACCGGCGCTGATCGGCAAGACGGCCGTGCAGAATGTGGCGCGCTACCTGGCCGGGCAACGTGATCTGCCCAAGGAAACCCATGTCGCCACCTTGCTGACCACCGCCGGCAACCTGGCGCAGGTTCAACAACTGCGGGGTGACTGATGGCCGCCTTGCACCTGCAACACCTGCGCAAGCGCTTTGGCGCAACCCAAGCGCTGGATGATGCGAGCCTCAAGGTCGAGCGCGGCAGCATCCATGGGCTGGTGGGCGAGAACGGTGCGGGCAAGTCGACCTTGATCAAGATCCTGGCCGGTATCCACAAGGCGGACGCGGGGCAGGTGAGTATCGACGGTCAGTCGTACGCCGCGTTGTCACCGCGCCAGGTGGATGCGCTGGGTGTGCAGTTCATCCATCAGGAACGGCTGTTGCCCGCCAGTTTTACCGTGGGTGAGGCGCTGTTTTTCGGGCATGAATTGCGGCGCGGGCCCTTTGTGGATCGACGCCGCCAGCAACGTGAGGCCGAGCGCTTGCTGGCGGAATATTTTGATCTGCAATTGCCTGCCGGCGCGCTGGTGAGTGAACTGAGCAGTGCCGAACGCCAGGTGCTGCAAATCACTCGGGCGCTGATTCGCCAACCCAAGATCCTGGTGTTCGACGAACCCAGCGTGGCGCTGGTCAAGCGCGAAGTCGACCAGTTGCTGCGCATCGTCAAACGCCTGCGCGACCAGGGTTTGTCCATCCTGTACATCTCCCACTACCTGCAGGAAATCGACAGCCTCTGCGATGAAGTCACGGTGCTGCGCAATGGCCGGGACGTGGCGGTGGTGCAACCACGGCATACGTCCAGTGCCGAGATCGCACGGCTGATGGTTAACCGCGAGGTGCAGGAGATGTACCCCAAGGCCAAGGTTGCACTGGGGGCGCCGTTGTTGCAGGTACGCAGGTTGAGCCTGGCGCGGCGCTATCGGCAAATCGACCTGGAAGTGCGACGCGGAGAAATCGTTGGCCTGACTGGGCTGGTCGGCTCGGGAGCCAAAGAGTTGTTCAAGACACTCTTCGGTGTCGAGCGTGCCGACAGCGGCAGTGTGCATCTGGATGGACGCTTACTGCGCCTGCGTTCGCCGGGCCAGGCGATTGCCGAGGGCATTGCGCTGGTGCCGGAAGAGCGGCGCAGCCAGGGGATTTCGCCAGTACTTTCGGTGCTGGAAAACCTGACGCTGGCGGGGCTCGGGCGGTTCAGCCGCTGGGGCTTGTTGAGCCGCCGTAAGGAACAGGTGCAAAGCCTGCGGCTGATCGACGAATTGGCAATCAAGGCGCCAGGGCCCCAAGCGGCCGTCAGCCAGCTCAGTGGCGGCAACCAGCAGAAGGTCGCCCTGGGTAAATGGCTGAGCCGCCGCTCGTCGGTGTACCTGTTGGATGAGCCCTGCGTGGGGGTGGATGTGGGGGCCAAGGTGGAGATCTATCGCTTGATCGGGCGCTTGGTGGAAGAGGGTGCGGCGGTGCTGGTGTTGTCTTCGGATTTGCCGGAGTTGTTGGGGATCAGTGACCGGATCCTGGTGCTGCATCGCGGTGAGATTGCCGGAGAGTTTCGGGCGGGCGAGGCCGACAGCGACCAGTTGCTGGCGTGTGCCACCGGCGCGGTGCCGGCCGCCGCTGCGCAGGTGCGGGAGGTCGAGCATGCTTGAAGCAATACTGCGACGTGGTTCGGTGGGGGTGTTTGTGGCGATCCTGCTGGGGTTTGCCGTGGCTGCGCCGAACTTTTTGTCGGTGGGCAATCTGGCCAACGTGTTCAGCCAGTCGGCGATTCTCGGCGTGCTGGCCTTCGGGCTCACCTGCGTGATTATCGGCGGCGGTTCTAACGTGGTGGCCGGCGGGTTGGACCTGTCGCTGGCGGCCAACCTGGGCTTGTGCGCGGCGGTGTTCAGCCGCCTCAATAATGCCGGCCTGGATCTCTGGTTGACGTTGCTGCTGACCCTGGGCTGCGGCCTGGCGGTTGGCTTGCTCAATGGGCTGGCCGTGGTGGCGCTGCGTTTGCCGCCGTTGCTGGCGACCCTGGCGAGCATGAACGTGCTGGCCGGGCTGGAGTTGGTGCTGACGGAAAATACGGTGGTCTCCACGGACTCGCCGTTACTGGACCTGCTCAGTGGTGGCGCCTGGTTGGGCGTACCGGCCCTGGCCTGGGTGCTCCTTTTGGCCGCGGGTGTACTGACGTTGCTGATCCAGCACTCGGTTTATGGGCTGCGCCTGCATGCGGTGGGCGAATACCCCCAGGCGGCAGAAGCGGCTGGCCTTGGCGTGTCCGGCTACGTGCTGTCGAGCTATGGGCTGTCTGGTCTGTGCGCCGCCGTAGCTGCGTTGTGTTCGGCTGCGTTCTTCAGCGGCAGCACCACAGGTTCTGGCGACATGCTGCTGTCGGTGGTAGCGATCGCCTTCCTCGGCGTGGTGTTTTCCCGCAGGCTGGTGGCGAGCATTCCGGGGACTTTGCTGGCGGCGCTGTTGATCGGTTTTCTGATTAATGGCTTTCAACTGCTTAACCTCTCCAGCTTCTGGGTCAATGGTGTACAGGGCGTGTTGATCTTGCTGGTCGTTGCGGCGTCCAGTGCATTGAACCGAGGGGCGACGGCATGAACGCACGCGCATTGTTGCCGCTGACATTGCCACTGGTATTCACGCTGATTGTCGTGGTGTTTGCGCTGCAAGCGCCGGGCTTCCTCAGTGCGGGCAACCTGCAAAGTCTGGTGTTGAACAACTTCGTGCTGCTGGCGATTGTCGCCATCGGCATGACCTACGCGGTGGCGGCCGGTGGTATCGACCTGTCGGTGGGCACGGCGCTGGATTTCGCCAGTCTCAGCTTTGTGGTGCTGCTCAATGGCGGCCATGGCTGGGCGGTGGCCGGCACCGGCGCGCTGGCGGCGGCGTTGCTGGTGGGGCTGGTCAATGCCGGCCTGATTGCCGGGCTGCGGATCAGCCCGTTCCTGGCCACCCTGGGCACTTTGTTTATCGGCACCAGCGCCCAGCAACTGCTTTCGGACGGCGGCCAGCCGATCTATATCAGCCAAGGCTTGAAGCCTGAGTTCACGGGGCTGACACCGCTGCTGATTGTATTGGGGCTGGCGCTGTTCTACGGCCTGGCCCTGGCGCGCGGACGCCTGGGCCGCGAGTTGCTGGCCCAGGGCACCCAGCCGCTGCTGGCGTATTACTCGGGGTTGTCGGTGCGGCGCATCGTCAGCGTCGTGGCCCTGGCTACCGCCCTGGCCTGTGGGGTGGCGGGCGTGTTGCTCAGCTCGACAGTCAGCGCTTATGTGCCGCTGTCGGGTAACGCGTTTTTGCTCAACGCGATTGGCGCGGTATTTATCGGCACGACCTTGAGCCGGCAGGGCCGGGCAAATATTCCCGGGACACTGCTGGGGGTGCTGTTTATCAACGTGATCGCCAACGGCCTGCTGCTGGTTGGCTGGAATTTCTATTGGCAGCAGGTGGCGACTGGGGTGCTGATCTTTATCGTGTTGAGCTTCAGTTTTGCCAGCCGGCGAATGTTGGAGCGCAACTAGCCGGCGCTATTCAGCCTTTACCAGGGTGGTGCGTGTTTTATAGTCACCGTTGACCACACTCTGGCGGGTGAAGAAGTACCCGTAATCTTGCAAGTACATCTCGGTGCTGGTGGCGTTGTACCTCTCGCCAATCACCGTGCAATTCAGTTCCGTGGCGTTGCCGCTCAGGGCCGCGTTGATTTTGCTGGCCGAGAGTTCACGCGCCACCAAGCAGGTATAGGTGCGCCAGAGTACCCGGTCGTCTTCGGCGGTATCGCGGTTGAGGTCGTTGAAGCTGAACCCTAGCGTTGCACCGACCGGCATCTGTTTCCAGTCGCCGCTGAAACTCAGTTGTTGAACGTGGCTGGCAGCTGAGCGGGACAGCCCCTCCCATTCAAATTGAGACTGGTAGGTCAGGTTGAAAAGGCCTCGCAAGGATGTGGTAACAGAGGTTGAGTAATTGGAGACGTTGCGGATGTGTAACTGGCCGCTATCATCGTTCGGCTCGATAAACAGGTCGTGCAGCAGGGTGGTCGAGCTTTCGCTCTTTTCCACCAGATGGCGCAAGGACTTGGCGGGAGTGGGCATGCCCAGTGCGTTGATTGCGCTCACCACGTCTGCCGATAGTGGCGCGGGGGTCAGTATTTCCCGGGCCTTGGTGCGGGCAGTCGCAACCGGCAGCTGTTCGAGCGATGGTGCGCAGGCCGCCTTGAGCAAGGCCTGGGTATTGGCTTCGGCCGAGCTGAAGGGCGCGTCCTGAGGCGCGGTTTCGATATTGCCGAAAGTGACCACGTTGTTCTGATTCAGGCCGAACGTTGCCAGGGGGCGGTAGGTCTGGCGGCTGCAATCGGTCTGCAAAAGCATGCGTGTTTGGGCGTAGTGCACCTTCTTGAGTTTGTTGGTGAGGATGAATGGCTCATCAACGGCTCCCCAGAACTTCACGCTATCACCCGTGCGCTTTACGCTGGCGCGGTCGATCAGCAACTGCCGTTGAGTCCCTGTGCCGTTGATCACCCGCCAGTCTGCGCGTGGCGTGTGGGCGCAGGCGTCGATAAATCCGGTGTTCTGTTTGAGATTGGCGATCACGACTGGCGTCAGGTCACGCATCACGTTAAAGCGCGTGGGCTGGCCGTTGGCGGCCAAGGTACCTGGGGACTCCAGGAACAGCAGGCTGGCTTCCGGTGCGGCGCACGATGCGCGGACCTGTGCGATGTTCGGCACGCTGGAGCCTTTGCGCGCTGTTACCTGAACCTGGTAGCTGAGTTTGTCGCCATCGCGCAGGATCGAATCGGCCAGTGGGGGTTGCTTGAGCACTTCGGCAAACGCCGGCTCGGCCTTGGCCCCGTTCCTCATGGCTTGAAGGCTGCAACCACTGAGCAAGCCGAGGGCGATGACAACCGCGATGCGTTTCATGGGCGTTCCTTGCGGACAAAGGGATTCATGATGATCAACCGTTTTCGGCTGAACCCTGTGCTTCTTGAGGGCGGCGTACTGGTTAGAACGGGTACGCCGAGTCGGCGCCGGCATAGCCTCTTGTTCTGCCGAGTTCCTTACTGCAGGTCGGAACCGGACGCTTCCTACGCTATGCATCGACCCTGGACACCTGAGTCGCTGGTTTCGTGATGCTAGGTTTTCGGTCCCTGCATTCAACCAAGAAAAGACGAATAAATATGCGCAACCTTATCGTGCGGCTGCTGGTGTTGGTGGGAGTACCTTTGATCATGGGCGGTTGCGGTACGGTGAACACGGTTTTTCGTGACGATGGCGTCGCCGTGAGGAGCCTCAAGGAGAAGAGAACCTATTGCCAGACTGTCCCGCGTGTATACAGCGGCGTGGCTTACGACCTGTGTGTCCTCCATGGGCCGCCGAATTCCGCAGGTGGGCTTTCGTTGAACGGGATTCCCTGGGCCGTTCTCGATGCGCCGGTCTCCGGTGTTCTCGATACGCTCATCCTGCCCTACACGATCTACCGGCAAAGTGTCGACGGCAGTATCGAGGTCCGCTAACCGCTCGCCGCTAACAGCTTCCTACTGCTTTTACGCTATAATCCCGCCCTTTAGCTGTTTCCTGCCCAGGCAGGAAGCACACTTTTTTCAGGCGCCACCCGCCTGCATGCAGACTAAAAGAGGCTAGACCCCTGTGGCATTGACGATTCTTGGCCTGTCCGGCGCCTTGTATATCGACGGCAAGCTGATCGCGGCCGCCGAAGAAGAGCGCTTCGTACGCGACAAACATGCAAAGAACCGCATGCCCTACGAATCGGCGAAGTTCTGCCTGGAACAGGCCGGTATCAAGCCTTCCGATGTTGACGTGGTAGCGATTCCGTTCGCCCCGATCAGCCTGTTCGGCGAGGCACGCTGGCACTATGCCAAGCGTTACTGGTACGCCCCGGACCGCGCACTTGACGCGATCCTGATGGGCAACCGTCGCTACAAGCGCTATCGCAACAAGATCGTCTGGTGCCTGGAGCAACTGGGCTTCGATCCGAAGAAAATCAAGATCGAACCGGTTGAACACCACCTGGCCCACGCTTCCAGCGCTTACCACTGCTCCGGTTTTCAAGAAAAAACCGCGATCCTCGGGATCGACGGCAAGGGTGAATACGCCACCACGTTCTTCGGCTACGGCGAAAACGGCAAGATCCACAAGATCAAGGAATTCTACGACCCGGACTCCCTCGGCGGCCTGTATGGCGCGATCACCGAGTTCCTCGGTTTCGAGATGCTCGACGGTGAGTTCAAGGTCATGGGCATGGCGCCGTACGGCGATGCCAGCAAATACGACTTCTCGCGCCTGGCCTCCTTTGAGAACGGCGAGTTGGTGATCAATACCGACTATGCCAACGTCATCGGCCTGCGCCGGTATAAAGAGAAGGGCAAGGGCTTCTACTTCTCGCCGAAACTGATCGAGTGGCTGGGTCCCAAGCGCGAAGGCGACATCGCCGACGAGCCGTACATCCACTACGCCGCGAGCATGCAAGCGCTGTTCGAGAAACTGGCCTTGCAGATGATCGACCATTACCTGGGCGACATCCTCAAGGACACCGGCAAGCTGGCCTTCGCCGGCGGCTGTGCGCTGAACGTCAAGCTGAACCAGAAGATCATTGCCCGCGACGACGTGAAAGAGCTGTTCGTGCAGCCGGCGTCCGGCGATGCCGGTACGGCGGTGGGCGCGGCGGCCTACGTGTCCCACGCCCGCGGTGTGCCGGTGGAAAAGATGGAACACGTCTACCTCGGCCCGTCCTACAGCAACGAAGACGTGATTGCCGCGTGCGCCAAGCACGAGAGCAAGCCGGTCTGGCGCAAGATCGACAACATGCCCCAGCGCATCGCCAAGATCATGGTCGACGGCAACCCGGTTGCCTGGTTCCAGGGCCGCATGGAGTTTGGCCCGCGTGCGTTGGGCGGTCGTTCGATCATCGGTTGCCCAAGTGCTACCGGCGTGGCTGACCGTATCAACCACCAGATCAAGTTCCGCGAGCGTTGGAGGCCTTTCTGCCCGTCGATGCTCGACACCGTGGCCCCGCAGATGATCAAGGTCGATCACCCGGCGCCGTTCATGACCTTTACGTTTGAAGTCTCGGAAGAGTGGAAAACCCGCGTGCCGGAAGTGGTCCATGAAGATGGCACCTCCCGCGCCCAGGTGCTCAAGCGCGAATACAACCCGCGCTACTACGACATGATGAAAGAGCTCGAAGTGCTGACCGGCAACGGCGTGTCCCTGAACACCTCGCTCAACCGTCGTGGCGAAGCGATGATCTGCTCGCCGAAGGACGCCCTGGACATGTTCTTCGGCTCCGACCTGCAATACCTGATCATGGAAGACATCCTGGTCGTCAAAGACGGCGTGGACCCTTATGACGCGCTCGGCTGATCGCCACGTCCTGCAGTTCTGCCACGGCTATTACGGGCCGTTCCTGGATTGCGCGCGGCAGTACGCGAGCCTGTTCGCTGGCTCCGGCTATAAGGTGACCACGGTGTTTCTCACCGGGGGCGCCGATCCGCAGGTGGCTGCCGAGTGTGCGTCGGACGAAGTGTTGTTCATGGAATTCAGCTCCAGGGCCGTTCGCGGCCTGAAGCTGGGTGCCATCCGTGAACTGCGCAAGATCGCCGCATCGCGCAACTTCAGCTTTTGTATCGCTCACCGCTTCAAGCCGATCTACATCGCCTTGCTCGGTACGCGGCTGCCGGTAATCGGCGTGCATCACGCCTTTGGTGATTATCAGCGTCAAAGCCGCACACTGTTCGCCGGGTTCTTCCGCAAGCGCCTGAGCCTGTTGGGGGTTTCCGACGCGGTGCGTGATGACATGCGCCGCTGCCTGCCGGGCTGGCCCGCAGCGCGTATCCAGACCTTGTACAACCGTATTGATGTCGACGCGTTGCAGGCCATTCAGGTGCCGGCCGATGAGGCACGCGATGCCTTGGGCTTGTCGCCGGATGAATGGGTGGTCGGCAATGTCGGCCGCCTGCACGCGGACAAAGACCAGGCCACGCTGCTCAAGGGCTTTGCCCTGGCGTTGCCGCACTTGCCGGCCCAGAGCCGTTTGGCGATTCTCGGCAGCGGCCGCCTGGAGCAAAGCCTCAAGGACTTGGCACACGAGCTGGGGATTGCCGGGCAGGTGCTGTTTCTTGGCCAGGTGCCGGACGCACGCCGGTATTTCCGTGCGTTCGACGTGTTTGCCCTGAGCTCCGATCACGAACCGTTCGGCATGGTGTTGCTGGAAGCCATGGCGGCCGGTGTACCGTTGCTGGCCACGGCCTGTGGCGGCGCGAAGGAAGTGGTCGAAGGCGTCGGTATCCTGTTTCCCTTTGGCGACGCCGAACACCTCGCCCAGGGGTTGCGCCACTTGGCCTCGATGGATCACCACCAGCAACGGCAGTGCGCCGACATGATGCTGGAACGGCTGCGCACGCGTTTCTCGGATCAGGCGGTACGCGATACCTTCTGGCAATTGCCGCACGTTATTGAACTGACCGCGGGGGCTTGATGCTCAATCGATTCCAAGGCTGGCGCGAGCGAGGCTGGTCCGTCGTCGACGCGCCTGCCTATAGCGATGCCTGGCAACGTTTTGGCGGCAGCGTCGCGACCCATCCCCAAGTGATCGAGCGCCTGGCCGGGCTGGCCGATATTCCGGTGCGCTACCTGGCCTGGGAGCAGGGCGGTGAAACGCAGGCGTGCATCGCCACCTGGGGCCGCGACCTGGCGTTGTCCAAGGACGTACTCAAGCAACAGGGCAAGAAAGGCCTGTTTGATCTGGGTAACGCCGAATTGATCCTGCCAGCCGCCGCGAATGCCCAGGCGCCGCTGCGCCACCGCGCACGCTACCTGTCGGCCCTGAACGAAGGCCGTTTCAGCGGCCTCAAGCCTCAGGCCGAGCAGTTGGCCATGGCCCGCACCCCGGAAGACCTGTCGAAGAAATTCCGCTACAACCAGCGCCGCGAACTGCGTTTGCTCGAAGAGGCGGGTGGCATCGTGCGCCCGGTCAGTGAGTTTTCCAGCCAGGAATTGGCCGCGATCTACTGCGATCTGTTCCTGCGCCGCTGGGGGTTTGTCGCCACCGGTGCCGAGCGCATGGCTGAAGTGATCGAGCTGCTGCGCGAGTGGCTGATCGGCTCGGTGATTTTCCTTAACGATGCGCCCATCGCGGTCCAGTTGGTGTACCGGGTCGAGTCGCCCGAGTGGATCAGCGTGGAATACGTCAACGGTGGTGTCGACCCTGAGACCCGTGCGTTCAGCCCGGGCAGCGTCCTGAGTTTCCTCAACACCCAGAGCGCCTGGGAGCAGGCACGAGAAGTCGGCAAGCCGCTGCGCTTTTCCTTCGGGCGTGCCGACCGCGAGTACAAGGACCGTTGGTGCAACCCCGTGCCGGTGCTGACCGTATGACCCGCAAACAGCAATTGCTCAAGCGTCATCGGCGCAACAAGCGGGTTGCCCTGCTGATCGGCCTGTTGCTGCTGGTGGTGATCGGCGTCTGGGTCGCCTGGTGGTTGCCGTTGTTACTCGGCGTGCTGGCCTGGGTCGCCCATGAGGCCTGGTTTGCCGACCATCTGTTTTATGCTCCCGGCGAAGACTATCAATACCGGTTCTCGGCGGATGCCGAAGTGGCGGGAGTTCGCCTCGACGGCGGGCAACTGCGGGTTGATTCACCTCTGCAAGCCGAGGCGACCTTGGTGTTGGCCATCAAGGTCAAGAGCAGTTGGTTGGGGCGTTTTCTGGATCCGGGAATTGAGATTTCGGGCGCTGACAGCGCTGATCGACAGGTTTTCGAGCGCGGTGTGAACGGGGTTCGTTATCTCAACCTCAGTGGCCTGGCGCCGGCCCTGGCGACAGGTGAGCTGCGTTTGCGCGGGCGTTTTTGCACCTTGCACGGCGCGCCCCGCTTGTGGGCCTGGGTCGATCCGGATTATTCAGAACAGCGGGTGATGGTCATCGCGCCCCATGCCGATGATGCCGAGCTGGCTGCTTTTGGCTTATACAGCCAGGCTGAAAAACCGTGGATCGTAACCCTCACCGCCGGTGAAATCGAAGCCGAGCATTATCAGCAAATGGGTCTGGATTCGGTCGAAGCCTCGCGCATCAAAGGCCGCCTGCGCGCCTGGGACAGCATTGCCGTGCCGCTTTGGGCCGGTGTGCCGCAGGCCCATTGCGTGCAGTTGGGCTACTTCTGCCTGCAATTGCCGGCGATGCGCACGACGCCTGATCAGCCAGTGGCTTCGCGCGAAGCGCAGCTGTCGGATATCCGCCTGTTTCGCCAGTTCAATCCGTTCCCGTTACCGGCGGATGCCGACGGCCTGCCGACCTGGAACAACCTGTTGGCCGACCTGCGCCAGTTGCTGCTGACGGCGCGTCCCGAAGTGATCGTGTTGCCGCATCCGGTACTCGACCCTCACCCAGACCATATCTGCGCGCAGCAAGCGGTGGTCGAGGCGTTGCAAGGCTTGGAATGGCAGCCGACCATCATCCTGGGCTACGCCAACCATCTGCATGACAACGACCGCTGGCCCATGGGTGACGCGGGCGCCGGGATTGCCTTGCCGCCGCTGTTCGACGACACGCTTGAGCTGCGCCCCTGTAGCTTGCCACTGTCGTTGGCGCAGCAGCGCGACAAAGCCATGGCGCTTGGCATGATGCATGACCTGCAACCCGCGCCGCCGTTCAAGCGTCGGGTACGCCGCTGGCTCCAGCGGGTGCTGGCGGGCCGTGCGCGGTCGCCTTATGGCGAGAACGAGTTTTTCCGCAAGGCCGTACGACGGCATGAGTTGTTCTGGCGTTTGTGAAAGGAAAGGTCATGAAAGTTTTGTTTCTGGTACAGAAAGAACAGCGTGCGATTCTGGATCGCTTGTACGAAGGCATTGCCGAGCACTGCGAGTGTGATACCCGCTGGCTGAGCAGCGATGAGCAGCGCAACCTGCGCGGTTACTTCAAGCGCGAAGTCGACGTGACCCGCTATGACCGCATCGTGTTCTTCCTGCGCTTCAAGCAGGAAATCCGCCAGGCCGGGTTTATCCGTACGATCCCGAACCTGGTGATCCTCGAACACGACGCCTACCAGAACTACATTCCCTGCAAATACACCGGCAAGTTCAGTGCGCACTACCGCCGCTTGCCGTGGGCGCGGGTGATCAGCTCCGGCTACAGCGTGGCCGAGCGCCTGCGTGCCGAAGGCTTTGATGCGGTGTTCGTGCCCAAAGGCTACGACCAGGCGCTGTTGCAGCACCAGGGTCTGGAGCGCGACATCGAGCTGGCGTTTGTCGGCAGCACCAACAGCGTGGCCTATAGCGGCCGCAAGGCGCTGCTTGATGAGCTGGCCCGCGTTGAGCCGCTGGTGGTCACGCGCACCAAATCCGGTGAGGAATACTGCGCGACGCTTAACCGGATTCGCTTTTTCGTCAGTGCCGATGTGGGCATGGGCGAGTACATGATCAAGAACTTCGAGGCCATGGCCTGTGGCTGTGTGCTGCTGGCGTTTGACCAAGGGGCTGCGGAAAACGAAGCCCTTGGTTTCAAGGACATGGTCAATGTGGTGTTCTACAAGGACATTCCACAGTTGCAGGAAAAGCTCTCGCAGCTGCGCGCCGACCCGCAACTGGCAGCAGAGATTGCGCGCAATGGGCAAGACCTTGCCGTCAGCCAGTTCAGCTTTGCGCGCATCGGCCAGCGTATTGTCGAAGTGCTCCAGCCACCCCTGCGGCCTCGTGCGCCGTTGAACTGGCTGGAGCGGTTGCGCCTGACACTCGGTGTTTGATCCGCAAAGTACAAAGAGCCACACCCACGCCGCATAAGGTTTTTTCGATGAGCATTCTCAACATCATGTGGGCCGGTGGTTCTGCATTTGCCTCGGTGCAGAAGGTGCACCAGCAGATACTGTCCCATACCGACAGCGGCGCTCCCGTTCACCACTGGCTGCTTCAGGGCAGTGCGGCCGGCAGCGATGGCCTGGTCGAGCGTGCTGTGGAGTGGAACCTGTCTTCTGCAAAGCTCAAGGGCCGGCACCTGTGGAAGTGGTTGATGCCGTGGATGCATGCGCGCTTTCGCAAAGCCTTGCCCGACGATGTGCAGGTGGTGCTCCTTGACGGGATCGGCGTCGCCCGTGTGTTCTTGCCCGTGCTCAGGCGCTTGCCGCATGTGCGCGCCGTGGTGATATTCCATGGTGTCACGCGTTTACGCAGTGCGGATCAACAGTTGTTCGACTCGCTCCCTGCGTCGCAACTCACGGTGACGGCAGTGTCGCAGACCCTCGCCGGTTCGCTGGAGCTTGACCTCAAGCGACCTGTGGTTGTGCTGCGCAGTGCTTTCGACCCTGCGGTTTTTCGTGCTGCGGTGCTTTCCCGTGAACAGGCTCGCTCCCGCCTGGGGCTGTCGTTGGAGGCCGCGCCGGCGATAGGTGCGGTCGGTCGACTGGTCGATGGCAAGGGGTTTGCCTGTTTGTTGGACGCCTTTGCCACTGCGACGGCTGATCAGCCGGATGCGCGCCTGGTGATTGTCGGCGAAGGCCCTGCGAGACCTGGGCTTGAGGCGCGTATCGAGGCGCTTGGCGTGCGCGACAAAGTGTCCTTGCCAGGGCATCTGCCTGAGGCGGCGAGCCTGTACCGGGCGTTTGACTGGGTGGCCATTCCTTCGACGGAAGAGGGCTTGGGGCTGATCCTGCAAGAGTCGGTGATGGCCGGCGTGCCCGTGTTGACCAGCGAGCTGGCGGTGTTCCGCGAGCAGTTGAGGGATTGCGGTTGGTACGCGCCTGCAGACGATCCCGCGTCCTGGAGTGACCTCCTGACCCGTGCGTTCGCGAGTTCCGGTGAGGAGATCGTCGAGGCTCAATCGCGGGCGCTGGCGCCGGAGAAAGCCTGGAGTGATTTCACTGAAACCACCCGGCGGCTGTTTTCATGCCGCTAGCAGGGCGTTCTCCAGTGCCTGCATTGGAAAGCGTTCGTTCAGGTTCTCACGCGCAATATAGCGTGCGAAATGTTGCAGGTTGCGCCGAGCCAGTTCCGGGTTCAACGGCGCGCGCAGGAAGCGCATATCGGCCACGTCGATCAGGCCCATTTCATTGTCGGGCGTCACGACAATATTGCCCAGGTGTAACGAACGGAAGTAAATGCCCGCGTCATGCAGGCGACGAATAAGGGCCACCAGCGGGTCGAGGTTCGCCTGCCACTCAAAGCCTTCGCGGTTGGAGATCTGGCGCAGCGTCTCACCCGGCAACGGGCGGTACAGCACGGCAGTCATGCCGGGCGCCGTCAGTTGAAAGAACGCGAGTACGCTCAAGGTGGGGATACCACGCTGCTGCAGTTGCGCCACATTGTCGATAAACCGCTTGGAGTACGGGCGAAACAACGCAGAGGAGAACAGGCGTTTGCGGCGAAACAGTTTGAGGATGTTCCCGTCGGTCAGCAGGTAGACTTTGGGGCCGTAGCTGTCCTTCTCCAGGATTTTGGCACCTTCAATCATCGCGGTTAAATCGGCCTGGGGGAGCCTTGAACATTGCATCGTCGGAAAGCCTTGTGGGAGTCGCGGGCACAGTGGTCGGTAATAATGCCGAAAGTTTTGGGTTTTAACCATGCCGGGTTGGCGGGTTGAACGTATTCAGGAGCGGGTGATGCAAGCAAGTCGTTGGGCGCAGGTATGGATGATTTTCGGGTTACTTTGGTTTTTGCTGGCAGTTGCCTTCGCGCCGACCAATAAGATCTATCAACAAGGCTTGACGCTGTTCCTGTGGTTGCCGGCGATGGTGTTTGCCTGGGCGGCGCGTGAGCGTCTCAAGGAGGTCTGGCACGAACAGCGCTGGATCTGCCTGATGATTGCCGCGCTTGCTGTCTGGGGTGCGATCAGCCTGTTGTGGACCAACGCCGAAGACCCGTCCCGCGAGGCCAAGCGCCTGCTGTATATCGGCGTATTCCTGCTGTTTTTCCCGGTGTTTGCGTGTGGTCAGCCCGAGCGCGTCATTCGCGTGATGCAATGGGGGGGCTTCGGACTGGCATTGTCGTCGCTGCTTGCAATCATCAAGTTCTATGGCATTGAGCATAATAGCTGGACGGCGCGTCTGGCCGGCTTGGGCCAATTGTCCCACCCCATCCTGGGCGCCTACGTGATCGGCTTGGCGGCCGTCTGGCTGTTGCACTGGGCTCCCCGGGGGCGCTGGATGCAAGTGGGTTGGGTGCTGGCCGTTGTGTTCCTCGGGCTGTTCGTGGTGTTGAGCCAAAGCCGTGGCGCCGCGCTGGCGTTGCTGCTGACAGTGGTGGCGATGCCTGCCTGGTGCCGTGACCGGCGTAGCGCCGTGATTGCCATTGGCGCAGTCGTGGCGGCCCTGGCGGTGTTCTTCGCCATGCAATCGCTCATGCTGGCCCGTGGCGTGTCCTACCGCCCGCAGATCTTCATGGCGGCCGTGCAAATGATCAGCGAGCACCCTTGGACTGGCCTCGGGCTGGGCGGCAACTACAAGATATTTGCCGATGACCTCTTTTTTGACCACTCCCATAACCTGTTCACCCATGTGAGCATCGAGTTGGGCCTGCCGGGCCTGGTGCTGTGGTGTGGCCTGTGGTTCGGCGTGCTGTGGCAAGCCTGGAAGGCCCGCGACACCCTCTACGGCAAGGGCGTCATCGGCATGTGGGTGTTTTCGTTCCTGGCCATGCAGTTCGACGCCGCCAGCCTGACAGGCACGCCGCGTGCCGAGTGGTTCATTTCCTGGCTGCCGATTGCGCTGGCCAGTGTTTTGGTCTGGGCTCGGGCCAAACCCGACGCGTGTGATAAAGTTCGCGTCCTACCCAATCAGTGAGCTCGACACATGAGTGACGCACCGCCAAAAGCGGACCAGGAATCCAGCCTGAAAATCTATTTCCGGCTGCTGGGCTATGTGAAACCGTACCTCGGCATGTTCCTGCTGAGTATCGTGGGCTTCGTGATCTTTGCTTCGACCCAGCCAATGCTCGCCGGGATCCTCAAGTACTTCGTGGATGGCTTGAGCAATCCCGATGTGGTGTTTTTGCCCAAGGTCCCGTTTTTCAAGGACCTGAAGTTGCTGATGGCCGTGCCGCTGCTGATCATCCTGATCGCCGCGTGGCAAGGCCTCGGCTCTTTCCTGGGTAACTACTACCTGGCCAAGGTGTCCCTGGGGCTGGTGCATGACCTGCGGGTCCAGTTGTTCAACAAGCTGTTGGTGCTGCCTAACCGCTACTTCGATACCCATAACTCGGGGCACCTGATTTCCCGCATCACCTTCAACGTGACCATGGTCACCGGCGCGGCCACGGATGCGATCAAGGTCGTGATCCGCGAAGGCCTGACGGTGGTGTTCCTGTTCGGCTATCTCTTGTGGATGAACTGGAAACTGACCCTGGTGATGCTGGCAATCCTGCCGCTGATTGCAATCATGGTCGGCAGCACCAGCAAGAAATTCCGCAAGCAGAGCAAGAAGATCCAGGTGGCGATGGGCGACGTGACCCACGTCGCCTCCGAGACCATCCAGGGTTACCGCGTGGTGCGCAGCTTCGGCGGCGAAGACTACGAGCAGCGCCGCTTTGCCGCCGCCAGCCAGGGCAACACCGACAAGCAGTTGAGCATGAACAAGACCGGTGCGGTCTACACGCCGATGCTGCAACTGGTGATCTACACGGCCATGGCCGCGTTGATGTTCCTGGTGCTGCTGTTGCGCGGTGAGGCGACGGCGGGTGACCTGGTGGCCTACATCACGGCGGCGGGCCTGCTGCCCAAGCCGATCCGCCAGCTGTCGGAAGTCAGCTCGACGATCCAGAAAGGTGTGGCCGGTGCAGAAAGCATCTTCGAACAACTGGATGAAGTGCCTGAAGTCGACGGTGGTACCGTGGAGCGTGATCGCGTCAGCGGTCGCCTGGACGTGCGCAACCTGAGCTTCACTTACCCAGGTACCGAGCGCGAAGTGCTCAAGAACATCAGCTTCAGCGCAGCCCCTGGACAGATGATCGCCCTGGTCGGACGCTCAGGCAGCGGCAAGTCGACGCTGGCCGCCCTGATTCCGCGTTTCTACCATCATGAAACCGGGGAAATCCTGCTGGACGAAGTCGAGATCGAAGACTATCGCCTGCGCAACCTGCGCCGCCATGTGGCCCAGGTTACCCAGCATGTGACCCTGTTCAACGATACCGTGGCCAATAACATCGCCTACGGCGACCTGGCCGACGCGCCGCGTGCCGACATCGAAAAAGCAGCGGCCGATGCCTACGCCATGGATTTCATCGCGGAGCTGCCCAAAGGCCTGGACACCGAAGTCGGTGAAAACGGCGTGCTGCTCTCCGGTGGTCAGCGCCAGCGCCTGGCGATCGCCCGGGCCCTGCTGAAAAATGCCCCGCTGCTGATCCTGGATGAAGCGACCTCGGCGCTGGATACCGAGTCCGAGCGGCATATCCAAGCCGCACTGGATAAGGTCATGAAAGGCCGCACCACTCTGGTGATCGCACACCGTTTGTCCACCATCGAAAAGGCCGACCTGATTCTGGTAATGGATCACGGCGAAATTGTCGAGCGTGGTACGCATGTCGAACTGCTGGCCAAGGGCGGCTATTACTCGCGCCTGCACGCCATGGGGCTGGACGAGCCGGTCGCGAACAACATCACCTGAACCAACGGGGCGCGCAATGCGCCCCGCTGTTTGTATCAAGACCCTTACATGGCTTGACCAAAGCCAAATAATTCGCTGCCTGTCGTTTGTTATGTTGGCCTTCTCGATTCGAATGACGAACGAGAGGGCTAACCTTCTTGCGTGGGTAATGGAATGTTGCAACGTCTGTTGTGGAAACTGCTTCCCAAACCCCAGAGGGTGTTCTTGCTGGGGCGTTTGTCGGTGGTGGATCGCCAGGCAGTCAATAAATCCCTGTCTGGGGTGACCACCCTCAATCCGGCTTTCGAACAGCACAACTGTGTGTTTATCCATGTGCCCAAATGCGCCGGCAGCAGCGTGTGCGCGGCACTTCTCGACGGGCGCTGGCCGGGGCACCTGCCGTATTATTGGTATGAGCAGCAGTTTCCCGAACACTGCGAGCGCAGTTTCAAATTCGCCTTCGTGCGTGACCCGCTGGAGCGTGCCTACTCGGCCTACAACTACCTGCGCAGTAACCACATGGGCGCCCGCGATCTGCAAGCCCAGGCGCTGGTCAGCAACTACCGCGACTTCGACCATTTTGTGGCCGGCTGGCTGCACCCGGACAACCTGCGGCGCCAACTGCATTTCGCGCCCCAGACCGACTTTCTGGTCGATCACCTGGGCCAAATGGCCATGGATTTTCTCGGGCGCCAGGAATCCCTGGAGCAAGATTTCCAGCACCTGTGCGAGCGCCTTGGCGTGACCTCATCCCTGCCACATCTGAATGTTTCACTGGGGCGGCGAAGCGAGCCGGTGAGAGCGTTTTGCTCCGTGCGCACGCGCCGTTTGGTCAAGCGCGCCTATCAGCGTGATTACGAGGTGTTGGGTTATGAATAAGCAGTCGCTGGCCAGAGACGCCGCTGCCATCCGTCCTTTTGCCTTGTCGTTGTCGGTGGCCGCACGGGCGGCGCTCAAGCATCAACAGCCGTGCTGCCTGTGGTTGACGGGGTTGTCCGGGTCCGGCAAGTCGACCCTGGCCAATGCCCTTGAGGTGCAACTCAATGAGCAGGGGCGCCACACCTTTGTGCTCGATGGCGATAATTTGCGCTCGGGCCTGTGCAATGACCTGGGCATGAGCGATGCGGCGCGCAAGGAAAATATCCGGCGCATCGGTGAAGTGGCGCGGTTGATGGTGGACGCGGGATTGATTGTGATTGTGTCAGCCATCTCGCCGTTCAGCGTCGACCGGGCCACCGCCAGGGCGCTGTTCGGACCGGGGCAGTTCTTTGAGGTTTACATCAGCACGCCGTTCGACGTATGTGCGCGGCGTGACCCCAAAGGGTTGTACCGCGCGGCGCTGGACGGGCGTATCAAAGCGTTCACCGGTTTGGACAGCCCCTACGAGGCGCCTCAGCAGGCCGACTGCGAAATCAACACCGATGAGGTCGAATTGGGCGAAGCCGTAGAGCGCATCCTCGCGATTTTGCTTAAAAATTAACCAGTTTTGGCGTGTGATGCCGTGCGGATAAAGCTCTCGAACTAGGCGGCGCTCACCCTGTGCTAATATCGCGCCCCTGTTCATTTTGTATGTGGGTTGCTCCATGAAGTTGTCCATGCCGCGATTCGATCAAGCCCCTGTCTTGGTGGTCGGCGATGTCATGCTCGACCGTTACTGGCATGGTGGTACCTC
>Ga0308161_1001762_pt1 | contig 24882 bp, 18 predicted proteins | sample PhyFR2_FD_201034 | JGI IMG/M metagenome (GOLD analysis project Ga0308161, IMG submission 201034) | Phyllosphere microbial communities from UC Gill Tract Community Farm, Albany, California, United States - DLSLF.R2 | ecosystem: Host-associated > Plants > Phyllosphere > Unclassified | place: USA...
CCTGAGGACAAGATCCGCAAGGTACTGAAGATCGCTAAAGAGCCGATCTCCATGGAAACCCCGATCGGTGATGACGAAGACTCCCATCTGGGCGACTTCATCGAAGACTCGACCATGCAGTCGCCCATCGATGTCGCCACGGTGGAAAGTCTGAAGGAAGCGACTCGCGAAGTGCTGTCCGGCCTCACTGCCCGTGAAGCCAAGGTACTGCGCATGCGTTTCGGTATCGACATGAACACCGACCATACGCTCGAAGAAGTTGGCAAACAGTTTGACGTAACGCGTGAGCGGATTCGTCAGATCGAAGCCAAGGCGCTGCGCAAGCTGCGCCATCCGACGCGAAGCGAGCATCTGCGCTCCTTCCTCGACGAGTGATACCAGAACCCCCGGCCCAGGCCGGGGGTTTTGTTTTATGGCAGATTAAATTCCCCGCTCCGCCCTCCCCGCCGCGTACCCCGTCTACACTCGAAACAATCATCCCCAAGCCGTGACGAGAGCGTTATGCCCAGACTGGCGCCCGTGCTTTTTCTGCTGTCATCGATGATCTGCACCGCCACGGCTGACGCGCTGACTCTCACCGATGAAGAACGCAGCTGGCTGGCGGCTCACCCTGACTTGCGCCTGGGTGTCGACGCGTCGTGGCCGCCTTTCGAATTTCGTGACGATCAGAACCGCTATCAGGGTCTGGCCGCTGACTATATCGACGTGATTCGACAACGCCTGGCGATCAAGCTGACGCCGATCGAACCGGCAAGCTGGACGGTGGTGCTGGAGCAGGTGAAAAAAGGCAAAATCGATTTGCTGCCGGGAATCATGTCCACGCCGGAGCGCCAGAATTACCTATCATTTACCCGGCCGTACCTCGACTTCCCGATCGTCATCCTTGCTCATGTCGGCGGCGCCCAGCCGCGCAAACTCGACGACCTGTACGGTCTGAAAATCGCCGTGGTGGAAAACTACGCCCCCCACGAACTGCTGCGCACTCACCACCCCGATCTGAATCTGGTCGCCATGCCCAATGTCAGCTCGGCGCTGCAAGCTTTGGCGACCGATGAAGTGGACGCGGTGGTCGGCGATCTCGCTTCCAGCGTGTGGAGCCTGCGCCAGCTCAAGCTCGACGGCCTCTACGTCAGCGGCGAAACCCCATATCGCTATCAATTGGCGATGGCCGTGCCCCGCGACAACAAGGTGCTGGTCGGGATACTTGATAAAGTCCTCGCCGACATGACCCCGGCGGAAATCAGTAGCATCCAGGAACATTGGGTCGGCAATGTGCTCGACCACCGCACGTTCTGGTCGGACCTGCTGATGTACGGTCTGCCCGGTCTGTTGCTGCTGATGACGATCCTCGCCGTGGTGATTCGCATCAACCGCCGCCTGAGTTCGGAAATCAGCCGGCGCATCGACCTCGAACAGGAATTGCGCAGTAGCGAATATCACTACCGTGGCCTGGTAGAGAGCTTGTCGGCCATCGCCTGGGAAGCGCGGATGAGCGACTTCACCTACAGCTATGTTTCGCCCCATGCTGAAGACCTGCTCGGGTATCCACAGTCTCACTGGCTGATTCCGGGTTTCTGGCACAACATCATTCATCCGGCCGACTTGACCCGCACGCAGAACTATTGCAGGGAAGCGCTGCGCCAGGGCCGCGATCACATCGTCGATTATCGCGTGATCACCGCCGACGGCCGCTGCCTGTGGGTGCGCGACATTGTCAGCCTGATCGAGCATGGCCACGAACCGGTGATGCGCGGGTTGATGATCGATATCAGCGAAATCAAACGCACCGAAGAGGCGCTGCGCCTGTCCGAGCAGAAGTTCGCATCGGTGTTCGAGCAGTGCCCGGACATTCTGGTGATTGCACGCCTGTCCGACGGCTGCCTGCTGGAGGTCAACGAGGCCTTCGAGGAGCAGATCGGCCTCAGGGCCGAGGACGTGATCGGCCAGACCGCCACCAACCTCAATATCTGGGGCATTCCCGGCGTCGGGCCGGGCCTCTTGCAGCGTTTGCAGGCCGGCAGCATCCGTAATCTGGAAATGCCCTTTCGCCGCAACAACGGCCAATTGTTCACCGGGCTGATTTCCGCCGAACCCTTCGACCTCGATACCACGCCGGCGCTGGTAGTCGTGGTGCGCGACATCAGCCAGCTCAAGGAAACCCAACAGCAACTGCAAACCTCTGAAGAGAAGTTCGCCAAGGCTTTCCATGCGTCGCCCGACGGCCTGCTGCTGTCGCGCCAGAGCGACGGCCTGCTGCTGGAGGTCAACGAAGGTTTCAGCCGCATCACCGGTTTCAACAGCGCCATGTCAGTGGATCGTTCGACGCTGGATCTGGGTATCTGGGTCAACCTCAACGAACGCAAACAGATGCTCGACCTGCTGCAACGCGACGGTTTCGTCCGCGACTTCACATGCCACATCCGTCGCAGCGACGGGCAGATTCGCCTGTGCGAAGTGTCCAGTCGACCGCTGCCGATTGGCGACGAGGATTGCATGCTGACCATCGCCCGCGACATCACCGAACGCCATCTCATGCAGGAGAAACTGCAGCAGGCCGCGACCGTTTTCGAGAGCACCGCCGAGGGCGTATTGATCACCGATACTCAACAACACATCAGCGCCGTCAATCGTGCTTTCACCGAAATCACCGGTTACAGCGAAAGTGAAGCACTGGGCCACACGCCACGCTTGCTGGCGTCAGGGCTGCATGACAGCGCTTTCTACGCTGCGATGTGGCATCAATTGACCGACGAGGGACACTGGCAAGGCGAGATTTCCAACCGGCGCAAGAACGGCGAGCTGTACCCGAGCTGGCTGACCATCAGCGCGGTGCGCAATCGCGACAAGTTCATCACTCACTTCGTCGCGGTGTTCGCCGACATCTCCAGCCTCAAGCATGCCCAGGCCAAACTCGATTATCAGGCCCACCACGACCCGCTCACCGGTTTGCCCAACCGCACCTTGTTTGAGAGCCGCCTGCAAATGGCCCTGACCAGCCAGCAGGAAAATGGCGGCCAGGGCGCGGTGCTGTTTCTCGATCTCGACCGCTTCAAACACATCAACGACAGCCTCGGCCACCCGGTCGGCGACCTGTTGCTCAAGGGCATCGCCGTGCGCTTGAAAGAACAACTGCGCGATATCGACACGGTCGCACGGTTGGGTGGCGACGAGTTCATCATCCTGTTGCCGGGCTTGCAGCAAGCCAGCGACGCCGACAACATCGCGACGAAACTGCTCAACTGCTTCGGCGCGCCGTTCCAGGCCGGCGAACACGAGTTCTTTATCAGCGCCAGCATCGGCACCAGCCTCTATCCCCGCGACGGTTGCGATGTGGCCACGCTGGTGAAAAACGCCGACGCGGCGATGTACCGCTCCAAAGCCAAAGGACGCAACCGCGTTGAAAGCTACACCCGCGACCTCACTGCCCAAGCCAGCGAGCGCATAGCGCTGGAACACGAACTGCGCCGCGCCATCGAGCGCGATGAGCTGTTTCTCTATTACCAACCGAAAATCAGCCTGGTCGATCACAGTCTGGTCGGTGCAGAGGCGCTGATTCGCTGGCGTCACCCGACCTTCGGCGACGTGCCGCCCGAGCATTTCATTCCGTTGGCGGAAGAAAATGGCATGATCCTGCAGATCGGTGACTGGGTGCTGGAGACCGCTTGCCGGCAGATGTTCGAGTGGAACGAGATCTACCAACCGCTCGGTCCGCTTTCGGTCAACCTCGCCGGTGCGCAATTGCGTCAGCCCAACCTGTTGGTGCGCATCGAACAACTGCTCAAGGACAACCACCTCAGGCCGGATTTACTGCAACTGGAAATTACCGAGAACTTCATCATGAGTCAGGCCGAAGAGGCGCTGGCAGTGCTACACCAACTCAAACACCTCGGCGTGCAGCTGGCGATCGATGACTTCGGCACCGGCTACTCCTCGCTCAGCTACCTCAAACGCCTGCCGCTGGACATCCTCAAGATCGACCAGTCCTTCGTCCGCGGACTGCCTGACGACCCCCACGACGCAGCCATTGTGCGCGCCATCATCGCGCTCGGTCGCAGCATGCAATTCACCGTGATTGCCGAAGGCGTGGAAACCCAGGCGCAACAACAATTCCTCGCTGCTGAAGGGTGCGAACAGATACAGGGCTACATCGTCAGCCTGCCGCTGCCACCGGAGGAATTCGCCGCGACGTTTCTGCATATAACCGTATCGGATTTTTCGGATAGCACAGCCGCGAAACCGTCGCTATAATCCGCGGCCTACTGAGGGCCTATAGCTCAGTTGGTTAGAGCAGAGGACTCATAATCCTTTGGTCCACGGTTCGAGTCCGTGTGGGCCCACCAAATTGAAAAGCCGCGCTGAATGCGCGGCTTTTTTGTGGGCGAGTGGTTGGGTTTCGTCTTGGCGGGCGCAACGTTCTGGAACTGCGCAGGAAAATCCGTTTGAGAGAACGCAGAAAGCCCCAACGCGATTGTCCCTGTACCATCCTTAACCTGATTGTCTCATGCCACCGGAGTCCCCCTTGCCAGACACCCGCCAACCCATCCTCGACGAAATCGACCGCCAACTGATCGCCGCGCTGCAAATCAACGCCCGTGAAAGCGTGGCCATGCTCGCCCGTCAGCTAGGCATTGCTCGCACGACGGTGACGTCGCGTCTGGCCCGCCTGGAAAAGGCCAAGGTAATCACCGGTTATGGTGTGCGCTTGGGTCAGCGTGTGGTCGATGGTGGTTTGCAAGCCTACGTCGGAATCAAGGTGCAGCCGCGTTCCGGCAAGGACGTGCTGCGGCGCTTGAGTGCGATGGCGCAGGTGCAGCAGCTGTGTGCGGTGAGTGGCGAGTTTGATTATGTGGCGTGGTTGCGCACCGATTCGCCGGAGCAGTTGGATCAGTTGCTGGATCAGATTGGCAGCGTCGATGGGGTGGAGAAAACCACGACTTCGATCATTCTGAGCAGCAAGATTGATCGCGGGCAGCCGGTCTGAGCATTGGCCGGGCATTTGGCTGAGCCGCTTCGCAAGCAGGCTCGCTCCCACTTTTTTGGTCGGTATGCAGCCCGCAATCGTCAGTCTGCACAACAATCAGGCAAAACGACGACACATTGCGTCTTATTAACGCGCTCCACGCTCCCTAGAATGGCTGGCATCTTTTCCTATACTGACGCGAATCCTGCGTCGGGTCGCCAATAAGGTCAGCCATGAACAAGAACAATCGCCATCCTGCAGACGGAAAAAAACCAGTCACCATTTTCGGTCCGGACTTCCCGTTCGCGTTTGACGATTGGATCGAGCATCCCGCCGGTCTGGGGATCATTCCCGAGCAGCACCATGGCGCTGAAGTGGCGATTGTCGGCGCGGGTATTGCCGGTCTGGTGGCTGCGTATGAACTGATGAAACTCGGTTTGAAGCCGGTGGTGTACGAGGCGTCAAAACTCGGCGGTCGCCTGCGCTCGCAGGCCTTCAACGGCACCGATGCTATCGTCGCCGAGCTCGGTGGCATGCGCTTTCCAGTGTCCTCCACCGCGTTCTATCACTACGTCGACAAGCTCGGCCTGGAAACCAAGCCCTTCCCCAACCCGCTGACCGGCGCGTCTGGCAGTACCGTGATCGATCTGGAAGGCGAAACCTACTACGCCGAAAGCCTGAAGGATCTTCCTGCATTGTTTCAGGAAGTGGCTGACGCCTGGGCGGATGCGCTGGAAGCAGGTTCGCAGTTCTCCGACATCCAGCAAGCCATCCGTGATCGCGATGTGCCGCGCCTGAAAGAGTTGTGGAACAAGCTGGTGCCGCTGTGGGACGACCGGACTTTTTACGACTTCGTCGCCACCTCGAAAGCCTTCGCCAAATTGTCGTTCCAGCACCGTGAAGTATTCGGCCAGGTCGGTTTCGGCACCGGCGGCTGGGATTCAGACTTTCCCAATTCGATGCTGGAAATCTTCCGCGTGGTAATGACCAATTGCGACGATCACCAGCACCTGGTGGTCGGTGGCGTCGAGCAGGTGCCGCAGGGCATCTGGCGCCATGTGCCGGAGCGCTGCGTGCACTGGCCGGCCGGCACCAGCCTGAAATCCCTGCACCGTGGCGCGCCGCGTTCCGGTGTGAAGAAAATTGCTCACGCACCGCAAGGCCGTTTCGCCGTAACCGACAACAACGGTGACACCCGCGAATATGCCGCTGTGCTGACAACCTGCCAGAGCTGGCTGCTGACCACTCAGATCGAATGCGACGAGACGCTGTTCTCGCAGAAGATGTGGATGGCCCTCGACCGCACGCGCTACATGCAGTCGTCGAAAACCTTCGTGATGGTCGACCGGCCGTTCTGGAAGGACAAGGATCCGGAAACCGGCCGCGATGTGATGAGCATGACCCTCACCGATCGCCTGACCCGTGGCACCTATCTGTTCGACAACGGCGACGACAAGCCGGGGGTGATCTGCTTGTCGTATTCGTGGATGAGCGACGCGTTGAAAATGCTCCCGCATCCGGTGGAAAAACGCGTTGAGCTGGCCTTGAACGCGCTGAAAAAGATCTACCCGAAAGTCGACATCGCCGCGCGGATCATCGGCGATCCGATCACCGTGTCGTGGGAAGCCGATCCGTACTTCCTCGGTGCCTTCAAGGGCGCCCTGCCCGGCCATTACCGCTACAACCAGCGCATGTATGCGCACTTCATGCAGGACGACATGCCGGCCGAGCAACGCGGGATCTTCATCGCTGGCGACGATGTGTCGTGGACCCCGGCGTGGGTTGAAGGCGCGGTGCAGACTTCGCTCAACGCGGTGTGGGGCATCATGAAACATTTCGGCGGCTCGACACATAAAGAGAACCCGGGCCCGGGTGATGTGTTCAAAGACATCGGCCCTATCGCCCTGCCTGAGTAAGAGGATTCCCCGATGCGCGTAGCCGTTTATCAATGTCCACCGCTGGCACTGGACCCCGCCGCCAACCTGCAGCGCCTGCATCAGGTAGCGATGGAGGCCAAGGGCGCCGACCTGCTGGTGCTGCCGGAGATGTTCATGACCGGCTACAACATCGGCGCCGAAGCGGTGAGCACGCTGGCCGAGGTCTACAACGGTGAATGGGCGCAGCAGATCGCCCGGATTGCCAAGGCTGCGGGTCTGGCGATCGTTTACGGTTATCCGGAGCGCACCGCCGACGGGCAGATCTACAACGCCGTGCAACTGATCGACGCCCACGGCGATCGCCTGTGCAATTACCGCAAGTCACACCTGTTCGGCGACCTCGACCGGTCGATGTTCAGCCCCGGTGACTCCGACTTGCCGGTGGTTGAATTGAACGGCTGGAAGCTCGGCTTCCTGATCTGCTATGACCTGGAGTTCCCGGAAAACGCGCGGCGCCTGGCCTTGGCCGGCGCCGAGCTGATCGTGGTGCCGACGGCGAACATGATTCCGTTCGATTTCGTTGCCGATGTCACCGTGCGTGCCCGCGCCTTCGAAAATCAGTGCTACGTGGCTTACGCCAATTACTGCGGCCATGAAGGCGATATTCAGTACTGTGGGCAAAGCAGCATTGCCGCGCCGGACGGCAGCCGCATCGCCCTGGCAGGTCTGGACGAAGCGTTGATCGTCGGTGAACTGGACCGCCAATTGATGAACGACTCACGTCAGGCCAATCGCTATCTCAGCGATCGCCGCCCAGAGCTTTACGGCGCGCTCAACCGCCGCTAATCCGCTAGCATGGGCACTTCACTGTTCTGGAAGTGCCCATGCCTGCGCCGACTCATCCCCGCCCCCACTCTGAAACCCTGGCCAACGGCCTGCACGTGACCCTGCGCCACGTGCCCGGTCTCAAGCGCAGCGCTGCGGCGTTGCGCGTGGCGGCCGGCAGCCATGACGTGCCGCTGGCATGGCCGGGGCTGGCGCATTTTCTCGAGCATTTGCTGTTTCTCGGCACCGAGCGTTTTCCCACAGACGAAGGGCTGATGGCCTACGTGCAACGTCACGGCGGGCAGGTGAATGCCAGCACCCGCGAGCGCACCACGGACTTTTTCTTCGAGTTGCCTGTGTCGTCCTTCAGCGCGGGGCTCGAGCGTCTGTCAGACATGCTCGCCCGGCCACGTATGAATCTGGACGATCAACTGCGTGAACGGGAAGTGCTGCAGTCCGAATTCGTCGCCTGGTCGCAGGATCCGACAGCGCAGCAGCAGTTTGCCTTGTATGAAGGTTTGCCAACGGAGCATCCGTTGCGTGGGTTTCATGCGGGCAATCGGGACAGCTTGCAGGTCGAATCGCCTGGGTTTCAGTCGGCGCTGCAAGACTTCCATCAGCGCTTTTATCGAACCGGGCAAATGAGCCTGAGTCTGGTCGGGCCACAAAGTATCGATGAGCTTCGGGAGCTGGCGCAGCAATTCGCAGCGGTGTTGCCGGTTGGGGATAAAGTTGCCCAGGCCGCACCGCCACCGTTGGCAGTGAAAAGTTATCAACAGGTCGGCGCTCACACGAACCTGTTATTTGCTTTCGACGCGTTGCCCGAGTCATCCGCCGAGGCGATGGCTTTTCTCTGTCATTGGTTGAATAGCGCAAAACCTGGTGGATTGCTCGCATACCTGCATCAACAGAATCTGGCTGACAGCCTGAAAGCCACGCCGCTTTACCAGTTCGCCGGCCAAGCGCTGCTGCATCTTCAATTCCATGCCGACGGCGACCGCCTGGATACCATTCGCGAACGGCTGCTGGATTGGCTGAGCTTCTTCGACCGTCAGGACTGGACGCCGTTGCGCGAGGAATACGCCGCCCTGCTTCAGCGCCAGCAGCAAGTCAGCGGCGCGTTGCAAGTGGCACGGCTCGATCTCGAGCAGCAAGCATTCGGCCTGTCCGAATCCGGCGCTACCGCACTTGAGCACATCCTTCGCGAGATTGGCGTTGTGGATAACTTCAGCGATCATTGGCATCTGCCCGCCGCCAATCCTTTCTTGCGCGCCAGTGAACCGCTGGCCAACGCCGGGCTGATTCGCGGCCAGACCAGCGCCCACCGTGGCCTGCGCACGTTCGCTCAGGATCGCTCGCGCAGCCGTCGCGAACGTTCGCCGATGCATTTCAGTCAGGCGCTGCCGGACAACAGCGATGAAGGCGCGATCTATCTGCGCTGGCAGGTCGAGGCGGCGGCCGGCGCAGATCTGCTCTCCAGATTGCAGCGCAGTCTGCGCCAGACACGGCAGGATGCGTCCGAAGCCGGAGTGGACTTGTCTTTCAGCGCCGCAGGTAACCAATGCCTGCTGAAAATGACCGGATTACAGGAACCGATGCCCAGCGTCCTCGAGCATGCGCTGAAATGTCTGACGATGATCGAGGTCGATTCGCCGCGCGACGCGGTGCAGATACCGTCGATGCCGATCCGCCAACTACTGGAAGCATTGCCGGAAAAATGCCTGTCCACGATCGAAACCAGCGATGACGCCAATCAGCTGTGGACAACTTCGCGCTGGGACGGCCTCGCTCTAGGCCTCAACCAACAAACCCAATCAGCCTTGGGCCTGGCGCTGAGCCGCATTCCCGGCACACCGGACAATCAGCTACCGGTCATGCCAACCACACAAGGCCAGTACCACTGGAGCCAGATCAACACGGCCTCCAGCGAACACGTCTTGCTGCTGGTCTGCCCGACTGCCAGCCGCGACATCGCTGATGAAGCTGCATGGCGCCTTCTGGCTCAGGTGTGCCAGACGCCTTTTTACCAGCGCCTGCGCGTCGAATTGCAATTGGGGTACGCCGTGTTCAGCGCGCTGCGTCAATTGCACGGCAGGACCGCGATTGTCTTTGGCGTGCAATCGCCGACGACTTCGGCCGCCAAGTTGCTCGAACACATTCAAGAGTTCCTCAAAAACATCCCCGCGTTGATCGAAACAGTCGATGACGCAAGCCTCAAGCAGCAGCGCCAAAGCCTCGCCGATCAGTTCGACGATGCCACGCTGTCCACCAAGGATGCCGCCGAGCTGCTGTGGCAGGGCAAACTCGCTGGCCATTCGTCGGATTACCGTGAGCAGTTGGTCGCGGCGATCCAGCAGCTGAATCGACAGGCTTTGCTCGATGCTGCGCAACGCCTGATCAATGCCGAGGGCGGCTACCACTGCCTGGCCAATGAACCAATGCCGGGCACACCGTGGCAAGCGACAAACTGATCATTACCGAGGCTGCAAGGAGCTTTCTCAAAGATTCACGGGTCACGGCGTTGAAATTTTGAGTAACATAGCCGCCTAACTAATTGGAACATCACCGCGCTGCCGTGGACTATAACTATGGATAGCGCTATCCCAACCCTCAGAAGGAGACATCTCATGGCCTGGACCAAACCTGCTTACACCGACCTGCGTATCGGCTTCGAAGTCACCATGTACTTCGCCAGCCGCTGAGTTCTGCTTACGCAGATTCGCAGTGCAACGCCTCGGCTCGCCGAGGCGTTTTATTTTCCGCGTTGAAATGATGGAGCGTTCATGTTCGTCCAGATTCTGGGTTCGGCCGCCGGTGGCGGTTTTCCGCAGTGGAACTGCAACTGCGACACCGGCATCAGCGCGATCATCCTGATGGACAGCCAGATCGACCACACCACCGGCCTGCTCAGCCTGCGCGAAGGCTGCCCGCATCAGGTCTGGTGCACGGACATGGTTCACGAAGACCTGAGCACCGGTTTTCCCTTGTTCAAAATGCTCACCCACTGGAATGGCGGGCTGGACTGGAACCGTATCGAGCTCGACCAGAGCTTCACCGTAGCGGCCTGCCCGAACCTGCGTTTCACACCGTTACCGTTGCGCAGCGCCGCGCCGCCGTATTCGCCGCACCGTTTCGATCCGCATCCGGGCGACAACATCGGTTTGATCGTTGAAGACCTCAGCACCGGCGGCAAGCTGTTCTACGCGCCGGGACTGGGCAAGGTCGATGCGCCGTTGCTGGAAATCATGGCGGACAGCGATTGCCTGCTGGTCGACGGCACGCTGTGGGATGACGATGAAATGCAGCGCCGTGGCGTCGGCACCCGCACCGGTCGCGAGATGGGCCACCTGGCACAGAACGGCCCCGGCGGCATGCTCGAAGTGCTGGAGCAGTTGCCCGAGCAGCGCAAGGTACTTATCCACATCAACAACACCAACCCGATCCTCGACGAGGATTCCCCGGAGCGTGCCGAACTGGCGCGGCGTGACGTTGAAGTAGCGTTTGATGGCATGAGTATCGTGCTTTAAGCAATCGAGACCGCTGCGCGGTCTATTGCGAGCAGGCTCACTCCTACAATGGAATGCGATCAACTGTGGGAGCGAGCCTGCTCGCGAAGAGGCCAGCACAGACACCAGAGATTTCCAGGGTTGTTCCCGGAGAACAGACATGACCGACACCCCGCTGTCCCCCGCCGAATTCGAAGCGGCCCTGCGCGCCAAGGGCGCCTACTACCACATCTACCACCCTTACCACGTGGCGATGTACGAAGGCCGTGCGACCCGCGAGCAGATTCAAGGCTGGGTCGCCAACCGCTTCTACTATCAGGTAAACATTCCCCTGAAGGACGCAGCGATCCTCGCCAATTGCCCGGATCGGGAAATCCGCCGCGAGTGGATTCAGCGCCTGCTCGACCACGACGGCGCGCCCGGTGAAGATGGCGGCATCGAAGCCTGGCTGCGTCTGGGCCAGGCTGTTGGCCTCGACCCAGACCAATTGCGTTCTCAGGAGCTGGTGCTGCCCGGCGTGCGTTTCGCTGTCGATGCCTACGTCAACTTCGCCCGTCGCGCCAGTTGGCAGGAGGCCGCCAGCAGCTCGCTGACCGAACTGTTCGCGCCGCAGATCCACCAGTCGCGCCTCGACAGCTGGCCGCAGCATTACCCGTGGATCGACCCGGCCGGTTACGAATACTTCCGCACCCGTCTCGGTCAGGCGCGGCGTGACGTCGAGCATGGGCTGGCGATCACCCTTGAGCACTACAAGACCCGCGAAGGCCAGGAGCGCATGCTGGAAATTCTCCAGTTCAAACTGGACATTCTTTGGAGCATGCTCGATGCCATGAGCATGGCCTATGAACTGAACCGTCCGCCGTATCACAGCGTGACCGAACAACGGGTCTGGCATAAAGGAATCATCTTATGAGTTTCGACCGCAGCAAAGTGCCGAGCTGGCGCCCGGGCTATCGCTTCCAGTACGAACCGGCGCAAAAGGGCCATGTGTTGCTGTACCCGGAAGGCATGATCAAGCTCAACGAAACGGCCGCGCTGATTGGCGGCCTGATTGATGGCGAACGCGATGTCGCGGCAATCATTGCCGAACTCGACAAGCAGTTCCCCGGCGTGCCCGAGCTCGGTGACGACGTCGAGCAATTCATGGAGGTTGCCCGTGAGCAACACTGGCTCACCCTTGACTGATCTGCCGGCCAAACCGCAAGTCGGCCTGCCGCTGTGGCTGCTCGCCGAGCTGACCTACCGCTGCCCGCTGCAATGCCCGTACTGCTCCAATCCGCTGGATTTCGCCGAGCAGGGCAAAGAGCTGACCACCGAGCAATGGATCAAGGTGTTCCGCGAAGCGCGGGAGATGGGCGCGGCGCAATTGGGCTTTTCCGGCGGCGAACCGCTGGTGCGTCAGGACTTGGCCGAACTTATCCGTGAAGCGCGGCAGTTGGGTTTCTACACCAACCTGATCACCTCCGGCATTGGCCTGACCGAGCAGAAAATCAGCGACTTCAAAAAGGCCGGGCTTGATCACATCCAGATCAGTTTTCAGGCCAGCGACGAGCAAGTGAACAACCTGCTCGCGGGCTCGAAAAAGGCCTTTGCGCAAAAGCTGGAAATGGCTCGCGCAGTGAAGGCCCACGGCTATCCGATGGTGCTGAACTTCGTCACCCATCGGCACAACATCGACAAGATCGACCGCATTATCGAACTGTGCATTGCGCTGGAGGCTGACTTCGTCGAACTCGCCACTTGCCAGTTCTACGGCTGGGCGCAGCTCAACCGTGTTGGCCTGCTGCCGACCAGGGAGCAACTGGTGCGCGCCGAACGCATCACCAACGAATACCGGGCCAGGCTGGAAGCCGAAGGGCATCCGTGCAAGCTGATTTTCGTCACTCCGGACTATTACGAAGAACGCCCGAAAGCCTGCATGAACGGCTGGGGCAGCATCTTCCTGACCGTCACCCCGGACGGCACCGCCCTGCCCTGCCATGGTGCCCGCCAGATGCCTGTGCAGTTTCCCAACGTGCGCGAGCACAGCATGCAGCACATCTGGTATGACTCGTTCGGCTTCAACCGTTTTCGCGGTTACGACTGGATGCCCGAGCCGTGCCGCTCTTGCGACGAGAAAGAAAAAGACTTCGGCGGCTGCCGCTGCCAGGCGTTCATGCTCACCGGCGACGCCAGCAACGCCGACCCGGTGTGCAGCAAGTCCGAACATCATGGCGTGATCCTCAAGGCCCGCGAAGAAGCCGAGACCGCCACTCAAACCATCGACCAATTGGCCTTTCGCAATGAACGAAACTCACGCCTCATCGCCAAGGGCTGAGCCTTTCAGCGCCGCCCAGGCCGTCGCTGCCGGAACCGACTTCGCCGAACTGCAGCTCGGCGCCCATGGCGTGTTCTGGAATGAATATCGCCCCGAGGACGCCGCGTGCCGAATCTGGCATTGCCGCGATGGCGTAGCTAAACGTCTGACGCCGGACGGTTTCAGCGTGCGTAGCCGCGTGTACGAATATGGCGGTGGCGCGTTTTGTCTGACGCCTGACGGGGTGATTTTCGTCAACGAAGCGGATCAGCAGATGTATCGCCAAGCGCTGGATGGCGAGCCGGTCGCGCTGACGACGACTGACTGCCGCTACGGCGATCTGCAATTCGCCGCTGGCCGGGTGTTGGCGGTCGAAGAGCAGCAGGATCGACATCGCCTGGTGGCGATTGATCTGGCGACCGGCACGCGCAAGGTGCTGGCCGAAGGTGCTGATTTCTACGCGTCGCCAACGCTGAGCCCGGACGGCCAGCGGTTGGCATGGATCGAGTGGAGCCGACCGCATCAGCCGTGGACCTCGACGCGGTTGATGATTGCGGAAGGTGATTTTTCTGCGCCTCGTTGTATTGCCGGTGCGCAGATGGAGGAGTCGATCCAACAGCCGCGCTTCGACGCGGACGGCCGGCTCTACTGCCTGACAGATCGTGGCGGCTACTGGCAGCCATGGGTCGAAACGTCCGATGGCTTGCACGCGCTACCGAGTGCCGAGGCCGATCACGCGCCTGCGCCCTGGCAACTGGGCGGCTGCACGTGGCTGCCTGTCGGTGATCAATTCTTAGCCAGCTGGAGCGAGGATGGTTTCGGTCGCCTGGCCCTTGGCGATGAAGATTTCAGCGGCGACTACAGCCGCTTCCGCCACCTGGCGATGGATCAACAGTTCATCTATTGCATTGCCGCAACGCCGGTGAGCCCGTCAGCAGTGATTGCCATTGATCGTGTCTCGCATGCAGCGAAAATCCTCGCTGGCGGCGTGGCTCCATTGCCCGCCGAACGCATCAGCCGTCCGCAGACCTTGCGTTATCCGAGCGGCTCCGGCGAGGCGCACGGTTTCTTTTACCCGGCCATGAGCGGTGAAGCGAAACCGCCGCTGGTGGTGTTCATCCACGGCGGCCCGACGTCGGCGTGCTATCCGATCCTCGATCCGCGCATCCAGTACTGGACGCAGCGCGGCTTTGCCGTCGCCGACCTCAACTATCGCGGCAGCAGTGGCTATGGTCGCGAATATCGGCAAGCGCTGCATCTGCGCTGGGGCGAGGTGGATGTCGAGGATGCCTGCGCGGTGGTGAGTTATCTCGCTGACCAAGGTCTGATCGATGGTGACCGCGCGTTCATTCGCGGTGGCAGTGCAGGTGGTTACACCACACTGTGCGCACTGGCGTTCAGGCAGGTTTTCCGCGCAGGCGCCAGCCTCTATGGCGTCAGCGATCCGGTCGCGCTGGCACGGGCCACGCACAAGTTCGAGGGCGATTATCTGGACTGGCTGATCGGCGATCCCGAGCGAGATGCCGAACGCTATGCCGCCCGCACGCCATTGCTGCACGCCGATAACATTCGCGTGCCGGTGATTTTCTTCCAGGGTGAACTGGACGCGGTGGTCGTGCCGCAACAGACCCGCGACATGGTCGCGGCGCTGGAGCACAACGGCATCCCGGTCGAGGCGCATTACTACCCTGACGAACGCCACGGCTTTCGTCGCGCGGCCAACCAGGCGCATGCACTGGAGCAGGAGTGGACGTTTTATCGGCGGGTGATGAGGCTGGTTGACTGAAAACCGTGTCGTCCCATTCGCGAGCAGGCTCGCTCCCACAGAGGAACTGTGTACAACACAGATCCAGTGTAGGAGCGAGCCTGCTCGCGAAAGCTATCTAAGTTGCGCCGCCGGACTCAACGCTTGGCGATGATATACACCGCATGCACGATCCCCGGAATGTAGCCGCACAACGTCAGCAGAATGTTCAGCCAGAACGCCCCGCCAAACCCGACCTGCAGAAACACGCCCAGTGGCGGCAACAGAATAGCGATGATGATACGAATGAAATCCATGGGGCAGCTCCTGAATGGGGGTTGGCTCACTTGAGCCATACAAGCTAATCGACCTGCGCCGTTCGTCAGGGTTCAGTGCAATAGCTGCGTCAGGCTCAAGCGAGAATTTTCAACCCGTGTTTTTGTACGATGCTCAGTAGTTTGAGCGCCATACCGCTGGGATGTTTGTCACCCGATTCCCATTGTTTGACCGTGGATGCACTGGTGTTGAGATAGCGTGCAAACACCGGCTGGCTGACCTTGTTACGCTCGCGTAGCGCCTTGATCTCCTCAGCCGGGATCGCCAAGGGAACCGATGCCAGACAGGAGTCATCGAATTCTCGCATCGTTGCTTTGTTGATTGCTCCGACAGCAAGCAACGCCCCGGCTGATTCGTGTATCGATTCAAAGACTTCACTTTTGAATTTCTTACTCATGACATATCTCCACAAACTCCTTCATCGCCAACAAGTCGCTGATCTGCGCTTCGGTCAGTTGCGCATAAACCTTTGCCAATTTACGTAAATCCTTCAATTCTGTTGGCGTGATATTGCTTTGATCCTGCTTGGCGAAAAGCACTTGGTAGATCTAGTAATGTCCACCTTTTGCCAAAACAATCGAACGGTGGCGGTTCGCCTTCAAGCGCTTCTTCCACACGCCTCCGCCAAGATCGTCCGCCTGTCCCTGAAGCATCTGGTGAAACGCCTCCTGCAACTCTTCATCTGTGATCCACGCCCTGCTGGCCTGAAGGGCGAAGCGCCTGGTCTTGAACAGCCTCAATGGCATAGGTATCCCTTCCAAAAACATACCACCTAGTGGTACAGATCGCAAAACGGCTTTTTCGGTGATACCGATCAGCCCGTAGCCGCATCCCTTGCTGGTATTCTCTAAAAGACCATCCGCGGTACGATTCCTCAAGCTCTAAATCCCGTCTGTAAAACCCGGCCACAAAAAAATGCCCCATGCCAAAAGAATCAGGCGTGGGGCGTGCGTTATACCGCGAGACGGTTCGGGTAATCGGTTGGGGCACCTCAGCTCAGACGGCAATGCCCTTGCGGCATTGCAATTGGGCGGTGCGCACTCGCGAGAAGGCGCGGCCCAGGCGCAGGAGCATTTCGTCGATGTTCGCTTTGCTGACAGTGAGGGCGGGGGTGAAGCGCAGGCAGTCAGGCTGCGCGGCGTTCAATATCAGGCCTTCGTGCAGTGCGGCATGGACGACGGCGTCGGCGCATTCGTTGGACAGCGTCAGCCCATGGAACAGGCCTTGGCCGCGCAACTCGCCGTGGCCGTAGCGGTGGGCCAGTCGCGCCAGGCCTTCGCGCAGGTGCTGGCCGTTGTCGTTGACCTGCTGAAGGAAGCTGCGGTCATGGATGCTGTCGAGCACTACCAGACCGGCCGCCGTGATCAAGGCGTTGCCGTGATGGGTGCCGCTCAGCTCGCCAGTGGCGAAGCAGCAGGCCTTGCCTCGCGCCAGCAAGGCCGCCAGCGGCAAGCCGCCGCCGAGGCCTTTGCCGAGCACGACGATATCGGCGCGAATCCCGTAGGACTGTTCGGCAAGCAAGCTGCCGCAGCGGCCCATACCGGTCTGCACTTCGTCGAGAATCAGCAGAATGCCAAGGTCACGACACAGTCGCTCGACCCCTTTGAGGTAATGCTCGGTCGCGGGAATAACCCCGGCATCGCTCTGGATCGGCTCCAGCATGATTGCCACGGTCTGCGCATCAACCGCCGCATGCAGCGCCGGCAGGTCGTTGAATGGCACTCGATCAATCGTCGCCAGACTGCGGCCATGACAACCCTGCTCAGCCATGATGATCCGCGAGGCGCCGCTGCGATGCAGTTGCCCCCATTTGCCCGCCAGTTTGATCGCCGCCTCACAAGCCTCGCTGCCACTGTTGAGCAGGTACGCCTGATCGCTGGACGTGCTGGCGCACAGACGTTCGGCGAGGCTGAGCATGCCGCGACTATGCAGATTGCAGCCGGGATTGATCAGCGCCTGGGCCTGATTGGCGATGGCTTTGACCAGCGCCGTGGGGCTGTGGCCAAGGCTGTTGGCGCCGCAGGCCTGGGAAAAGTCGAGGTAGGCGCGATCGTTGCTGTCCCACAGCCAGGAACCCTGGCCGCGAACGAACACTTGATGCGGCCGCTCGACACTGGGCATCAGGCGTTGGGCATTGAGATGGTCGGTCATAGCGGATGGCCCCGCCTCGAAGCAGAGGTCATCCAGACTCGGCGTCTGGCGCCGCAAACTGAACAGATTCATGCAGAAAAACCTCGCTTGAGGTTTTTTGAACTGCCTATGTAATCACGAACGAAGCAAATGGAATTCGTCACGCTTTCTGGCCCTGCAAGCCTTGTGAATGCGGTTAGACTAGGCGCGCAAACGGGTTCAGGCCATTTCGATTTCCCAGCCATTTCGATAAGCGCGACTTATGGATTTCAAACAACTGCGTTATTTCGTCGCGGTCTACGAAGAAGGCCATGTCGGCCGTGCGGCTGAGCGCCTCTCGATCTCGCAACCAGCGCTGTCGCAACAGATCCGTCAGCTGGAGCAGAATCTCGACGTCACCCTGTTCGAACGCAGCAGTAAACGCCTGCTGCCGACCCTCGCTGCGCACACGCTGTACAACCACGCGTTGCCGCTGCTCGATGGCTTGCAGCGGGCGCGCGAGGCGTTGGGTAATTTCAAGGGGCAGGCGTTGCGCACCCTGGCGATCGGTGTGCTGCAAACGGTGCACACCAGCCTTGTGCCGCAAATGCTCGAGCGTGTGCGCAAGGCGCAGCCGCATCTGGTGGTGCAGATCTATGAACTTACGGGGCTGGAAATCGAACGGCGTCTGCTCAATGGTTCGCTGGACATCGGCATCAGCTATCTGCCGCCGCGCCAACCCGGTCTGCACGGGGTATTGCTGTATGAAGACGAACTGACGCTGGTGATCCCGGCAGACCATCCCTTGCGCGAGTTCAAGAAAGTCTCGATGCGCCAGGCTGCTGAACTGCCAATGCTGCTGCTCGGCGAAGAGTTCCAGATTCGGCAGATCTGGCAGGCACAACTGACCAGCCTCGGTCGACGCCCGCAGGTGCAGGCCGAGCTGAACAATATGTTGGGAATTCTCGACAGCCTGCCGCATACCAAGCTGGCGACGGTACTGCCGGGACGTTCGCAAAAGGAATACGACGATGAAGATCTGCTGTGGAAACCGCTGAGCGAGCCACGGGTGCCGTTGCAAGTTGGCCTGGTGTGCCGTGATGTGCAACGCCAGCAGGCCTCGTTGGTATTGCTGCGGACATTGCTTGAAGAGGTGATCGATCGCGAAATGAAGCCGGCTCTCGATCCGCTTGCCTGAAACTTTTCTTCAGGCAAAAGAAAACCCCGCCGAAGCGGGGCTTTGCAGACTGTTTCCCTGACATCCATTTCACTCCGCCACCCTGGCAGAATCCTACGTGTCCGTGTTGTTTACTTTGCGCTTCCTGCGCGACGTCCATGAAATGTAGAGTAGCCGTGGATCCAATATACGGATATGGGAGAACAGCAGCACGTCACGTAAGCAAATGCTTACATGACGTCTACAGGATCAGAACTGTGCCGCATCCAGCAGGAACAGCGACTCGCTACCGGCCTTGACCGACGCGCTCAACGAGTGGATACGCGGCAGCAAACGGGCGAAATAGAAGCGTGCGGTGCCCAGCTTGCTCGCATAGAAATCATCTTGCGCTTCCTTGCCCAGCGCGGCTTTGGCCATCAACGCCCACATGTAGGCGTAAGCGGTGTATCCGAACGCTTGCAAATATTCGACCGAGGCCGCGCCGATTTCGTTCGGATTGTTTTTCGCCCGGTCCAGCAGCCAAGCGGTCAGTTCGTCGAGGGTGTCGACGGCATCGTTCAGCGGTTTGGTGAACTCGCCCAGATCGGCACTGGCGGTTGCGGTGAAATGGCGGATCTCGTCAGCGAACAGCTGGTAGAACGCGCCGCCACTGCCAACGATCTTGCGCCCGACCAGGTCCAGCGCCTGAATACCGTTGGTGCCTTCGTAGATCTGGGTGATGCGCACATCGCGCACCAGTTGCTCTTGGCCCCACTCGCGGATGTAGCCGTGGCCGCCGAAGATCTGCTGGCCGTGGACGGTGGTTTCCAGACCCAGGTCGGTCAGGAAGGCTTTCGCTACCGGCGTCAGCAGCGCCACCAGATCTTCTGCGCGCTTGCGGGTGGTCGCATCTTCGCTGAACTTGGCGGTGTCCAGTTGCATCGCCACATACGTGGAGAACGCACGGCCGCCTTCGTTCGAGGCTTTCATGGTCAGCAGCATGCGTCGCACGTCCGGGTGGACGATGATCGGGTCAGCGACTTTGTCCTTGTTCTGCGCGCCGGTCGGCGAACGGCTCTGCAGACGATCGCGCGCATATTCAACAGCGTTCTGATAAGAGCGCTCGCCGGTGGCCAGGCCCTGAATGCCAACGCCCAGGCGCTCGTAGTTCATCATGGTGAACATCGCGGCCAGGCCTTTGTTCGGCTCGCCGACCAGATAGCCGACGGCTTCGTCGAAGTTCATCACGCAGGTCGCCGAGGCCTGGATGCCCATCTTGTGTTCGATCGAACCGCAGTTGGCCGGATTACGCGCACCGAGGCTGCCGTCGGCATTGACCATGAACTTCGGCACCAGGAACAGCGAAATGCCTTTCGGACCGGCCGGGGCATCAGGCAGCTTGGCCAGTACCAGATGAATGATGTTCTCGGTGAGGTCGTGCTCGCCGCCAGTGATGAAGATCTTGGTGCCGCTGACCTTGTAGGAACCGTCGGCCTGAGGTTCGGCTTTGGTGCGAATGATGCCCAGGTCGGTGCCGGCATGCGGCTCGGTCAGGCACATGGAGCCGGCCCAGATGCCGGCGTACATGTTCGGCAGGTACGCAGCTTTCAGTTCTTCACTGGCGTGGGCATTGATCGACAGGCAGGCGCCGGCGGTCAGCATCGGATACAGACCGAACGCCAGGCTGGCGGAGTTGACCATTTCCTCGACCTGCGCCGACACGGCTTTGGGCATGCCCATGCCGCCGTAGGCCGGATCACCGCCGACGCCGACCCAGCCGCCTTCGGCATAAGTCTGATAGGCCTGTGGGAAACCGGCCGGGGTGGTGACGGCACCGTCCGCCCAACGGCAACCTTCCTCGTCAGCGGCACGGCTCAGCGGCGCGATGCTTTTGCTGGTGACCTTGCCGGCCTCTTCGAGAATCGCTTCAACGGTTTCGGCGTCGACGGTCTCGGCCAGCGCTGGCAGCTCGGCCCAGAGTTTGGCGACTTCGAACACTTCATTGAGGACGAAGCGCATATCGCGCAGCGGCGCTTTGTAGTCAGCCATGGCAAACCTCGCAAGATCTAAACAGGTGGTTCGTGGAATGATGTTTTCTGAGCCCGAGTGTACCTCAACAACTTTTGCGACACATAGGGTCAACCGGTGACTGATTTGTTATTTTTAGTCACCAGAAAAAAATCGCCGCGATCTTTCGATCTGCCCTACAAAGCAAACGCCTCCGCCGGCAAATTCATCAAACAATCACTGCCCGCCTCGATCGCTGCCTGATGCGCAGCCGTACGCGGCAACAAACGCTTGAAGTAGAACTCGCACGTCGCCAGTTTGCCCTTGAGGAAATCAGCCTCGCCCTCGCCCGCCTCCAGCTGTGCCTGCGCAACCAACGCCATGCGCAGCCACAGGTAGCCCAGGATGATGTAGCCGCTGTACATCAGGTAATCCACCGATGCGGCGCCGACTTCGTCCGGGTTCTTCATGGCCGCCATGCCGACCTTCATGGTCAGGTCGCCCCACTGTTGGTTGAGCCCGTTGAGTTGCGCGACGAAGCGGCCCAATTGCGCATGGTCGGCGTTCGCTGCGCAGAACTTGTGGACGATTTTGGTAAAACCGCGCAATAGCTTGCCCTGACTGCCCAGCACCTTGCGCCCGAGCAGGTCCAGCGCTTGAATGCCGTTGGTGCCCTCATAGATCGGCGCAATCCGGCAATCGCGCACCAGTTGCTCCATGCCCCACTCGCGAATGAAACCGTGGCCGCCAAACACCTGCATACCGTGGTTGGTCACTTCCAGCCCGGTGTCGGTCATGAACGCCTTGCAGATCGGCGTGAGGAACGCCAACAGGTCTTCGGCCTCCTGACGCGCGTCGGCGTCGCTGCTCAGGTGCGCGACATCGAGCATCTGCGCGGTGAAATAGGTCAGCGCGCGGTTGCCTTCGTTGAAGGCTTTCATGGTCAGCAACTTGCGCCGCACATCGGGGTGGACGATGATCGGGTCAGCAGGTTTTTCCGGGGCCTTGGCGCCGGTCAGCGCGCGCATCTGCAGGCGGTCATTGGCGTACTTGATCGCACCCTGAAAACTCGCCTCGCCCAGACACAGCCCCTGCATGCCGGTGCCGAGCCGCGCGTGATTCATCATGGTGAACATGCAGTTGAGGCCTTTGTTCGGCTCGCCGATCAGGTAACCGGTGGCGGCATCGAAGTTCAGCACGCAGGTGGCTGAAGCCTTGATGCCCATCTTGTGCTCGATCGAGCCACAGGAAACGCCATTGCGCTCTCCCGCTTCGCCTGCTGCATCGGGCAGGAACTTGGGCACGATAAACAGGGAAATGCCCTTGGTTCCGGCCGGTGCGTCCGGCAGCTTGGCCAGGACCAGATGGATGATGTTGTCGCTCAGGTCATGCTCGCCGGCGGAAATGAAAATCTTGCTGCCGGTGATCGCGTAGCTGCCGTCGGCCCGGGGCACCGCGCGAGTCTTGATGATGCCCAGATCGGTGCCGCAGTGGGCTTCGGTCAGGCACATGGTGCCGGTCCACTGGCCAGCGGTGAGTTTGCTCAGGTAGGTGTCTTTCTGCTCGGCGGTACCGTGGGCGTGGATCGCCGACATCGCGCCGTGGGTCAGGCCGGGGTACATGCCCCAGGACGTGTTGCTGGAGCCGACCATCTCGCTGATCACCAGTCCCAGCGAACTCGGCAACCCTTGGCCACCGTAAGCCGGATCAGCCGCCAAACCGTGCCAGCCGCCCTCGACATATTGTGCGAAGGCCTGCTTGAAGCCTGTAGGCGTTGTCACCACGCCGTTGTCGAAATGGCAGCCCTCTTCATCGCCGCTGCGATTGAGCGGGGCCAGCACGTTCTCGCAAAACTTCGCGCCTTCTTCGAGGATCGCGCTGATCATGTCCGGGCTGGCGTCATGCGCGCCGAGACTGGCGTAACTGGAGTGGAAGTCGAAGACGTGATCGATCAGAAAGCGCATGTCGCGCAGGGGAGCTTTGTAGTCGGGCATGGTGGCTTCTCCGTCAGCAGATTCCTCCAACCTACTGCTGGCCACCACGCGCGGCAATCATCGTGCAGGCGCTGAATGCGCCGTCATCACTCAACCCGCAGCAGCGTCCATGCGCACCGCGCCACGGCGGTTCTGCCCGAATGCCATGACGCAGTTACGCCCGGCGCCCTTGGCGCTGTACAACGCCTGGTCGGCGGACTTGAGCACTTCTTCAGGAGTGCGCTGCTCGACACGTTCGGCGACGCCGATACTTACCGTCACCGACACCGCCGAAGCCCCGGAACCGCTGCGGCGCTGGCGACCTTGCTGATCATCCTGCGGGCGGTTTTCCTGGTTGCGTAACTGAATGCTGTAAGACGCAATCGATTCACGGATCACTTCCAGGTGCGGCATGCACTCCTCAAGAGTCTTGCCTGCGAACACCAAGGCAAATTCCTCACCGCCGTAGCGATACGCCCTACCGCCACCGCTGATTTTCGACAGTTTGCTGGCGACCAGGCGCAGCACCTGATCACCGACATCGTGGCCGTGGGTGTCGTTGAATTTCTTGAAGTGATCGACGTCGCTCATCGCCAGGACATAGTTGCGCCCCAGTCGCTGCATGCGTTCGTTGAGCGCACGTCGTCCCGGCAGGCCGGTGAGCTCGTCGCGGAAGGCCATTTGATAGGCCTCATGCGCAACGGCGGCGGCGATCATCAGCATCACCTGGCTGCACATGATGTTCAGGGTGAACGGCAGAATGAAGGTCTTCGGCAGCATCCAGAACACACCGAGCAAGCCAACCAGTTGCGCCGCGTGCAGCGGGCGCGGGTTGCGCCAGTATTGCCAGGCCAGAAGCAGGAAGGCCGAGATGAACACCGGATAGGACAACTGGATGAGACTCATCCATGCCCCGTGCAGCGCCGGCCAGCGGATCTCCGACAACCACAGCAGTAGCGCCTGTGGGTAACTTTGCTCCAAGCCCAGCGCCACGCTGCCAAATGCCAGCAGCACGGCAAAACGCGCGACCATGTCCTGAAACAGATGGGTACGCTCCTGCCACGCCGCGAACAGCCCGAACAACAGAGGCAACAACAGGCAGACCAGATGAAACACCACCGCAGCGTCCTCGCGAACCTTGCCGTTGTCGCGGTAGAAATCGGTCTGGGTGTCCAGCAGAAAGTAGGCGATGTACACCGTGAGCATCAGAAACAGTTCGCGCTGACGTCGATACACCGCGCAATACGCGCCACCGAGGAGCAGAACCAATGTCGGCAGAACGTTGAACAGCGATGTGAAAAACACGCTGAGGTCTTTGACGTACGCAGCCGCCAGCCCCGCAAGCAATAACAGCAGTGATGGCAGGAAATGGCTGAAACGTACAGCGGAAGAACGCGGCAAGGGTAAGCTCCGACCCGTCATAGCAAAGAGATGGCATTGTGCCTGCAAAGTGCGGCCAAGCCCATACAATGTGATCCAGATCACACACGCTCTCTGTAACGGCCGGAAGCTCGACTATCTGAGCGATCCGCCAATAAAAAAACCGCTGCCCCCTAACGGGAGCAGCGGTTTTCGTCAGACTGCGTTAAGGCTTAGTAGCCCAGCGCGAAGTCTTCTTCCTTCATGTCCATCAGGTTGCCAGCACCCGACAGCATAGTGGCCACGTGCGTACGGGTACGCGGCAGGATGCGCTGGAAGTAGAAGCGCGCGGTTTGCAGCTTGGCGGTGTAGAACGCCTCGTCGCTGGTGCCGGCAGCCAGTTTTTCCGCAGCCAGACGCGCCATGTCCGCCCAGAAGTAGGCCAGGCAGGCATAACCGGAGTACATCAGGTAGTCCACGGAGGCCGCGCCGACTTCTTCGCGGTCTTTCATGGCGGCCATACCGACCTTCATGGTCAGCTCGCCCCATTCCTTGTTCAGTGCAGCCAGCGGCGCGACGAATTCCTGAACGGCTTCGTTGCCTTCGTTGGTCTGGCAGAACTTGTGGACGATCTTGGTGAAGCCTTTCAGAGCTTCGCCTTGAGTCATCAGCACTTTACGGCCGAGCAGGTCCAGAGCCTGAATGCCGGTGGTGCCTTCGTACAGCATCGAGAT
>Ga0308161_1001765_pt1 | contig 24829 bp, 21 predicted proteins | sample PhyFR2_FD_201034 | JGI IMG/M metagenome (GOLD analysis project Ga0308161, IMG submission 201034) | Phyllosphere microbial communities from UC Gill Tract Community Farm, Albany, California, United States - DLSLF.R2 | ecosystem: Host-associated > Plants > Phyllosphere > Unclassified | place: USA...
ACCGCAGCCGGCCTTCGCCTCGCCCTCCAGGACGAGTTCACCGAGCTCTACATCCTCAATCTCCGCGGAAACCAACGCACCGCTGGTGAGGAATCCCGACGTGAAGGCGGGAAGGTGTTCGGCTCAGGCAGCCGTGCCTCCGTCGCAATCTCGTTGCTGGTGAAGAACCCGGATAAGCCGTCGTCCGGCACGATCCACTACCGCGACATCGGCGACTACCTCACCCGCGACGACAAACTCGGACTTCTCGAGCAGTACCGCGACTCCGACGGCGTCCCATGGCAGCAGATCACTCCCAACGACCACGGCGACTGGATCTCGCAGCGATCGGCTCGTTTCGCCGACTTCTCTGCGATGGACGACCTGTTTGAGAGCCGCATTCAGGGCGTGACGACCGCTCGCGACGCGTGGGTCTTCAACTTCTCCAAGGTGACGTTGGAGGCGAACGTGAGCCGCACGGCTGCCGCTTTTAATGAGGCGTCGGCGACTCTCAACTCGCGTAATGAGATCGACTCGACGCAAATTAGCTGGTCTCGTAAGCTACGCCGCGCTGCCGAACGTGGTCACACGCTCCAGTTCGACGGTGATGCTATAAGCCTGGCAACATACAGGCCGTTCAACAAGCAGTGGCTTTATCTCGATTCAATTCTCAATGAAGTTTCGGGACAGGTTGCCCGCACCTTCAAGGCGGGGGCTTCGAATTTCGGAATTTACGTTGTGGGCGTGAATTCTACTGTCCCATTCTCGGTCCTTTTGGTGGATCAGGTTCCCGACCTGCATGTTACGGGTGCAGGGAGTGCAGGTCAGTTCTACCCTCGTTACGTGTTCGAGGTCGAGCAGCAGGACGGAGCATTCGCGATTTTCGAAGGGCCGGAGCGGCGCGACAACATTACCGAAACGGCGCTCGCTCGGTATAGGGAGCTCTACGGCGCGGACGTGACAGCTGACGATGTGTTTTTTGCCGTCTACGCACTGTTGCACTCCGAGGACTACCGGCGCGAGTTCAACGCTGACCTGAAGAAGATGCTGCCGCGCATCCCGGACCTCACGGCTCCCGCGGACTTTCACTCCTTCGCAGAAGCCGGTCGAGAACTGTCCGAACTGCACATCGGATATGAGTCCGCGCCGCTGTACCCTTTGACGTTCAGTGGTCCCGTGCCCGCCGAACTCCGAGTGACCAAGATGAAGTACGGTGGCAAACCGGGCAAGTTGGATCGGACACAAATCACCGTCGCTCCAGGCCTGACCATCACCGGCATCCCGGCGGAGGCGCACGAGTACAAGATCGGTTCTCGGTCCGCATTGGACTGGATCCTCGAGCGCTATCAGGTCAAGACCGACAAGGCATCCGGCATTGTCAACGATCCGAACGACTGGGGCGCTGAACACGGGAACCCGGCTTACATCGTCGAGCTGATCCAACGCGTCGCGACGGTCAGTGTCGAAACGGTCCGTATCGTGTCGAGACTTCCCGCTCTGAACTACCGAACGGGTTCTACTTCGTGAGGCTGGGTGTCCCGGCCGGCGTCCGTTGACGCCGGCCGGAACACCCTCCCTCGACTACGCGAGCGCTGAACCGGGCGAAGTGGACTCGGATCGCGTCGCCGGCCCCATCGAGCTCGACTGCGAGGCGAAAGACGGTCGGCCCGCTGAGCAGGACCGTAAACAAGTCGTCGCCGACCTCGCCTGCGTACACCAGCCACCCCTCCCCCAACCCGAACCGCCGGCAGTACGCCGCCATCTGGTACAGGTCAGCGTTCGGCTACTGCCCGTGCTTCTCGACCTTGTACTTCACGTCGATGCACGCCCGTACCTCCCCGTCGACGAGCCACACGAGGTCCGGCGCGATCTTGACCGTCCCCTCGACGTCCAGCGTCGACGCGTACTGCGCCACGAGCTCTCCCCCGTACGGCCGGAACGCCTCCCGGAGCGCAGCCGTCACGAATTCCTCAAACACCGACCACATGTCGACGAGGAACCCGGCGCCGACGAACGACCCGGCCCGCTGCTCGATCGAAGCACCGGCCAACACGAGCGACGCCAGCGACAGCACCGCCGAGTACCGCGAATTCCGCCGATCCGGCCGAACCACGGGCGCCGGTGCGCCGACCGGGATCACCGTCACCCCGTCAAGCGTCCGCACGACCCGCCGTAATCGCCCGATTAGGTCCGCTGGCATCCCAGGAAGCCGGAGCAACCGGGCCGCCGCGGTCAGCACAAGCTGGTTCTCCGCGATGTCCTCCGCGTAGTCGTCGAACGGCACCTCGACCGGCAACGGCTGCCCGCCCCGCCGCGTCAGCTGGTCGCCGATCCGCCACGGGCCCCGCACGAGCGGCAGCGCATCGTCCCGCGTTACGTACCCGCGCAGCGCACCGCCGGCGAGCGCCCGCGAGGCGTGCCGCTCGAACGCGTGCGCCAGCGCGGGCACAAGGTCCTCGTCCGCTGCGAAGCCGAAGTCCTCGTCCTCCCAGATCGCGCTCCCGGCCCGGGCGTACCCGAGCATCGCGAACAGCCTCCGCACCGGCGTCTTCGGCCGGATCCAGACCTCGTGCCCGGCGATCCGGACGACGCCGACCTTCCGCACGCCACTCACTCGGTACTCGTCCGCGACGAAGGTCGGGGCGACCGCCGCGATCCCTGCCTCGACGAGCCCAGCCGCGACTTCCCTCGGCAACCAGTGGAAGGTGTGCTGGTCCGCCTCCCGCAGCTCAATTCGCGGGCTGGACACCCTCGGTCCCGTCCGCGACCGGTCACGCCGCCTGGCGACGCAGTGTCGCCAAGCCGTACCGGGCCTCCAGGTCGACGCCGTCCCCGTAGTGGTGCTCCGCCAGGAGCGGCAGGATCTCGTACCGCCAGACGTCTGCGATCCCGTCGCCGTCGAGGGCGCGCATCAGGAAGGACGGACCCACCTTCGCGTCGTGGTCCGAGATGGCTGTATTGAGACGGCGCAGCAGGTCCGCACGGTCGTCCTGGAGGCGCTGGGTCGCGACCCAGCCGTCCAGCACCTGGTCGACGGGGCTGCGTTCGGGGTGGAGTTCGACGAAGGCGAAGCGCCGCCGCATGGCGGCGTCGAGCATCGCGATCGAGCGGTCGGCGGTGTTCATCGTGCCGATCACGAAGATGTTGCTCGGCAGGGTGAACGGCTCGTCGCTGTACAGGAGCGAGATCTCGCTGTCGCGGTACTCGAGCAGGAAGTACAGCTCGCCGAAGACCTTCGCGATGTTGCCGCGGTTGATCTCGTCGATGACCAGGAAGTAGTTCGCCTCTGGGTTGGCGGCCGCCGCGTCGGCGAGGCGGCGGAGCGGGCCCTTGCGAAGGGTGAAGGCGAGGTTGCCACTGTCATCGTTCGCGACCGGGCGAAAGCCCTCGAAGAAGTCCTCGTACGAGTACGTGGGGTGGAACTGCACGATGACGGTCTCGCCGTCCGTGCCGTCCGTCACGTGCTTCGACAGTGCCTGCGCGGGGTAGGTCTTACCGGTTCCGGGCGGGCCGTAGAGGATGACCTGCTTGCGGCGCTCGATGAGGTCGAGGGTCTCCTGCAGCCACGACTCGGGCATGTGCAGGGTGGCGGACAGCACACCGGTCACAGCCGGAAAGTCGATCCGCGTGTCGTCCGGTGATGGAAGAGGAAACACCGGGTGCGGATCCGTTCCGAGATCGGGGCTCGGACGAACCAACGGATCGTCGAGATCAGCCCACCGCGACTTGAGCGGCTCGCGGTAGTAGACGGCCGGGCCGTTCTCCTTGGCCTGGAGCGCGAGCGTGATCTCGAGGAACTCGCGGTCGGGGTCACCGAGCACATCGGCGGAGTCGGCGTCTCCGACCACTTCGCCGCGGAACACCGTGCGGATACGTTCCCGGTCGACTGCCGACACCACCTCGCCGAACACCTCGGGGCGGACGAGGTAGTTGAGCTCGTTGCGCTATGTCGGGAATGGCGTCCCGGGCACGGAAGCGACGAATTCACGCCACGCCCACGGGTCGTCGAGCAGCGCATCGCGTTCGTCCTCGCCCAGCGAGACCCACTGGTCGACGAGTCGCATGACGATCGAGAGCACGTTGTGGATGCCGTGCGCCATGCCTTGGCCGGGGTTGAAGGACCACGAGGAGAACGCTTGGTCGAGCTCGGCGGGGATCAGCACCGGCTCGCGCATGAGGTCGAGCAGGGCCTGCACCCGCTCCCGCTTCTTGCGCTCGCCCGGACTCTGCAGCGGGAGCAGTTGCCAGGCGACGAGTTCGGCCATGAGCAGACGCGCGTCGTCGCTCGCGTCGGCGAACTGCACGCGGAGCTTGTCGAGGAAGCTTGTTCCGTCGACTTCCTCTCGCTCCGCGAAGCAGTGAACGAGCTCGGCGGTTACATCGGCGCGCCACACGGATCGGTGCTCGGCGAACACCGACGACAGCTGACGGAGTCCCCGCTCTCGGAAGCGCAGCGATGCCTCGCGGATGTGCTCGGCACTCGCGTCCGGTGGCACGATCGCGATGTTCAGGCGCGCAGCACGGTCCGCCATGAGTCGCTTCGTGTTGTCGCGGGCGATGCGGCCTGCCTCCTTCCGGAAAGTAATCGGATCCGGATCCGCATCGAGGACGCGTCGTCCTTCATCCGTGATCAACCAGAGACCGTCACCGGACTTCTCGAGGAACCCGGCTCGGCCGAGCATCGACGTGGCGAACCAGAACGCGTTCCGGCCACGGGGCTCCGGCCGGGAAGGAACGAACGACGATTCGGTGTCGGTCATCGGGTACTCGGCGGAGGCGGCTTCCCAGACGTGCTTGCGAGGGACCGGCTCCGCTCGTTCCGCGAGGAACCGCAGGGCGGCCACCAGTCGTTCGTCCTGCCGTCGTTGGTCTGACACGAGCCGCTCCTGCTCCGCGGACCGTCGGGAGCGGGCCTCACCTTCGCGATCATAGGGCGAGAGTCCTTCGGTCGGAGCAGCGGGTGGTTCGCGAAGGATGCCTTGACCCAGCCGTCGGACGTGCGTGATCCCGCACCCCTCGTTCAGGGAGGCTGCGTGTCCGTTCAGGGGCCAGTACTGTTCGACGGATCAGGGGTGAGTGGTTGCTGGGCGCCTCAGTCAGACGAACGATGAGGAGCACGATGTCCGACGAGATCGAGGTCGTCCGTGACGATGAAGGGGTCGCCGTCCTCGGCGATCCGGCCGCCATCGAACGCTTTCTGGTGTCGAGCGGGCTCGCTTCCCGCCCACTCGGGGTTCCGAAGCTCGGCCACGCGGCGAGCACGGGATCAATTGCTGCTCAGGCCGGAGCAGGGGTCGCGGCCTCCGGGCGCTGGGTCAAGCTCACCAAGGAGTCAGCCAAGGCGCTGAAGGACTTCCCCTCGATGAAGGGGTCGGACCCCACCGTGAGTCGGGCGATCGTTACCGACGGGGGCAAGATCAAGGGCATCCTGCAGTTCGTGAAGACGCCGGGTTCGGCGCTCACAAACCCGGCGATCCTGACCGGCGCCGCCGGAGTGATGGCACAGCTCGCGATGCAGCAAGCGATGGACGAGATCACCGACTACCTGGTCAAGATCGACGCCAAGCTTGACGACGTCCTCCGCGCGCAGAAGGACCAGGTGTTCGCCGACATGATCGGCGTCGACCTCCTCCTGAGCGAGGCGCTGGCAATCCGCGAGCACGTCGGCGGCGTCAGCGAGGTCACTTGGTCGAAGATTCAAGGGGCGAGCCAGACGTTGCTGACCGTGCAGTCGAACGCGCTGCGGGCACTGGACGCGACGGCGGCGAAGCTCGAGAAGACCACGAAGGTCGGCGACCTGGTCGATGCGACCGCCGCAGCCGAGCGCGATGCTGGCGAGTGGTTGGCCGTGCTCGCGCGGTGCTTCCAACTCCAGGACGGCTTCGCCGTGCTGGAGATGGACAGGGTCATTCGGACAGCCCCGGAGGAGCTGGACGGCCACCGTCGCGGCCTGCAGCTTGCCCGAGCGCAGCGCCGCGAGGCCATCGCCGCGACGACGAAGCACCTGATCGACCGGATGGACGCGGCAGCCGGAATGAGCGACATGAAGGTGCTGCTCAACCCTATCGACTCGCGGCGTGTGGTCGAGGGAACGAACCGGGTCACGGCCGGACTCGTCGACTTCCACGACCACCTCGGCATCGACCACGAGCGAGCGGCTCTGTGCTCCAAGAAGTGGCGCGACGCAGTCGACGACGTCGCGTCGGACGCGCGAGATCGCGCACTCGAAGTCGGTTCTGGTTCCGTCGACGTCGCGAAGCGTCTGAGGGGGGACGCGATGGGTCACGCTGCGAACGCGGCCGGAGCGCTCTCGGGCAGACTTGCCGGACTCCAGGGTCGCATGCGTCGAAAGGGTGACCATCCGAAGAGCTCTTGAGCACCCACCCCAGAACAGGTGCTCGCGCCGGGTCGTCTCAATCCACGAGGATGGTTCAGCACCGCGCGCCCAGGGGACGACGCTCGCTGCGACGCACAGGATCCCCGGGGAACGCACCATGACGCTGGCCGGGGAATCCGCAGGCCTCGAGGCCCGCCGCCAACGCGGCCTCGCCGAGGAACACCGACGACGGGCCGACGACGCCGAACGCCGAGCCGAGCGCTTCGAGATCGCCGAACGCACCGAGAGCGAGACCGCCCGGATCCTCGCCCCGCTCGCCGGCATCGGACACCACCTCCTCGCCGACCGCCGCTGGCCCGGCAGCCGCACCGCCCAGGTCGACATGGTCGTCGTCGGCCCCGGCGGCGTCTTCATCGTCGACACGAAGGCCTGGCGCGAGGTCGCGGTCCACGGCGATCGGATCACCCGCGGCCAGGAGGACGTCACCGACGACATCGCCCGCCTCGCGGACCTCGCGTACTCGACCGAGGCAGCGCTCGCCGACACGGGCCTCGCACCGAACGAGGTGCACGCGGTTGCTGCCCTCGCCGGGCAGAGGCGGATGCACGCCCGGGTCGCGTCGGTCGACGTCCTCGGGGTGCACGACGTCCTCGGACACATCACCAAGCGCGGCGCCCGACTTTCGGCCTCCCGCGTCGACGATGTGCTGGCGGCGCTGCTGCAGCATTTCCCCGTGATCGGCGAGCAGCCGGACACCCCGCCGCAGGTCATCGTCCCGGCTCCGGTGATCGCGCGCAGCGCTCCGCCGACGGTGCCCGGACACGAGCAGACCGACGCCGAGCACGAAGACGACAGGCACGGCAAGAAGCACGACACCGAGCTCGCCGAGCACCTGCTCGCCGGCGTCCTCGACGCCCAGATCGAGGAATGGATGGCGTTCCTCGAGCCGGCGCAGGCGAAGCTCCTCCGCCGCAGCTTCAACGGTCCCGCCCGCATCCGCGGTGCCGCCGGCACCGGCAAGACCGTCGTCGGCCTGCACCGCGCAGCCTACCTCGCGCGCGCCACCGGCAGCCGCGTCCTGTTCACGACGTACATCGCGACCCTCCCCGCCGTCCTCGAGTCGCTCCTCGCCCGCCTCGCGCCCGACATGGTCGGTCGCGTCGACTTCATGGGTGTCCACGCGTTCTCGAAGCGCCTGCTGGACGAGCGCGGGATCGCGTTCCGCGTTCCCGGACGGGAGGCGCAACTCGCGTTCGACGACGCATGGAACGCGATCCGCGCCTCCAGTCCGCTGCGCTCGGCGCGTTTCACGCGCCGCTACTGGGAGGACGAGGTCAAGCACGTCATCAAGGGGCGCGGCCTGACGCGCTTCGAGGGGTACGCCGACCTGTCTCGTGTCGGGCGCAAGCACGCGCTCCCGCTGGAGACGCGGCAGGCGGTGTGGGACCTGTACGAGGCGTACGCGACGGGTCTGCGGAAGCGGGGCGGGACGGACTGGGAGGACGTCGTCCTCCTGGCACGTGACGCCCTCCGCGAGCGCCCGCTCGATCGGTACGGCGCCGTGATCGTCGACGAGGCACAGGATCTGTCCTGCGCGATGGTGTCGATGCTGCACACGCTGGTCGGCAACCGGCAAGACGGGCTCACTCTGATCGGCGACGGGCAGCAGACCATCTACCCGGGCGGGTACACCCTCGGCGAGCTCGGGATCAGCCTGGCCGGACGCGGTGTGGTGCTCGACGTCAACCACCGCAACACCGCCGAGGTGCTCGAGTTCGCGAAGCAGATGGTCGCGGACGACCAGTTCGTCGACATCGAAGGGGTCGACGGCGTCGGCGACACGGTCTCGGCGGTGACCCGCTCCGGCAGCGTGCCGACGGTGCACCGGGCGACGAGCAGCGGCGACCACGACGCAGCGTTGGTCGCGCGCATCCGCGAGGTCCTGCACCTGGTGGGGACGGGCCACGGCGACGTCGGCGTGCTCACCGCAACGAACCAGCAGGCGGACGAGGTCACGGCGACGCTGCGGACGGCCGGGATCCCGGTCGTGTCGCTGCAGCGCTACGACGGCAAGCCCGTCGACGCGGTGAAGGTCGGGACGATCAAGCGCGCGAAGGGGCTCGAGTTCAAGCAGGTGCTGCTGGCACACGTGCGCGGACGGCTCCTCGCCGAGCAGACCGGCCAGCCGTCGGAGGCCGACCGGGAGCGTCGGGAGCTCGACCGCCGGGAGCTGTACGTGGGGATGACGCGTGCACGGGACGGGCTGTGGGTCGGCGTCCGCCGGTGACGGCCGCGCTCGCGTCAGGGCTGCGGCCGGCGTCGTGCAACGATGAGCACGACAACCGGGAGGGGCGGCGATGGTCGACAAGGTGATCCGAGACCGGATGCGGATGCTCGCCGACGTCGCCGACGGCATCCGCGCGCACCGCGCCGCTGCCGAATCCGCGGCGACCGCAGCCGTCGACGCGATCCTGTCCCGCCGCGTCGAGGTCCGCGGCACCGCGCTCTCCTGCTCGGTGATCCCCCTGCGCGCGGACGACGACGCCCTCGCGGCGACCATCGAGCACGCCGCCGCGCTCCCCCGCATCGACCGCTCCGTCGAGGACCTGCTCGACATGCTGACGAACGACGTCCGCCGAGCGCTCGACGACGAGGACGAGGTGGCCGGCATCGCGAGTCTGTTCGTCGGGCGGGAGCGCCGCGACGCAGCGGCCCGTGCCGAGCAGTACCTCGAGGAAACGAACGCCTGGCTCGACCGCAGCGGCATCCTGTCGGCGTTGCAGGCGGTCGACACCCGTGGCCTCCGTGCCGCTCCGAGCACACTCGATCCGTTGCTCGACACCGAGGGCCGGCTGCTCTCGACCACCCCGGACCTCGGTCCTGCCGCCCTCATCGACCTCGCTGCAGTCGACCACCTCCCGAGGACAGTCGCGATCTTGCGCGAGGCCGTCGACGCTGCCGAGGCGTCGCGGGAGCGTGTCCTCGAAGCCGGGCGACGCGTCCGGGAGGATGCTGCGCGCCGCGAACTCCGCCGGATGGACATCGACCGGCTCCGCGAGGTGACCCGCGACCAGCTCCGCCTGAACGCCGTCCGCGACGCGGGCATTGACACCGTCGGGCAGCTGCTCGCAGAGCCGATCGCCGCCGGTCGGCTCCCCGGCGTCGGTGAGACGACCGCGACCCGGATCAACGCCGCAGCCCGGGCGATGCAGGACGCGGCCCGCGCCGATGCAGCGGTCCAGATCGACGCCCGCCGTCAGGACACCGGGAGCGTCGCGCTCGTCTCGGCCCTGCGCCAGTGGGAAGCGGTCAAGAACAGCGGTGGCCCTCGGGCCGCGAACCTGGTCGACGAACTCGGTCCCCTCGCGGACGTCGTCGCACGGGGCGCCGTCCTCGGTATCGTGCACCAGCCCGGCGCGATCGCGTCCGGCGGGTTCAACCCGTCGGAAGGGGCGGTCGAGCGGCTCGAGATCGATGCGGCCGACGCGCGACAGCGAGCCGTGCGCGCGGCGGGCGACCGCGCACGTCTGCAGTCGACCGACGACTGGAGCGACTTCCTCGACCGCCCGGCGAGCTACTTCGCACTGCTCGACGAGATCGGCCTGACGGACTCGACGACCGCCGGCCGTGGAGCGCTGCCCGAGGGGCTCATCGAGCAGATTGAGCGGTTCGAGCTGGACACCACGCTCCTGACCGCATCCCTGCGCGGCTACCAGCGGTTCGCCGCCGCCTTCGCCCTGGTGCAGGAGCGTGTCGTGATCGGCGACGAGATGGGCCTCGGCAAGACGGTTGAAGCCCTCGCCGTCATGGCGCACGTCGCAGCAGCGCGTTCGGCCGCGAACCAGTCGGCACCGCACTTCGTCGTCATCTGCCCAGCCGCCGTCGTGGCGAACTGGATCCGCGAGACCGAGAAGCACACCCACGTGTCGGTGCACCGCCTGCACGGTCCGAGCCGGGTCCACGGCCTCACAAATTGGCTTCGCCAGGGCGGCGTGGCGGTCACGACCTACGAGACGCTCGCCTGGCTCAGTGTCCGGCTGCCGGACGACCAGCGGTTCGCCGCCGTCGTCGTCGACGAGGCGCACTACGTCAAGAACCCCGAGGCGCAGCGGACCAAGAACACCCGGGCGCTCCTCGACCGCTCCGATCGCGTCGTGCTGATGTCCGGTACCCCGCTCGAGAACCGCGTCGACGAGTTCCGCGTGCTCGTCGACCACATCCGGCCCGACCTCACGGTGGACGCCGAGGACGACCCGATGTCCTTCCGGAAGCAGATCGCGCCCGTCTACCTGCGGCGGAGCCAGGAGGACGTCCTGACCGAGCTCCCCGAGCTCGTCGAGGTGAACGAGTGGACCGACCTCACGCCAGCGGAGGCCGAGCGCTACGCGGAAGCGGTCGCGACCCGCAACTTCCACGCCATGCGGCAGCTCGCCATGCTTGACGATGACGCGTCGAGCAAGGTCGAGGCGCTCCGGGAGGTCGTCGCCGACGCCCGCGCGAACGGTCGGAAGACGCTCGTGTTCTCGCACTACCGCTCGGTCCTCGAGGCAGCACGCCGCGCCGTCGGTGGTGAGGTCTTCGGTACGCTCAGCGGGTCGACCTCGCCGACCGCTCGTCAGGAGATGGTCGACGCGTTCTCCGCTGCGGCCCCCGGAGCGGTCCTGGTCGCGCAGATCATCGCCGGCGGTGTCGGGCTCAACATCCAGGCGGCATCGGTCGTCGTGATCTGCGAGCCGCAGTTGAAGCCGACCACCGAGTGGCAGGCGATCGCGCGAGCCCGGCGCATGGGCCAGCTCGACGCCGTCCAGGTGCACCGACTGCTGTCCGAGGACGGAGTGGACGCCGCGCTCGTCCGGATGCTCGCACGGAAGACGCAGACGTTCGAGGACTTCGCCGCCGTCAGCGACACCGCGCACGCGTCCGTCCAGGCGTTCGACATCTCCGAGTCGCAGCTGATCACGCAGGTGCTCGAGGAAGAGCGTGCTCGCCTCGCCGCGGTGCTCGCCTGAAGAACGCGCTCGGCTCTCCGCGGTGCTCGGCTGAACAATGCGCTCGCCCGGATGACGTCTCGACAGGAGATGATTGGATCGGTGCTAGCTTCGCGGCATGGGGTGGGACACGGTCTTCGAAGGGGTGAGCGCGGTGGCGACGGCGGGGGCGTTGGCCGCAGCAATCGCCGCCGCAGTGCAGGCCAAGCGATTGTTCGGGATCGAGTCCGCCAGGGACGAACAAGCCAAGGAGGAAGAGCGCCGCCAGCACGCGAAACAACTCAGTGCCTGGGCTGCGGTGCAGATCGGGCGCGGCGGCAACATCGTCTACGGCGTCATCGTCCGCAACTCATCGGACGACCCTGTGTACGACGTGCAGATCTGGTGCCACGGCTTCACTACTGACCGTCTGCCGTCCCTCTCCTGCGTTCCTCCCGGTCAGTACTTCGTCCCCAACAAAGACCAGCTCAACGACGATGGTCAGTTGTGTCGCTGGGACTTCGCGAAGCCTGTCGACGAGATCCACGATCCGATGCGACCCTTCACGGCGTCGACGGAACGCGGTGTTGATGAGATGACTTTCCGCGACAATTCCGGAGTCGCCTGGAGACGTACCGCTACCGGCGAGCTCGCTCGTCTCGGAGACGGCACACCGGCCTCTGCGTCCGGGTAGAGCGCCGCCACGCCGCCGAGTTGGAGGCACGGCATCTGCTGGATGCGCAGCGTCTCGAATCTCTGCTCAGCCCGCCGCAGCCAGCGCCGCCTCGAGCACCTCTTCCCCGAGGATCGGGATCCCGTACTGCCGCGCCTTCTTCGCTTTCCCGGACAGGCTGTCGACGTCCGCCGCGATGAGCACGTTCGTCTTCTTGGTCACCGCAGGCGCCGTCCGGATGCCGTGCCGTGCGAGGTCGGCCTCGAGCGCCGCACGCCCCCGCCTCATCTCGCCCGTCAGCGTCACGATGCTCCCCTCGTCGAGCGAGACCGAGTCGTACGCGGGCGCAGCCATCGGAGCTGTGACGTGCCGCTCCCCTGGCTTGCGACTGTGCACGGCGTGCTCCAGGACGTCGTTCGGGATCCCGAGCAGCGCCGCGACGCGCTCGAGCTGGATGTGCTCCTGGATGGTCAGGATCCCGTCCGCCCAGACAGCCTCCACGAGATCGTCGAAGTATCGGCGGTGCAGCCGTCGCCACTCTTCAGGTTCCAGGCCGACGTCGCTCGCGAGCGCGGCGAGTGCCGCGGGCTCTGATGCACTGAGGAGCCCGTCGGCGAGCGCTGCGTCGAGCATGGCCGCGTACTGGAAGGCTGCGCCGCTGCCCTCCACCGCGGGCATCCGGTCGGTGGCACGGTCGACCCGCGTCCGTGTGACTGCAGGGCCACCGCGCCGACGCGCGAGCCACCCGGACCCCGTCGTCGCCACCTGAGGCCAGGCGAGCCGCGCAGCGTTCGCACCCCAGGTGTCCCACGAGCTCCGGTCCGACGAGGACGCCATGTACGCAGCGAGCAACTGTGCGGTCGCCCGGGCGTCGGCGAGCGCCTCGTGCGCATCGGTCAACTCGATGTCGTAGGCGGAGCAGCAGTCTGCGAGCTTCCGCCCCGAACCGGGCAGGTACTCGAGCGCCAGCCGCATCGTGCACAGCGCCCGCGACGCCTCGGAGAACGGAGACTGCATGCCCAGCCGGTCGAACTCCGCGTGCAGGAACCGTGCCTCGAACGGCGCGTTGTGGGCGACGAGCACTCGGCCCCGGAGCCGCTCGACGAGTGTGCCGGCGATGTCCGCGAACGTGGGCGCTCCGACCATGTCGGCGCCGCGCAGCCGGTGGATGCGGACGGGCCCGAGGTCACGATCCGGGTTCACGACGGTCTCGAACGACTCCTCGATCTGCCCGTCCGGCGCGACGTGCACGATCCCGATCTCGATGACGCGGTGCCCGTACGCGGGCGACAGGCCGGTCGTCTCGAAGTCGACGACGGCGTATCCGTTGTGCATGATCCCCCCGGTGATCCATGGTCCGTGTCGGTGACGCGCGGACATCGCAATCATCATGGCTGCTGCGACGTGAGAGGGCGAGCACCGGAGCGGTGCGGTCGCTCGGCTCCTCGGGCTCCGTGCTGTTCTCCGTCCTGCGCCCGCGGGAGTCGGTCGAAGCACCAGACTGTCCTCATGACCAGGACCGGCGCACGTGTCTCCGTGCTCGACGAGGCTCTCGTCCGAGCAGGCTTGACGAGGACGGCTCGGCCGGCGGCGCCCAGGTTTCCTGACCTGTCAGCGAGCACCAGAGCGGACATCCTCGACCTGTACAGCTCGCTCGGCGGGCTTGCACCCGAGCCGCGGTTCCGACCAGGGCCGTGGGATCTGTCGTACGGCGGAGTCATCGTCGAGCTTGACGAAGACTTTCACTTCAACCGCTACCGCGCGCAGACCCTGCTCGCCCCGTTCGCATCAGCACTCCCGTGGACCGTCGACTACCAACGCCACTCGGCAGAACACGAAGAGCGGTCCGGCACCGGCGGCAGACGGTGGACGAACCCGTCCGCCGAGCGGATGTTCGGTCCCGCAGACGCTGAGATGGTGTTCCTGGACGTCGGGGCTCCCCGGTGGAAGCAGCGAGCACTATACGACGCAGTCAAGGATGCGGCTGCGGCCACGGGCGTGGTCCGTCTCGCCCGACTGTCGATCTACGACCACGTCGAAGGCGTCCGGCTCGAGGATTTTCTGAGGGGTCGTGCGGTCGTGACCGCCGAAGCCTTGTACAGCTTCGTCGCCGCGCGTTCTTCGGCTGCGCTGGCCTGAACCAGCCGCGGCCGGAGGGTGATCCCGACGACCGCGCCGCGGTTCCAACCCGGCCCGACCTGACTGTCGCTCGCTTCAGGTAGCTTTCCGAACACCATCGGTGAGCCCAGGAGTGACGTTGCCCCAACCATTCGACCCCGACAAGCTCAAGCAGGGGCTGGCCAAGACGCTCGACAGCGTGGGCCAGGCCACCCGTGACACCTCATCACGGGTGATCGGACAGGCGCGCTCCTTGCGGGAGTCGGCAGAGGACGCCCTCGAAGCGCGCCGAGGTCCGGACGAAGATCCGTACGAGCGAGCCACGATCGACTACAACGCGGCGCACACGTCGATGACGGACACCGGTCTCGAGCTCCTCCGGCAGCGCGAGCGGTCGGTGGACCTGCTCGAACTCGTTGAGCACCTCGTCAACAGCATCGCCAACACGCCGAAGTCGTTCGGGACGGCTTTCGAGCGGGTTCAGCTCAACCGGACCGCGTTCCTCGAGGCCGAGGAGTTCGCGCGGAAGGACCTCGAAGCCGCTCGGGCATCGGCGTTCGGAGCGGGCGCCGGCGTCACGGTCGGCGCCGCCGTGGCGAGCCTGGCGCCCGCAGCGGCGATGTGGACCGCGACCACCTTCGGTGCGGCCTCCACCGGGACGGCGATCTCCACGCTGTCGGGAGCGGCCGCCACCAACGCAGCACTCGCGTGGTTGGGAGGGGGCGCGCTGGCGGCTGGCGGGGGCGGAACCGCGATGGGCGGAGCGCTCCTCGCGCTGGCAGGTCCGATCGGCTGGAGCGTGGCCGGGGCCGCCCTCCTCACGTCGATCGTGCTCTTCACGAAGAAGAAGTCCGAGACACGGGAAGCGAAGCACCAGGCGCTGCTCGCGCTTCGCGAGAACACCGCCGCCGTCCGGTCGCTCGAAACGCAGATCAGGGCTCTGCTCGACCGGAGCACGTCGGTCCGCGAACTCCTCCGAGACAACTACACACAGTCGCTCTCCGCCTTCGGCGAGGACTTCGCCGAGCTCCCCAGGACGGATCAGGCGCGTCTTACGTCACTGGTCAACACAGCGACCTCCTGCGCTGCCCTCCTCGGGACGCGCATCGCGTCGGAGACCGCGGATGACTGACCCGATCAGCGGCGCGAAGCGGATCCAGGAGCAAGCCGTCGCTGCCTGGGTGAACCACCTGAACGAGGTCCGCCTCGAGGCGCTCTTCGCTCGTCTGGAACGGCACGCGAACGACCTCGACGGAGCGCTGTCAACGGTCGACGCGGCGCTCCGCAGGATCGACCTCGAGGTGGTCGCCCGGAACCGAGGCGGGGTGAAGGGAATGCACGGCTTCATCGCGGAGGTCGCTGAGGTCGGCGTCGGCAACGCCCGAGCACGAATCGTCGGCGACGCTGCTCGCTACGGGTGGGTCAACGACAACGGCCCAGTCGACCTCCTCCGAGACGGCGTCGAGATTCAGCAGAAGTTCGTCGCCGCGGGCGGCCGTCTCGGGCTGGGGGCGATCGGCGAGCACCTCGACAAGTACCCCGACTTCATCCGGAACGGTGGGAAGTACCAGATCCCCGCGGACCACTACGAGACCATCCGCGACTTGCATTCCATGTCGGCAACGGACGCGAGCAAGCTCGTCGCGGGGTCCGGTGACGGCCCGTCGTACCGGGACTGGCTCCGCATCCGAGCGTTCTTCGCTACCGGACGAGTCGACGTGGACTCGCTCGAGCCATCCGCACTCGACTACGCGGACGTCCAACGCGGCTCGTACACGGCCACTCTCGAGAGCGAGAAGGACTCGCTGCGCGCAACCGCTCGATCGCAGCGTGCCGATGCATCCGCCGCAGGGCGAGCATCCATCCGAGAGGCGGGCAAGGCCACGATCGCCGCTGGCACCGTCGAAGGGGTGACGACGTTCGTCATGGCAGTCGTCAGGAAGCACCGTGCTGGGACACCGCTCGCGCAGTTCACCACCGGCGACTGGACCGAGGTTCTCGGCGAATCGGGAGTGGGCGTCGTGAAGGGCGGCGTCCGCGGTGTGAGTGTCTACACCTTGACCAACCTGGCCGCGACGCCCGCTGCTGTTGCGAGTGCACTCGTCACGGCGAGCTTCGGCATAGCCGAGCTGGCGAACGAGCTGCGTACCGGAACGATCACGGAGCGCGAGTTCATGGAGCGTGCCGAACTGGTCTCGCTGGAAGCTGCGGTCAGTGCGGTCTCGTCGCTCGTCGGCCAAGCGGTCATCCCCATCCCGGTCCTCGGAGCCGTGATCGGCAACACGATCGGTACCGTGATGTACGAGACGGTGTCTGATTCCCTCGCTCGGCGGGAGTGCGAGCTCCTCGAGCGATACGCCGACGAGCAGCGGTTGCTCGGAGAACGTCTCACGAGCGAACAGGAACAACTCGTCGACCGGCTCAGATCCGCGACGTCGACGTACGTCGCAGTCCTCGACCGCGCGTTCTCACCAGACGTGGAAACCGCGCTCGCCGGATCGGTCGCGCTCGCGATCGAGGTCGGGGTGGCTCCCGCGGACATCCTCGACTCCGACGAGAAGACCGCGGCCTACTTCCTCGACTGACACCACCGATCTGGGTGACGGCCGCGATGACTGCGCGCGGGGGCGACTCCGCGCGGTGCCTCTCGGTGGCAGACGCCGCGCACCGCACATCGCGCTGCCTATGCTCATCGCGTGGTCGACACGAAACAGACGAAGACGATCGGTGAGCACGCAGTCGCGGCCGAGCTCGCGCGACACGGTTGGGCACCGGCGCTGACCCGCGACGGTCTGGAACGCACGGACATCCTCGCGGTCCAGCTCGGAGGAGACCGCACGATGGTCGAGGTGCAGGTGAAGGCCGCGCGAGGGAGCGGCCCTCGGCTCTCGTGGCCACTCGGCGAGAAGTCCCAACAGCCCTCCCTGCATCGACACGAGTGGTTCGTCATGGTGGCCATCGACGACGACCTGTCTGCGCCGCTGCGCTACTTCGTCGTGCCCCGCGACCACGTCGCGGCGGCCGCCTGGATCCAGCACATGGACTGGTTGACGACTCCCGGGATCCCGGCTGGCACCCGGAACGCCGGACCGGAGCGGTCCCGTGTCCCACTGCCCACGTTCGGTCGCTACGAGGACGCCTGGTCCTCACTCGCGCTCCCGACGAACGAGGTGCCGGTCCTGCTGCCGCCGAAGTTCCACGCGCTCGCGACGGAGACCTCGCGGGTGGGCCTGCCGAAGGGTCATCCGTGGCACGATGACTTGCCACGGTGGTGACGCGAGCACATGCCCGGGGAAGGCGACCTCGGACCGCTACGCTCCCCCCATGCCCGACCGCATCATGTACGTCCAGCTGAAGACCGGCCACCCCACCGACGCCGGCCCCGCCTGGATCAGCCGCGTGCGCTTCACGAAGACCTGGAGGACCGCGTACTTCCGCGGCCGCACCCTCGCCCGCGAGCAGGGCTTCGACGCCAACTTCCGCGATGCCGAGACCGACGGGTGGTTCTGGCTCTCCGGCCCGAAGCGCGACCGCACCGACGCCCGGTACGGTCGCGGCGCCCCGACCGTCGACGACGACGCCCGAGCCGACTACGAGGCGTTCCTCGACGGCGCCCCGCTCCCCGGGCGCGAACACGGCTGACCTCCCGGCACACGCATGCTCGCGCAGCGACGGGATCCTCGGCACCACCCACCGGACGGGAGGCCCGCCACCACCCCGCCCCGCGCCTCCAGTCCGTCCCGCCCCACCCTGCGCGACTACACCGCCGTCGCCAACGCCAGCTGCGCCCGCGCCGCGACCGCATCCGCGGCCGGCGGCCGCCCGTACGCCTCCCGGTAGTCCCGCGAGAAGTGCGACGCACTCCGGAACCCGACCGCGGCCGCAGCCCGCGCCGCGGTGTCCCCGTGCACGACCATCCGCCGCCGAGCTTCCCCCAGCCGCGTCCGCTTGAGGTACTGCGCCGGCGTCATCCCCGTCGCCTCCTTGAACCGGGCGAACAGCGTCGACTCGCTGCGCCTCCCGTCCCTCACACGGTCGCGACCGCGACCCGCCCTCACCAGGTGAGCACGAACCGCCCGCGCGTCCCACCAGCGGCGAGGCGCTCGTGCGCCTCCCCCGCCCGCTCCGCGGGCAGCACCTCCGCGACCCGCGGCGTGAGGACCCCGTCCTCCACCGCCTGTCGGAGCTCCTCGAGCAGGTCCGACGACGTGTACTCCTCGAACACCATGATCCGTTCGAACCGGATGCCACGGGCGCCGTTGCCCTCCCAACCCCGCACGTCGGCGAAGAAGCCACCGTCGCGCACGGCGTCGACGACCTCCTCACGCTGCACCGCGGCGTCGGCGAGCGCATCGACCCCGTCCGGCACGAGGCCGCGGACGGCAGCGGCGAACCCGTCGCCGCGCCGGACGACGTGGTCGGGGCCGAGGGAGCGGACGAGCTCCTCGTCCTTCGGTGCGGCGTCCGCGATGACCGCGATGCCGCGCTGCTTCGCGAGCTGCACGACGTAGTTCCCGAGCAGCCCGGCGGCACCGGTGACCGCGAGGGTGTCCCCCGCACCGAGTCCCGAGCGCGCGAGGATCTGCAGCGCGGTCAGTCCGTTCATCGGGACGGTGGCGGCCTCCTCGATCGACGTGCCGGCGGGGATCCGCGTGAAGGACCCGACGGGCGCGACGAGGTGCTCGACGTACGCGCCGCCGTGCTCGGTGAGCGGGAGGGCCATCGCCATGACCTCGTCGCCGACCTGCCAGTCGGACACGTCGGGTCCGACCTCGTCGATCACCCCGGCGGCGTCCATCCCGGGGACGTACGGCGGCTCGGTGTCGGTCGGGCGCTGTCCTTCGCGCACCCCCGTGTCGGTGGGGTTCACGGCGAACGCCTGCACCCGGATCCGGACGGTGCCGGGGCCGGCGTGCGGCTCCGGGACCTCGTGGACGGCGAGGGCTCCGGGCCCTCCGAACGTTGCGACTCCGACGACCTTCATGCTCCCGGTCTACGCGCCGGCGACGGAGCGGACTCAGCGGACGTTGCAGGAGCGAACACCGTGGTCAGTTCCACGTCCGCAGCGCGACGACGACTGCGACCGGCAATGACGCAGCGAGCACGATCCCCAGGACGACCGCCAACGTCCGCACCACCGGGATCCCCTGCTGTCCGACCCAGATCAGCAGCAGGATCGCCGTGAGGTACAGCGGCGGCACGAAGAGCAGCGGCACGAAGCCGAGCCCGGTCCACTCCACGAGCGCACCGGCGAGGAGTTCGTACACCGTGCACCCGGCGGCCACCACGAGGGCGCCCCACGCGCCGGCGGGTGCCCGGCGACGAGCGGGCGCGGTGGCATCCGGCTCATCCGTCATCGTCGTCGTACCCGTCCCCGGGACCGCCGGCGAAGCAGGTCGTCTCGATCACCACGTCGCCGGTGGTCCGGGTCACACCCGCGTTCCCCTCCGCGAGCCAGTCGTCGCCGACCGCCCGGGCGTCCCAGCCGAGCGGGTCCACATCACGGAGCCCGGCACCGCGGAAGACCTCGCGGACCGCCGCGAGGCGCCGTTCGGCCTCGTCCTGCGGCAGCAGATCGGCAGTGCGGTCCGCCTCGGTCGCCGGCTCGTCCTCGCCCTCGCCGGGCGACGAGCACCTCCACGTGTACTCGGTGCCCCGCTCGAGGTTCGACAGCGGGCACCCGCGCGAGAACTGTCCGACCTCACCCGCGCCGGGGTCCTCGCCCAGTGCCCGCACGGCGCGCTCGCCCAGCTCGGCGAGGTCCCGCTCGGCCTGTGCCTGCGTCCTGCTGGTCTCGAGCGCGGTCAGGGGTTGCGCCCGTCGCTCCGCATCCGCCGTCCAGTGCTTCGCGACCTCCACGGTCGGGTAGCCGAGCGACACGGCCGCGACGACCGCGAACACCGCGCACGCCACCGGCCCGACCAGCGTCACCGACGGGTCCCGCCGTCGCTGCACCAGCAGCAGCACGACGCCGGTCAGCGGCACCCCGGCACACACGACGGTGACGACGATGCTCCCCGTCGTCTGCGTCGAGAGCGAGTGTGTGGAGTTCCCCGCACCGCTGTACCCGGCGAGCGCGACGAGCAGCCACGCGATCCACCCCGCGGGCAGGAGCAGCCCGCTCGCCACGATCCACCAGATGCCGTTCCGCCGCCTCGGCGGCGACCACGCGGTGTCGTCCATCACGAATCCCCCTCGTCCTTCCCGTGCGCCCGACGCTCAACGCCTGACGCACGGTCCTGGTCCTCGTCCACCGCGTCCGGATCGACCAGGCACCCGCTCTCCAACAGCAGGCTCGCTCCGCGCTGCCCGACGGTCGCGCTCCCCCTCCACGCGTCGGTGGTCAGGCGGCCGCCTCCCCCGTCGTACCGCTGGTACACGTGGTACCCCTCGTCCTCGAGCAGCTCGACCGCGGGCGCACTCATCTGCACACCCTCCGCGTCCGGAACGGTCGCGGACGGCGAGGGTGGCGGCTCCGCGGGCGTCGCCGCGTCGTCGGGCGCAGCACCAGCAGCCGGACCGTCGTCGGCGGTCCCCCGCCACCACGAGTACCGCACCATCGTCCCGGGAGCCTGGTTCCCGAGGCGGCACGAGTCCGTCTCCGTCTCGGCTGCCGGAGCGGCGGGGTCGCCGCCCATCGCCACGACGACGCGGTCACCGAGGGCTGCGAGTTCCTCCTGCGCCTGCGGCACCGTCCGCGCGGTCTCACGGGCGGTCGGCGGCTGCGCCCGTTCGACGGCGTCGGACACCATGTGCGACCCCTGGACCAGCGGCAACGGCAGGAGCGTCACGCCGCCGAGCGACAGCACGAGCAGGCAGACCGTCGGGCCGACCATGCTCACGCTCGGGTCGGCCGTGCCCTCGCGCCGCAGGCTGGTGAAGCCCCAGAGCGGCACCCCGAACCCGAGCGCCGCGGCGATCAGGTACGCGACGAGCATCCCGACGTCCGGCCAGCGGTTCGACCACGGGCCCGCCGTCGACAGGACCGACGCGAGCGCGAGGTACCAGCCCACCACGATCGCCACGATGCTGCCGGCGATCCATCCGCCGCCGTGCTTCCGGTGCCCGCCGCGTTGCCGCACGTGCTCGTCGTCGCTCATGCGTCCCCCTCGCCGATCGTGTTCCCCCGGCACGACCCTACCGACGACCACCGATCCCCGCCCCGAGGTCGCTCGCGCACCCGTACGAGAACGGGAGGCGCGACGCACCCCCGCTCTGGGGAGTGCTGCTGAGCGCCCACCCCGGGAGATGATTGCGGTTCCCTCACCTTCTGGAGTCACCGATGACCCGCACCTCGAAGCGCCTCGGCATCGCCTGGGCCGCCGCCAGCGCACTCACCCTCGCCCTCTCCCTGAGCGCGTGCAGCGCCGGCTCCGCGGAGGACGCCGCGGCGTTCGTCGCAGCCGCGTCGAGCTCCAGCCCGACCTCGACCGCCAGCGCGGCCGCGGCGAAGGCGGCCGCCGAACAGGCCGCGGCAGCGGAGGCCGCGAAGGTCGCTGCCGACGTCGCTGCCAAGCGCGCAGCAGAGGAGGCCGCGCAACGCGCAGCCGCAGAAGCCGCGGCGAAGGCCGCGGCCGACGCCAAGGCCGCAGCGGACGCCCAGGCAGCCGCCGACGCTCAGGCAGCCGCAGCAGCGCAGGCGGCAGCGGCGCCGGCGGCAGCCGCACCCGCGTCGGCGTTCTACGCGAACTGCGACGCGGTGCGCGCCGCCGGAGCGGCTCCCATCCGCGCCGGTGAGCCCGGCTACTCCCGCAAGCTCGACCGGGACGGCGACGGGGTCGGCTGCGAGGACTGAGCCCCACCGGACAGGAGGCGCACCGCACCCCCGCCACGCGCCTCCCGACCCGACGCCCACCGGACGGGAGGCGCACCGCACCCCCGCCACGCGCCTCCCGACCCGGGACCCACCGGACGGGAGGCGCACCGCACCCCCGCCACGCGCCTCCCGACCGCATGCCGCACCGCGGCCCCGCCGCGCCCACGACAGAACGCCGCCCAGCCACCGCGCCTACAGTCGAACGAATGCCCGCCCCGCACCACGAGACCGACACGACCCCCGCACCCGACGGCTTCATCCGCGTCCGCGGCGCCCGCGAGCACAACCTCCGCGACGTCGACGTGGACATCCCCCGCGACCGCATCGTCGCGTTCACCGGGGTGTCCGGCTCGGGCAAGTCGAGCCTCGCGTTCGGCACGGTCTTCGCCGAGGCGCAGCGCCGCTTCCTCGAGTCCGTCGCGCCGTACGCCCGCCGGCTCATCGCGCAGGGCAGCACCCCGCACGTCGACGAGATCACGGGCCTGCCCCCGGCCGTCGCGCTGCAGCAGCGTCGCGGCGCCCCGAGCACCCGGTCCACCGTCGGCACGCTGACGACCCTGAGCAACTCGACGCGCATGCTGTTCTCGCGGGCCGGCACCTACCCGGAGGGCGCCGAGCAGCTCTACTCCGACTCGTTCTCGCCGAACACCGCGGTCGGGGCGTGCCCGCGCTGCCACGGCATCGGGACGGCGCACGAGGTGACCGAGGCCTCCGCCGTGCACGACCCGTCGCTGAGCATCCGGGACGGTGCGATCACCGCGTGGCCGGGTGCTTGGCAGGGCAAGAACCTCCGCGACGTGACGGCGGTCCTCGGGTACGACATCGACCGGCCGTGGCGCGAGCTGCCGCGAGAGGACCGCGACTGGCTCCTCTTCACCGAGGAGCAGCCCGTGGTGCAGGTGCACCCCAAGCGCGACCGGGTGGCGAAGCCGTACAAGGGCCGGTTCTGGAGTGCCCGGCAGTACACGCTGCACACCCTCGCCGACTCGCAGAGCGAGGCGCAGCGCAAGAAGGCGATGCAGTACGTCGAGTCCGGGCCGTGCCAGCTCTGCGGCGGCTCGGGCCTGACCCGGGCGGCCCTCGCGGTGACGTTCGGCGGGCTGTCGATCGCAGAGTTCCACGCCCTGCCGCTGACCGAGGTCGCCGAGGTCCTCCGCCCCACCGCGGAGCTCACGGACCCGGTCGCGGCGACCTCCCGCGTGACCTCGGGCGAGCGGTCCGAGGTGGCGAAGTCGATCGCCGCGGACCTGCTGTCCCGCGTCGAGGTCCTCACCGGCCTCGGGCTCGGGTACCTCGGCCTCGACCGGGCGACGCCGACGCTCTCCCCCGGCGAGATGCAGCGCCTCCGCATCGCGACGCAGCTCCGCAGCGGGCTGTTCGGTGTCGTGTACGTCCTCGACGAGCCGAGCGCGGGTCTGCACCCCGCCGACGCGGAGCCGCTCGTCCAGGTGCTCGAGGACCTCCGCGCGAGCGGCAACAGCGTGTTCGTCGTCGAGCACGACATGGGCATCGTCCGCCGCTCCGACTGGATCGTCGACGTCGGCCCCGGTGCGGGCTCCGGCGGCGGCACCGTCCTGTACAGCGGGCCGCCGGACGGACTCGCGGACGTCGAGGCGAGCGTCACCCGCCGGTACCTGCACCCCCGGACCACCCCGGTGCAGCACGAGCCGCGCGAACCGGTCGGCACGCTCGAGCTCCGCGGCATCACACGGCACAACCTCCGCAGCCTCGACGTCGACCTGCCCCTCGGCGTGATGACCGCCGTGACGGGGGTGTCCGGCTCGGGCAAGTCCTCGCTCGTCGGCGGTGTCCTCCCCGCGGTCGCGACGCAGCACCCGACGGTGTCGCGCGTCGTCGAGGTCGACCAGAAGCCGATCGGCCGCACCCCCCGCTCGAACCTCGCGACCTACACGGGCCTGTTCGACGCCGTCCGCCAGGCCTTCGCGGCCACCGACGAGGCCCGCTCCCGCGGCTGGTCGGCCGGGCGGTTCTCGTTCAACGTCGAGGGCGGCCGCTGCCCGGTCTGCCAGGGCGAGGGTTCCGTCTCGGTCGAGCTCCTCTTCCTCCCCGGCAGCTGGGCCCCGTGCCCCGAGTGCCACGGCTCCCGGTACACCGACGAGACCCTCGAGGTCCGCTGGAACGGCGCGACGATCGCCGACGTCCTCGGCATGACCGTCGACCAGGCCGCCGATGCCCTCGCCTCCGTACCCGCCGCCGCCCGCGCGGTGGACGCCCTCCGCAGCGTCGGCCTCGGCTACCTGCGTCTCGGACAGCCCGCGCCGGAGCTGTCCGGCGGCGAGGCCCAGCGCATCAAGCTCGCCACGGAACTCCAGCGCGCCCGATCAGGCCACACGCTCTATGTGCTCGACGAGCCCACCACCGGATTGCACCCGGCCGATGTCGAGCTGCTCGCCGCACAGCTCGCCCGGCTCACCGACGCCGGGAACACCGTCGTCGTGGTCGAGCACACCATGAGCGTCGTCGCCCGAGCGGACCACGTCATCGACATGGGCCCCGCCGGGGGCGACGACGGTGGTCGTGTGGTCGCGTCCGGCACGCCGGCCGCGGTCGCCGCGTCAGCGGACAGCCGCACGGCACCGTACCTGCGCGCCGAACTGGGCGGCTGACCGGCCCGATCAACACCGGCCGGGAGGCGCGGGACGGGCCCGCCACGCGCCTCCCGTCCACGCCACCCCGAGCTGGCATGTGCTCGCGAAACGCATTCGCCCGGCCGCCGGCACGTGCCCGGGAAACGCAAGAGGGAACCGTCCGGGCCAAGCGCCCTGGAATGCAGAAAACCCCTGACCATGAATGGTCAGGGGTTCCCTGGTCGTACGTGAAGTTGAGTCCGGCGGCGTCCTACTCTCCCACAAGGTCCCCCTTGCAGTACCATCGGCGCTGAGAGGCTTAGCTTCCGGGTTCGGAATGTGACCGGGCGT
>Ga0308161_1001775_pt1 | contig 24757 bp, 21 predicted proteins | sample PhyFR2_FD_201034 | JGI IMG/M metagenome (GOLD analysis project Ga0308161, IMG submission 201034) | Phyllosphere microbial communities from UC Gill Tract Community Farm, Albany, California, United States - DLSLF.R2 | ecosystem: Host-associated > Plants > Phyllosphere > Unclassified | place: USA...
GGTCCGACGCATCGCTCGGCACCAGGCAGTGCACGACGCTCGATCCCCATCCTTTTGCGGGTGTTGTTATTCATGCGCTTTCGCGGTGTACCCGGGCCTCGTTACCGACGGCCGCAGACGCGAAGAGGGGCGGCACTATACCTAGGTGTGCGCCAGCCGTCTGCAAGGGGCGTAATTGACCGAGGAACGGTCAATTGGAAAAATCGCGCCGGGGCCGATAAATAGCTTACCTGTGGCGAGGGAGCTCGCTCCCGTTGGACTGCGCAGCAGTCCCATTTTCCGGGGCCGCTTCGCGTCTCAGCGCAAGCTTGCTCCCTCGCCACAACAGCCATTTGACGACTGTGCCTGGAAACGTTGGTGGCAACGAGTAATACGCGCCCGGTGCCCGGCATCGGGCGCCGCAACCCATCAGATTTATACGACAAAACTCACGGAATCGTCCGACTTTACCCTAAGTAAATCCCTCTCCAAAGTTTGGCTTGCTACTGACTTTTCCTTACTCGATTGCCTCGATTGAAATGCGTTACGCGTCAGTTTTCTTATCGAAACGAGCAGGAAAGCACGGTCAAAAAAACCATGGATAAGAGGCAGAACAATGAGCGTAGGTCATTTCATCCGCCAAGGTGACAAAACCAGTTGCGGCGGGGAAGTACTGGACGGAGATCAAAGGACCCATATGCATGGCAGTCTTCGTGCTTGCGAAGGTGACTCAGTCACCTGTGGCAAGGATGGGCAAACGTATAAGATCATCGGCGGCATTTCTTTCATGCGAAGCAATGGCCGGCTTATTGCCGGTACGTTGGACAGCTACAGCGGCTGTCCCTGTAAAGCCGAGCTGATTCCTTCGGTGTTACTCGGCACGTACCACGGCAGAGGTGGCTCGGTTGTGCGCGCCAACAGACAAGCCGTCGATCCGGTCCAGCCAGCGCCCCAATGGTCAGCCCCTTCTCAACGCACTGCCACCGCGCCAAGTTATTCGCCCCGGTCCGCATTTGGCGCATTTAAAGCTCTCTTAGGCGAGGAGCCAGGTTTTTATATCGTCCCCAAAAGCATGACCCGCGAAGCTATGGAAGCCACACTGTTTCCAATTCTGGACCCGGCGGTAATGCGCAAGTTTCAATCGCTGAATCCCAACACAGGGCACGTCAAAGCCGGCTTGATGATCGTGCTCAGCGATCCGAACAATACCTCCTGCACCTATCAAGAAGCGCAATTGATGCAGGCTGCTCAACACGTCAGCGCATCTCTGGATTCGCTGACGCCGGACGAGGCTGACTTTCTGTATCGCCACGGTGCCGAAATAGCTGGTTTTATCGGCCATACCTCAACCTGGCTCGGCGTCAGCGCTGTGGTGATGGAAACGCACATGAACAACCTGCGCGACACCCTCCAAGCCATCGAGCGCCTGCATCAACAAAATTATCGTCAGCACGGTCACCTTAAATCGCCCCAGTTCTTCGCGGATCGACAGCGTCTTATGAACCATCTGGATGCCCACCTGCTTAACTCCACGCGCTTACGTGGCCAAACCACCCTGGGTGATCACCCCAAGTTGAAAACGGCCCTAGGTATATCCAGTCGCAGTCTGGTGCATCACTGGGACAAAGCGGGTGGGCCTGGGCAGATTCCGGGTTATTCGGCGCATGTGGAAGCCACCAGCCGCGCGGCCAGATACATGAAGGCAGGTGGTTACATCGGAATTGCCCTTGGCGGCGTATCCGCCTCATTGGCAATACAGCAGGTTTGCAATAACGATTCCGGGGCGGCTTGCGAAAAGATCAAGTTTACAGAGGCTGGAAAGTTCTCTGGCTCGGTTGGCGGAGGTGCTGCTGGCGGGTGGGTCGGTGGTGTTGCTGGTAGTACGATCTGCCTGGGGCTGGGTGTTACGACAGGTATAGGGGGCGTTATCTGTGTAGCGGCTCTGGTTGGGACAGGCGCTTGGGCGGGTACGACTATCGGTGGCAAAGGGGGCGAAATGGGCGGAGAAATTTTGTATGAGAAATCTTTGCCATGACGGCGGAAGAGTTTTGGAAGTCCTGGCTGGCTTTCTGGATGGTTGCCGGTGGCCCGCTTCTGCTTGGCTTTGCCGGCCTCGCATTCAGTCTGTACCTCACCCACCGTCATTTGGACGCCATAAAGGAAGCTTTGAAAAACAGCCGTTATATCTACCTCTGGGGAGACAGCCTTGGGAAGCGCGGTTTGATTTGGTCTCTTTTGGAAATGTCACAAATAGCCGGAATGATCCTGATGCCAAAGTTGCATATCCGGCATGGCAAGTTGGACCCCGTGGACTATGAAAACTTCCCACCCTATCTAAAACGTCTTCTCACAATCGTTACGACGATGATCTCTACCGCCCTGATTTGGATGGCTGTTGTAGCCATTGCGCTGGAGTTCAGGTAACCCAAACGGGCCTCACCCGAGGCCCGACATCAGCAAAAGCCAACTGCCAGCGCACAACCCCTGTGGGCTTGCTCGCGAATGCAGTAGGTCAGTCAACGTATGCAGTGGCTGATATGGCGCATTCGCGAGCAAGCCCGCTCCCACAGGGGGTCTAGGTCAGAAGTAGTAACCGATATTGACGTTGGTGCGGTAATACCAATCGTTGCTACCCACCGAATTGGTGCTGGTAAAGCCGCTGCCATTCTCCGCACCGCCATAGGGGTTGGCGTTACGCGCCCAGGTGAAGTCAACCCAGGCCATCACCGGCATCGCCAGGAACTGCGCGCCCACGGTGAACATCTGCGAGTCGTCCCAGGCGCTTTTGTCTTTCATCATCCGGCTGTAATCGCTGTACAGCTTGATCTTCTTCAATTGCCCCAGCCGGGGCGTGTGGATGTCGTAGCCGATGTTGAGCGAAGCCAGGCTGGCCTTGGAGGCGATCAGGTACGCAGGTGTCAGGCCGTTGCCGCCCATCAGCACCGAGTCGTTGCTCACGCCGCTCGGGTTTTCGGGGTCGTATTCGTAGCGGATGGCTTGGGTGGTGACGGTCCACAGGCCCTTGCTGATGATGGCGTGCACGCCGGCGGCCCAGTAGTCGCCATTGTCTTTGGTGGTGGCGTTGTACAGTTGGGCGGTGGCGAGCGAAGCACCGACTTCGGTTTTCCAGCCATCGTTGTTGAACGTGCGCGCCACGCGGGCGTTGAATTGGTTGCGCTTCTCGTTGTCCTGGCGCGATTGGGTGAAGGCAATCGCGTTGTCATCCAAATCGGCGTAACGCCCCACTTCCGGCGAATAACGCAGGTCGCTGGGCAACATGCGCGGGAAATAGCCGAGTTGCACGTCCCAGTCCTGATCCTTGTAGCTGTACTTGAGGCCGGTGCCAGCACTCACCGCGTAGCCCATGAAAAACGGCAGGTGGTAGCTCCAGCCAAATTGTGGATAAGGCTCCAGGCCGAAGGGTTTGAACGGCGCTCCCAGTTGCAGATTGGAATTGGCATTGAGCCGATAGCCCACGAAGCCGCGATCAATGGCGCGCTTGCCGTCGTCCTGGAACCAGTAGCCGATATCGCTGTAGAGGCTCTTGTAGGTGGCCTGCACATCCAGGCGGAACGTATCGAACAGAAACCGTCCGTTGTTTTCGGTGGTGTCCCAATGCTCGTCGCGATAGTTGGTACGCAGCGCCCCGCCAATGTCCAGGCTGCTGTCGCCGCTATCGCTGCGCCAGGAAATATGCGGGAAAGGTTTGTTGGCGGCGTTGGCCCGCACCGGCTCGGAAGGAATGGGTTCTGCGGCGAAACCGCTGAAACTGGCAAACATCAATCCTGCACACAAGACGCGCTTCATAGAGACCTCTCTACCGGTTGATCGGCAACACTCGTCCGCTTGCCTTTAAAGGCAACTAAGGAGGGAGCGGGTCTTACCGGGTTTAAGTGTTGGTTTTTATTGTTTTATCGGCGAAACGCCGTTTAATCAGTGAATGCGCAGGAGTAGAGCAGGAAGTGTGCCAGGCGGCTTGTTAGTTGATTTTTTATAAAAACACCATTAAAAACAGTTGTTTATATGGGAAACAAAGCTGTTTGTATAACCCATGAAACAACCCATAAGTGCGGTAACAAAGTTGCCCGTGATAGGTGCGTATTTATTGCACGCTGCCAATTAAACGTGCACTTTGCGGGTGATCCTGTAGGAGCGAGCTTGCTCGCGAAAAACGTTAACGATACTGCGAGCACCTTGGAGTAACGCGGTGCCTGGACGTTCTTCGCGAGCAAGCTCGCTCCTACAAGGGGGGTTAGAGGTCTAGCACCAAGCGTTGGCTCTTGCAGCCAGAAACGCACACCATCATCGATTTGTTCGCCGCCCGCTCAGCCTTGGTCAGCACTCCATCGCGGTGGTCGATTTCACCTTCCACCACACGTGTCTCGCAGGAGCCACACACGCCCTCGCGGCAGCTGTGATCAATGTCGCAGCCCGCCTCCAGCAGCACATCCAGCAAACTCAAGCCAGGTTCCACCGCCAGGGTTTTGCCGGACCTTTTCAGTTCAACGCTATAACTGCTCTGGGCGTCTTCGCTGGGCGGCAGTTCGGCGGCGGCAAAGCGTTCGATGTGAGCATGGGGATAACCCAGGCGCTCACAGGTACTTTCGAAAGCGTCGAGCATCGGCGTCGGGCCGCAGCAGTACAGATGGGTATCCGCAGGTTGGCCGGCGAGGTAGGCGGCCAGATCGGGCGGCACGCCTTTTTCGTCATTGAAGTGGTAAATCACCCGCGCACCGAGTCCGCCCAATTCTTCTACCAATGCAGCTTCCTGGCGTGAGCGGGCGCAGTAGATCAGCTCGGCGGATTTTCCCAGCGCCAGCAATTGGCGGAACATGCAGTAGATCGGCGTGATCCCGATGCCTCCGGCCACCAGCACACTGTGGCTGGCGCTCAGGTCCAGTTCGAAGTTGTTGCGAGGCGGCGAGATCGACAACGGCATGCCGACCCGCAATTGGCTGTGCACATACTCCGAACCGCCACGGCTGTTGCGGTCACGCAGGATACCGACCACATAACGCCCACGGTCGCTGGGCGAATTGAGCAGCGAATAACTGCGCACCAGGCCGTTGGCCAGGTGCAGGTCGATGTGCGAGCCGGCGTCGAACGGTGGGAACACGGTATCGCCCAAAGGCCGCAGTTCGACGCTGATGATGCCTTCGGCCTCATAGCGCAGGGTGTGGACGCGGGCGTTGAGGAGCGCGGCTTTGTTCATGGCAATTGCTTCGCGTCGATCAACTCGAGCTGGGCTTTGGCGGCGTTCTTCAGGTACCGCCGCAGCCGCACTACGCCCAGGTCGTGCTGGTAGAGGTTTTCACGCTGATTGGCATCCGGCTCCATGAATTCCAGCAGCACCCGGTCTTGTTCAAGCACCGCCCAATGCCGCGCTTCCAGACGGTTTTTGTACAAGAAGCGCCAGGTGTCACGCTGCCAGCCGGTCAGTGGGCGGCAGCGCCAGTGAAATGCGGCGGCCAGCGAACGACTGCTGGGGGTGTAGCTGCCGATGATGGTGAAGTTGCCGCCGGGGCCGCCGGTTTTCGGGTAGGGGATTTCCAGGCGCAGCCAATGGCAGCCGTTGTCCACGAACTCGGTCCAGTCGAAGTTCACGCCGCGCTGGCCTTCCTTCTCGAAGAAAAAACCGGTGTCGGTGTCGCGGGTGACAAACTTGGCGGTGGCTTCGCCTTCGCTCATCGAGTGCGACATCTTGTGCAGGTAGGTGCCGTGCATCGGGTCCATGACGTTGTCGATCACGTAGCGATAGTCGCCTTTCCACTCGGTGTAGCAGACGAAGCTGCTCCACTCGGGAGAGGTCAATTGTTCGGGCAGCACCAGCTCCGGCGCAACGTCCAGGTGCGGGTCGGTGGCGTTGAACAAGAAGATCGCGCCTGCGGCTTCGCGGGTGTGGAACATACGCGTGGGCCGGCTGCCTTCCAGTTTGCAGCCGGGGCTGCCGGGTACTTTGGTGACGGTGCCGTCGCAGCGCACTTCAACGCCGTGGTACGGGCACTGCAGGCGATCGCCCAGCACCGGCCCTTGGGACAGCGGGGCGCCGCGATGGGGGCAATGGTCTTCCAGCGCATGAACGCTGCCATCGTTGTCGCGCCACAGGGCGATCTTGTAGCCCAGGCGTCGTATCGACAGCGGCTTCTCACCCAAAAGGTCCGACGGCAATACCGGGAACCAGAGGTCTTTGAGGCCATTGGCCAGATGCTGTTCAACAGGGTCGACGGTCAATTGCATGTTCATTTTTATTCCTTCTGCCGGGTCATTCGCCCAGCCGGGCCATCAGGGTTTTGTAGGCATCTTCGGTCCACTCGCCGCTGGTCAGCGGGCACGGCGGGCCGGCCAGGTTCAAATGCGCGAGCAGGGCCGGCAGTTCGGTCACGCCACTGCCAAACGCGCGCTCGATGGAGTCGCCCAGCAACTCTTCGAACTGGGTGTTGGGTCGTTTACGTGCCTGATGGGGTTGCAGGTAGGGTTCGTGAGTACTCATGGTGTTGACCTCCGTACAGGTGTGTTCAGGCTGCGTGAGTTGTTGGGACGCCCCAGGCGTCGTAGCCGTAGACCCAATCGGCATTACCGCCGTCCTTGAGCCACTGGTTGCCCCGCGAGCCGATCTGGATCTGGCTGGTGCGTTCCAGGCGCGCTTGCTGGTAAGCCTGCAACGCGCCGGCCACCGAGGCCTGGCTGTCGAGGTCTTGCAGGTAGCGGGCGAGCACCACCGCATCTTCGATGGCCTGGCCGGCGCCCTGGGCCATGAACGGCATCATCGGGTGGCAGGCATCGCCCAGCAGGGTGATCGCGCCCTTGGACCAGAACGGCAGCGGGTCACGCTCATACAACGCGGTCTTGAGCACATCGGTGCAGGCATCAAGCAGGGCGCGGGCGTCCGGATGGAACGCCTGGTAGTGGCTGCGCAGCTCATCGGCATCGCCGGCGCTGGTCCACGACTCTTCGTGCCAGCTGTCCTGGGCGGTGGTGGCGAAGATGAAGATGTCTTTGCCCTGGTTCAGCGGGAAGGTGACGATCTGGCTTTGCGGGTTCGGCCCCCACCATTTGGTGAACGCCTGGATGTTCGGCACGTGCGCCACTTGCTCGGCCGGCACCACTGCGCGGTAGGCCACCACTCCGGTAAAGCGCGGATGCTCTTCGCCAAACAGCGCGCTGCGCACCACTGAGTGGATACCGTCTGCGCCAATCAGCACGTCACAGCGGTGCTGGCTGCCATCCTTGAAGTGCAAGGTAATGCCGTCGTCAGCCTGTTCTATCCGTTCGGCACGCTTGGCGAACTGCACGTTGTTCAGCGGGAACACCTCGGCCAGGGCCGCGAGCAGGTCGGCGCGGTGGATGGTCAGTTGCGGCGCGCCGTATTTTTGTTCGGCAGCATCGGACATTTCCAGGCGCGAGGTTTCCTCGCCGGTGTCCCACATGCGGCTGATGCGGTGCGTGGGGCGAGCGGCCGGGATGCGTACGGCGGGGCCAATGCCCAGGCCATCCAGCGCACGGACCGCGTTGGGGGTGAGGTTGATATCGGCACCGACGCGCAAAAAGGCCTTGGACTGTTCGAACACGGTGACCTGGTGACCGGCGCGATGCAGGGCGATGGCGGCGGTCAGGCCGCCGATACCGGCACCGGCGATAGCAATATTCAGGGAAGGCATGGGCGACTCCTGCTCAAGGTTTGGGTTTGTCGGTGAGGAACTTGCCTTGCGGCGCTTCGACGTGTTGCTGGCGCCGGGTGTTGCCGTCAATACCGCCAGCAATGGCCCATTCAGCGAAGACCGTAGGGCCGGGCTCAAAGGTGCGTGGCTGCCATTCGCCGGTCAGTTGGTCTTCATCGGCGTAGTACTCCACCAGCGCGCCGGCCGGGTTCTTGAAGTACCAGAAAAACGCCGAAGACACCGGGTGGCGGCCCGGCCCGATTTCGGTCGGCCAGCCGCTGCGGGACACATGCATGCCGCCGCCAAACACCTCATGAACGTCGCGCACGGTAAAGGCCACGTGGTTCAGCCCCGCCCGTGGTGCCGGCAGTTGCAACATGAACAGGTCGTGGTGGCCGCCTTCTTCGGCGGTGCGCAGGAAGGCGCCGCGGTCCGGGTAACGGTCCGAGGCCTGGAAGCCGAAACGCTCGTGGTAGAAGGCTTCGCAGGCGTTCACGTCCTTGACGAAAAACACCACGTGGCCGACTTCAATCGGCGTGGCGCGCTCATAGATCGGCGCCGCCTTGTTGATCCGGCCCTTGGTCTGCCAGGTGTTGTGGCCGCTGCATTCAATCTCCAGTTCACGCTTGCGCGTGACTTGCAGGCGGATCGCCAGACCGTTGGGGTCGGTGCAGCCGATGCGCCCGTCACATTCGACAAACCCCGGGTCATTGGCGATGCGTTGGCTGTACAGCGCCAGGTCGGCGGTGCTGGCTACGCCCCATACCACTTCGCGCACCGTGGAGCCAGCTTCGATGGCCGGCGGCAGGCCCGGCTTGTTCAGGTCCGCAAGCACTACGCGACAGCCGTTGAGGGTCTCGAACACCACCTCGTCCGATTGCGCGCTGACTTGGGTCAGGCCCCAGTCGCTGAAAAAACGTACGCAGGTGTCCAGGTCCTCGACGCCGTAAGTGACTTCATCAATACCTAAAACGCTCATTGCGCTACCTCTCGTGGCACACCGGCCCAGGCCAGTGGCTGTTCGTTCATGCCCCAGTAGAGGCTCTTCTGTTCCATGTACTGCAGGATGCCCAGGCGACCTTTTTCGCGGCCCAGGCCGCTGTCGCGCCAGCCGCCGAAAGGCGTGGAGATCGAGAACTGCTTGTAGGTGTTGATCCATACCGTACCGGCCTGCAAACGCCGGCCCAGGGCCCAGGCGCGCTTGTAGTCACGGGTCCAGATGCCGGCGGCGAGGGCGTAGACGCTGTCGTTGGCCTGCTCCAGCAGTTGTGCTTCGTCGTCGAACGGCATGGCGACCAATACCGGCCCGAAGATTTCCTCCTGGCACACTTGCTGGTGGTTGCTCAGGCCCTCCAGGATGGTCGGCGGATAGAAGTAACCCTGGTCATACACATTACCGCTGGGGCGCTGCCCACCCAGGCGCAGGCGCCCACCTTCGGCCAGGCCGAGGGCGACGTAACGCTCCACCGATTCGCGGTGGCTGGCGCTGATCAACGGGCCCATCTGTGTATGCTCGTCGGCCGGGTCGCCCACCCGCAGGTTCGCGGCGGCAGCGACCAGGCGCTGCATGAACGGCTCGTACAAGGCGCGGGCGATGAACAACCGGGAGCCGGCGATGCAGGCTTCGCCCGACGAACTGAAGATGCCGTACAGCACCCCGGCCACCGCATGCTCAAGGTCGGCGTCCTCGAGGACGATGGTCGGTGATTTGCCGCCCAGCTCCAGGGACACCGGCATCATCTTGTCGGCGGCGATATGGGCGATGTGCTTGCCCGTGCGCGTACCACCGGTAAACGACACGCGCTTGATCAGCGGGTGGCGGGTGAGCGCATCCCCCAGCAACGAACCCTTGCCCGGCAGCACGCTGATCAATCCCTTGGGCAAGCCGGCCTCTTCACACAGACGCGCCAGGCGCAGGGCCAGCAGCGGGGTGATTTCCGCCGGTTTGATCACCACCGCATTGCCCGCCGCCAATGCCGGAGCGACCTTCTGCGCCTCGCTGGCAATCGGCGAGTTCCACGGAGTGATCGCGGCGACCACGCCCATCGGTTCATACACGCTCATGCTGATGAAATCGCCGCGTGACGGGGTGATGGTTTCTTCCAGGGTTTCGCAGGCCGCGGCGAAGAACTGAAAGGTGCCGGCCGCACTGGCTACCAGGGCGCGGGTTTCATTGATCGGTTTACCGTTGTCCTGGCGCTGCAGTTGCGCTAGCTCTTCGCTGTGCAGGCGGATCAACTCGGCGATGCGATACAACACGCCGGCCCGCTCGTGGGGTTTGCGCTGGGCCCAGCCGCTGTGCAAAAACGCCTGGTGCGCGCCCTGAATGGCTTCTTCCACATCCTGCAGGTCGGCGGCATTGAGCCAGGCCACGGCTTCGCCGGTGGCCGGGTAGCGGCTGGCATAACGCTCGCCACGGCCTGGGCGCCACTGGCCGGCGATGCAGATGGGTAATGTCTGTTCGGTGTTCATCGACGGCTCCTAAATGGAAATCGCGTGGGCATGGTTGCCCAAGGCACGGACCACGCTGTACACGGTCAGCGCCGAGGTCTTCGGGTTGGCCAGCAAGGGCTTGCCGCGCAGGCTCAACTCGAAACGGCCAAAGGCGCCCCGGGCTTCGAAGTGGTGGACGTTTTCATCGCTGTGGGGGTCGGCGATCAACGTGACATGGGTGCGGTCCAGGCCCAGGCCGGCCAGCGACAGGGTGGCCGCGACGTTGGCGTTCTTGGGGTACAGCCGCGCCGCTTCGCGGGCGCTGCCCTGGAAGATCACCGTGGCTTGCTCGATGGTGTCCAGGTCACAGGCCTGCTCGCCGGGGGTGTTCTTCCAGGCACGGGCCGGCTTGCGGCCGGTGTAGTTGACCGCGTCCAGCCCGCCGACCTTGGCCGCCGACAGCGCATCGATGCCGCCGATGGCGCCAGGCAGCAATTCGATGCGGGTCTTGCCGCGTTCCGCCGCCGCCTCCAGGCGCTCCACCAGGCCGACTTCGGACAGCGCGCCCACCGACACAATCAGGCAGGCAATCCCACGCTCCAGCGCCGGCAGCACATGCTCTTCAATGGCGCGATGCCCGGCGCACTCCACCAGCAAATCCGGGCGGGCATCGGCGGGCAAGGCCGTCAGCACCTGCGGCGGCTGTTTGAAACTGGCCAGGCGCTGGCGCACCAAGGCTTCGGAGCCCTCAGACGCGATGACGTAATCCACGCACAGCTGTGGGTCGTTCTCCAGCAGCTCCAGCACACCGACGCCAATGGCACCGCAGCCGATCATGGTGATATGCAACATGGTGCGATCCTCAGGCGGTGGCCTTCTGGGCTTTGGTTTCGCTGTTGGGCGGGCCGGCAAACTGGGTGGCGAAGTTGCCGACGCTGAGCATGTCCACTTCCAGCAGGAACGGGCCTGGCTGGCTCAGGGCGCTGTCCACCACCGTGCCGAAGTCCTTGAGGTCGGTGACCAGGCCATGGCGCAGTCCCAGGGACTCGGCGAGCTTGGTGTAGTCCGGGGTGTGCAGGTCGACGTAGCAATGGCGGCTGCCGTAGACCGCGTCCTGGATATTGCGGATCACGCCGTAACGCTGGTCGTTCATCAGCAGGATCACCAGGTTGGCGCGCTCCTGGACCAGAGTTGCCAGCTCACCCAGGTTGAGGATGAAACCGCCGTCACCTGCGATTGCGAACACTTTGCGCTCCGGCGCCGTTTCCGCTGCGGCGACGGCTGCGCCGATGCCCATGGCCAACCCCTGGCCAATCCCGCCGCCCAAGGCATGCACACCCGCGCGTGGGTGATACAGGGTCAGCAGGCGGTTGCCCCAGATGCTGTTGGACAGGGTCACGTCGCGTACCCAGGAGAAGTTGCGCCCGGTCACGGCCTGCAATTGCTCGACCATGGCCGAGTACGGCCCGAGGTCGGCCATCAGTTGGCTACGTGATTGTTCGCGCACGGCTTTGAGTTCAGTGAGAAAGCTCGGGTCGGTGTGCAAGCGACCTTCCAGGCGATCCGCCAGGCCCTCGAGCGCCAGCGCCGCATCGCCGCAGACAAACAGTTCGCTGGCGTAACTGCGCCCTTCGATCGCCGGGTTGGCGTCGATGCGCAAGAGATTCGAAGGCAGTTTCAGTGCGTACTTGAAGGTTTCGTTACTGCGCAGGCGCGAGCCGGCGATCAGCAGCGCATCGCAGGTTTGCAGGAACTGTTCGACCCGCTTGTTCTGCGAAAAAGCCCCCAGGCAACGCTCGTCGTCTTCATTGACCACGCCGCGACCTTGCGTGGAGGTGATCACGCCCACGCCCATCGCCAGCAGGCGCTTGACCTGTACGCCGGCATGGCGGGCGCCGCCGCCGAGCCAGAGCATCGGTCGCTTGGCGCTGGCCAGGCGGTCGGCCATCAGGTCCAGGGCATCCGGCGCGGGCACGGCCACCGGGATCGGCAGGGGCGACAGGTCGGTGGGCATCGGGATAAAGGTGGACTGGATGTCGATGGGGATTTCGACGCTGACCGGCCCGGTGGGCGCGGTCAGGGCGGTCTGCACCGCGAGCTTCATGGTGCTCAGGGCGGTCTCGACACTGCGTACGCGAAAGGCGGCCTTGGACACGGCCTTGAGCATGTTCAACTGGTCGCGGGCTTCGTGGATGTAGGCCAGCTCCTGGTCCAGGTACGGCGTTTCGATCTGGCCGGTGATGTGCAACAACGGGGTGCCTGCAGTTTGGGCTTCGACCATCGCGCCGGCGGCATTGCCGGCGGCGGTGCCGGTGGACGTCAGGCACACACCCAGGCCGCCGGTGGTGCGGGCATAGGCGTCGGCCATGTTGGCGGCGCCGGCTTCGCCCCGGGCCATGACGAAGCGGATATTGCCGCGCACTGCAAAGGCATCGAGGATCGGCATGTTGTGGATCGAGATCACGCCGAACACAGCCTTGACGTCGCATTGCTCGAGAAAGGCGGTGATGGCAGCGCCCACGGTGACAGTGTTGTTTTCATTACGCATGGCGGGACAGGCCTCCGGATACATCGATATGGCTGCCTGTGGTGTAAGCCGACAGAGGCGAGGCCAGAAACAGGATCGCGCGGGCCGCTTCAATCGGCAGGCCCAGGCGCCCCAAGGGAATGTGTTTTTGTTGTGCCAGCCGTGCGGTCCATTGCGCCCAGCCGAGGTCGCGTTCTTCGCGCGCTTCGAAACGCCTGCGCCATTGCCCGGATTCCACCAGGCCGATCAGGATGCCGTTGACGCGGATGCCCTGCGGGGCGAATTCAGTGGCCATCGAGCGCACCAGGTTCTTGAGCCCGGCGCGTGCGGCAGAGGTGGCGACCATGTGCGGTTCGGGCTGGCTGGCCAGCAGCGAATTGACGCAGACGATGGCGGCGTCAGGCTGGTTTTCCAGCTGAGGCTTAAACGCGCGGACCGGGTTGATCACCGAGAAAAACTTCAGGTTCAGCTCTTCGGTCCAGGCGCTGTCGGTGGTGTCGGCAAAGGTCGAGACCCGGCCTTGCCCGGCGTTGTTGATCAGCACATTGGCCGCTCCCAGCGCAGCCAGGCTGGCGGCGGCAAACGCGTTGACCGACTCGGCATCGAGCACATCGCAGGCCTGGGCCAGCAGGCGGGCCTTTGGGAAGCGCTCGCGCAAACCGGCTTCAGCACGGCGCAGGCGCTCTTGATCACGACCGCAGAAGGCTACTGCCGCACCGGCTTCCAGCAGCAGTTCGACACAGGCCAGGCCAATGCCCGAAGAACCCCCGGTGACAATGGCGACGCGGCCCTGCAATTGGTAAAGGCTCATGTCAGTCTCTCATCAAGGCGGTAACGCGGGGCTGGCCGTTATGGGCGCCGCCGTTGTAGTTGAGCAGGCGTGACAGCTCGTCGGCGCTGCGCCGGACCTGATTCAAGAGTTCTTCAAAGTTGACGTGGCCGATCTGCGCGGTAGGGATGGTCACGCCCAGGGCTGCGACAATGCCGCCGCTCTGGTCACGCACCGGCGCGGCCACCGTGGAAATCGCCGACTCGAAAAAGCCTTCGCCGCTGACAAAACCGCGCTGGCGGTCGGCCTGGACCAGGTCGAACAAGGCCATCACGGTTTTTGGTGTGCAGGGCGAGTGTTGTTCCAGGTGCTCTTCGGGGTACAACTCACGCAACTCGGCCAACGACAGGTCTTCGAGCAGGATGCGCCCCAACACAGTGGCGTGGGCGGGCAGGCGAGTGCCGACGTTGACCGCGTTGGAGAACACCGACGGCGGTGAAACCTTGGCCACGTAGACAATCGAGCGACCATCACGCACCACCAGGTTGCTCGGGTAATTGACCCGGTCGCACAGGCGCGCCAGCAGCGGTTGGCCAAGCTCGGTCAGCTCCAGCGATGCCAGGTACTCGAAGCCCAGGCGCAGCACGGACATGCCGAGGCGGTATTCATTGCCGCTGCGGGTGACGAAGCCCATGGTCTCCAGGGTGGTCAGCAGACGGAAGATGGTCGAGCGAGGCAGTGCCAACCGGCGTGCCAGCTCCGGCGCGGTCAGGGTGCGGTTGCGTCGGCTGAACTCACAGAGCAGGAGCAGGCCGCGCTCCAGGCCTGGAACGATGTATTTGTCCTGAGCGTCTTTGAGCAGATCGGAATCGTTCATAGGGTTCTACCTATCAGGGATTGATGAATGGCGCAGGCCAGGCGCCCGGCTACCACTTGGGGTTGCTCGATGGGGCTGGCGTGGCCGGCGTCGGCAATCAGGTTGAAGCTGGCGCCCAGTGCCTTGGCCACGCTCAGGCAGGCCTCGGCGGGGGTGATGCTGTCGGCTTCACCGCAATGAACCTCGCAGGGCATGGCCGGTTGGCCATGGCGCAGCAGGTCATCGCCGCACAGCAATTCAATGGCCTGGCGATAACCAACGGGGTTCAGGCGCGCCATGTTCCAGCGCACCCAAGCCAGGGCCTGGGGCGTGGCACGGGGCGACAGCATGTGAGCGCTGCGTTGTTCAGCCAGGCCGGCGATGCCCAGGCGTTGCAGGTTGTCCAGGCGTTGCTGACGCACCTGCTGGCGCTGTTGGCCAAGGGCTGGTGCGCCATAGCCGCGCGCCGGGCTGATCAGCACCAGCCGGTTGACGCGATGGGCCTGTGAACTACGGGCGAATGCAAGGGCGGTGAGGGCGCCGAGGGAATGGCCGACCAGCACACATTCCTCCACACCCAGTGCATCCAGCATCTGCGCCAGACGGGCTGCGTATTGCTCGGCCTTGGGCGCATCCGACTCCAGCGGGCTGGAATCGCCGTAGCCGGGAGCGTCCCAGGCGATGACCCTGGCCTGGGGCGCCAGTTGCCGCGCCACTTGCAGCCAGGATGCCGCTCCGGAGCCGATACCGTGCAGCAACACCACCACCGGCCCCGCGCCACATTCGCGCAATGCCTGCTGCCCACCGGCCGAGGCCACCAGGCGTTGGGGGAAATCACGCTCCAGTTGGGCTTGCAGGTCGGCCGTCGGCGCGGCTTGAGAGAGTCCTGGCAGCATGGGCTTATCCGCGCTTGATCGAAGCCAGAGGGTGCTCTGGCGGGTAGGTCGGCGTGATGGGTTTTTTCGCGCCGAGCATCACGCACATCAACGCGTCTTCATCGCCGATGTTGATCTCCTCGCGGTACACGCCCGGTGGCACGGAAATCACGTCGCGGTCAGTGAGGATGGTCTCGAAGCGCTCGCCGTCTTTTTCCAGCACCACCTTGAGCTTGCCGCGTAGCACGAAGAACACTTCTTCGACGTCGATGTGCAGGTGCGGCGGGCCTTCGTGGCCAGCCGGGATCACCATGGTGGAAAAGGTGAAATGCTCCGACGGGATGGTGTTCATGTCGGTGCTGATGCCGGTGCCGCCGGTGCCGATGTAGCGCATTTGTGCGCGGCGGAACTTGGGGTCGTAGTCGGCCTGGAACTTCAGCGCATCCCAGTCGTACTTGCGCGTTTCGTAACGGGCGATACGGGTGTTCATCCAGCTTTCCAGGCTGGCGCCGGCCGGGCGGTCCCAGCTTTTCGGGGTGTCGTTTTGGGCAGATAGATCAGTCATGACAGTCTCCAGATCAAGGCATGACGAACCCGCCGTTGACCGGCAGGGTTTGTCCAGTGATGAAGCGGGCAAGGTCGGACAGCGCGAACAGCACGGCGCCGCTGACGTCTTCGGGCAATTGCGGGCGTTGGATGGCCCGCTGGTCGTTGTACAAACGGTGACGAGCCTCGGGCACGTAGGCGGTGGCTTCCACCAGCACCAGGCCAGGGGCGATGGCGTTGACCGTGATGTTGTCGGCGCCCAGCTCGCGGGCCAGGCTGCGGGTCATGGCGATGATTGCGCCCTTGCTGGCAACGTAGGCCAACAGGTTTGGCGCGCCCCACAGGGGCGTGTCGGAGGCTAGGTTGACGATGGCGCCGTGGCCACTGGCACGCAGTGCCGGCAGGCAGGCGGTAGTCATCAGCCAGGTGCCGCGCACGTTGACCTGCATCACCTGGTCCCAGGTGTCGATGCTCAGGTCTTCGCAGCCTTTGCCACCGGAGTTGGTGATGGAGGCGTTGTTCACCAGGCCATCGAGGCCGCCCAGCAAGTCGAGTGTCGCGGTGATGCACGCCTGGATCGACTCAGGCTGGGCCAGGTCGACCGTGACAGCCTGCACGTCCAGCCCCAGGGCTTGCAGTTCACACGCCGCCTGTTGCACACGGTCTTGCAGCACATCGGCAATCACCACGCGAGCACCGGCCTGGCCGATGGCCTGGGCGAACCCGTAACCCAGGCCACGGGCGCCGCCGGTCACCAGTACGCGGCGACCTTCGAGCAAACGATTACGGTCGGTCATCATTGCGTGCTCAACATGGCTTTGGGCATGTAGTGCAGGACGCGTTTTTCTGTCCACACCACGGCGCCGTAGGCGACCACCCCAATCAGGGTGAGCATGACGATGGCGACGAATACACCGGCCGTGTTGCCTTGGCCCTCGGCGTCCACCAACAGGAAGCCCAGGCCCTGGTTACCGCCGACCAGCTCGCCGACGGTGACGCCGATCACCGCCAGGGTGGAGGCGATGCGCAGGCCGGAAAACAGCGCGGCCATGGCTGAGGGAAATTCCACCAGGCGAAAGATCTGCCAGCGGCTGGCGTTCATGGTGCGCACCAGGTTGATCATGTCCGGGTCGACCGTGCGGATCGCCGAGAGCACGTTGATCATCACCGGGAAAAACACAATCAGGATTGCGATCAGAATTTTCGGGTAGATGGTGTAGCCCAGCCACATCACGAACAGCGGCGCAAAGGCGACCTTCGGTGCAATCTGCAACGCCAGGATGTAGGGCGACAGCATTGCTTCCGCCGCGGGCGACAGGCCCAGGGACACACCAATCATCACGCCCAGCAAGGCGCCCAGGGCGAAGCCGACGACGATCTCCATGGCGGTGATCAGGGTGTGTTGCAGCAGGCCGCCGCTGTGCCACATCACCAGGCTTTCCTGGGCCACGCGGCTGAGTTTGGGCATGACGAATTCGGGCATGCCGAGCAGCCCGGGGCCCCATTGCCAGAGCGCCAGGAACAGGATCAGCAGCGCCACGCTACCGAGCACGGAGGGGTTCAGGTTTTTCATCGTATGCGTACCTTGTTGTCCGGTGCGTTATTGCGCGGCGACCGGGCTGTCGACGAATTGGTTGGTGAACAGCTCATCCAGCGGGGTTTCCCGGGGGACGATGCCTTCGCTCACGTAGAACTGGCGGACCTTGTCCAGGCGCTCGGGGTCGATGTGCCCCAGTACGCGCTGGTTGGCGTAGACGTGCTCGACATAGAGCTTGAAGATTTTCTCCAGTGAGTCTTCCTTGCCGGCGTAGGTCGGGACCGCTTTGGCAAAGGTGACGGCGGCGGCACGCGGGTCCTGGATAATGTCGTGCATGCCTTTGAGCGTGGCCTGCACCACACCGCGCACCACCTGGGGGTGGTTTTTGATGGCGTCATCCGAGGCGAGGATGGCCTGGGCCATGCTTTCGAAGATCTGTTCCTGGGGAATCAGCTTGATCTGCGCGCCGGCTTCTTCGGCGGTGACCATCCAGTCCGGCACGCCGGCCATAGCCTGGGCCTTGTTGGCCGTAAACAGTTGCCAGACGCCGGCAGGCCCAGCGGCCTGGATGTCCACGTCGTTCTTGCCAAGGCCGGCCTTGCGCAACGAAGCGAGCAGCGCGTAATAGGTGGTGTCGGAATACGACATCACCGTCATGGTCTTGCCCTTGAGGTCGCTGACGTTATTGATGTTGTCCTTGGAATGGGTGGCGATCATGGTCACGCCGCCCGCGCCCAGCACCGCCACGGCGCGCACCGGAATACCGTTGCCGCGCACCATGATCGGCGTGTCGCCGATGGCGCCGCCGAGCAGGGCATTGCCGGCGCCGATCTGCTTGGCCACGTCGACGCCACCTTTGGCGGCAATGAACGTGAGGTTCAGGTCCTGGGCCGCGTAGTAGCCTTTTTCCTTGGCGATGATCCACGGTGCAAAGGCTGGCAAGTTAGGTGGGGCCGGCAGCAGGTAGGTGACGTCGGTTGGCTGCGCCTGGGCCGCGCAGGTCAGGCCGAGGCCAAGGCTGAGCGCGCAGAAACGTTGGAACAGAGACTTGAGCATGGGAACTCCTGAATCGGTTGGGGGCCGCAAGCGCGGCAATCAGTGCAGTTCGGTGTCGGCGCCGACGTGCAGCAGTTCCATCAGGCGACCGACCAGCGGGCCAATCTCCGGTAGCTTGCGGCGCTCCAGCGGGTTGTCGCGAAACGGCAGGTCGATGCTGATTTCTTCGATGATGGTGCCGGGGCGGGCGCTCATGACCAGCAACCGGTCAGACATGGCGATCCCCTCGATCAGGTCGTGGGTGATGAACAGCGCGGTCTTCTTTTCATCGAACAGCATCCGCGCCATGTCCTGCTGCAGGATCATCTTGGTCTGAGCGTCGAGGGCGGAAAACGGCTCGTCGAGGAACAACACCTGAGGGTCGATGGCCAGGGTGCGTGCCAGGGCAGCGCGTTGGCGCATACCGCCGGAGAGCTGGAACGGGTAGTGATCGGCGAAGCCGTTGAGGTGGCAACGGTCGAGCAAGTCCAGGGCTACCTTCTGCCGGGTCGCGCTGGGCACGCCTTGAATCTCCAGGCCCAGTTCGACATTGCGGCGAATGCTGCGCCACGGCATCAGCAAATCTTTTTGCAGCATGAACGCGACTTGTGGCACGGGCCCGGTCACCGGTTCGCCGCCCACGAAGACTTCACCTTCAGTGGGGCGATACAGGCCAGAACCCATGTTGAGGATGGTGCTCTTGCCACAGCCGGACGGGCCGATGATCGACACGACCTCGCCGCGACGGATCTTGAAGTTCACATCGCGAATGGCAAAGGGCGCTTCTGTTTTACCTTTGGCTGGGAAACATTTACCGACATTACGGAATTCAATTTCAGTCGGCTCCAGCTCTTCCTTAAGTGCGGGCGTATTCCATTGGGGCGTCACGGCGTACATCTCTTTCACAGCCATCAGGAAGGTACTCTGGTCTGTTTTATAGGTGATACGCCGTTTAGTGCATGAACAATGCCAGTGAGTTAATTCCTACAAGTTTTTGTTAAATTTCCTTTTAAATTAATTGGTTGCGAGACTAAGGTTAATTCTTGAGCGTTTCATATATGAAACCATTGTTTTTATATGGCACGAAACTGCACACCGTTTGTGTATTGGATGGGAAGACGCACTCGGTCGGTGCTTTATCAGGTAACGCGGGCAAGTTACGAAAGGGCTTGTTTGTTTTATATGTAAAACAAGCGACATGACGGTGCAGAGGGTCTTCTCCGTCGGGTAACGACTCCAGCCATTGATGTTGTACGGGGTTCAGGAAATGCCCGTCGTGAAACAAGGAATGTTCTGACAATCCTTAGCGATCTTGTTTGTTTACGCTCTGCACTCTTGTAAAACTCAGGAGTGAGGGGATGTTTATTGCTGCATCAGAGAGTGGTCCGCCCTCCATTACCGCCCTAAATCAATACCTGCATAAGGATGATCACCTCAGGGCTTTTTTACTGGTTGACCCTTACGCACACGAACCCTTGATGCAGGCGTTTATCGAAGAGTTTCCCTGCGAAACGTTCTGTGTTCCTCTCAAATTCGCCTCATTCAAAGGAGATCAACTTCCGCGACTTATCCAACTCAATCCCAAATCCAAGGCTTTAGTAGATGAAAGCGCAGCGCTAATGCTTGTTCAGCAAACACAAGTCATGGCCGGTTCCTCTTCAATTTGCGGTTGGTTGCGTTCCGAAGCCTGCGGCGCTGTGATTGCTCGTCATTTAGCCGCCTGCATGGAACGGACATTCTTTGAGGGCAATCGTTGGTGGTGTCTTCGCTGGCAAGATTGTCGTGTGTTGGAGTGGATCTGGCCGGCACTTTCCCCTCGTCAAAAAACCGATCTGCTAGGGCCGATCGTTGAGTGGTGGGCGCTTGATAGGCGAGGTAAGTTGCGCCAGTACTCATCCGCTACGCCCCGTGCGCTCCCGACCGGTCGGCCTGGTTTTTTGCTGGATGCGACGCAGCGAACACACGTCCGCCAGTGTGCGCTTGCCCAAACGATCATCAGTGGATGGCTGACATTTTCTCCTGAGTTGCCTCCCGACTATCTTCAAAGGGTTGAGGACATCCTCACCCTGACCACCAAACATGCTGTGGGAAAGCCTGAAGACGTTGCCCTGTTGGCTGCCTATTCACTGCAAGTTCATTTGCGTCTACTGGCGCACCCCAAGATTCACGCCCTCATTCATCAATCCATGAAGGGAGCAGCCCTGCTCAGCACACTGCTTGGTGCTGTCAGTGATGTGCAGTGGGAGGCTATGCGCGCCGAACTAGACGATATTTATTTCGATGCCGAGAGCTCAAAATCATGACGGAACATCCTGTAAACCGTTATGCAGCCAACGCAGAGCGGGCGGCGGCGCTCGCTTCCAATGCCAGTGGCGACGCGCACGGTTGTGACGCCTGCCTGAAGTCCGGCTTGCCGATGCTACTGGTCCGCCCTGGCCTTGCCGACACCCGCTACGCGCAGGGTAAGCAACCCGTCATTGGCCCTTGGTTAGACGGGCAAAGCGCGCCGGTTGCGTTGAGCTATTCGCGTTATGTGATGCGTACGCTGCGCCAGGGTTATGTGATGGTTTATTACGAAACGCCTCACACCCCGCTTATCAAGGTGCAAAACGGATGGCAGGCGTTCCGGGTGTACGCTGGTGGCTACCTGACACCTCATGCGCTTAGTGGCCTTGCAATGAGCCCGGACAAGGCCGCGCAAGACTTCGCCTGTACCCGGACGAGTTCCTACGCCATTGCGATGCTGTTCGTCATTCCCTATGCCAAACATACCGGCAAGGTGTGGGTGACTTACAGCGACCATCCGTTCAGCGAGGGCGTACGTGATCGCTATGCACGCGATGCCGTACTCAGAAACCAGCGCATGAGCCAAGTTAACGCGCTGCAGGGCAGCAGCGCGCGCAGCCAAGCCATCAGCGAGTCGCTGATCAGTCAAGCCATTGCCGACTATGACCAGCATTTGCCCTATGGCGCGTTACGCGGCAATCCGCACCCATCACTTGAGTTAACCGATCAGCCCGGTATTGCACAAAAACGTCCGGAACGCGCGGGCGACCTGATGCAACAGGCTCAAGCCTTGTGTGAAGCCGGCGGGTATTCGATCCGCGATGTAAAAGTCGTTTGCGTGCCCGATGCGGTGGGCATTACCCACGAAGCTGCCACGTTGCGCAGTACGCTCTGTAATAGCGCAACCCAGTGGCTGGAGCAGCAGCCCGAGGGGCAATGGCGCTTGCAAACAGCAATGAGCATTGAGGGGTTGTTACGTGAAGTAGACGCACGCACTCAGGCGCGCAAAGCGCAGTTGCGTCAGTACGAAGAATGCCAAGGCAAGCCCATTACCAGGTTCGATTTCGAGTCCGCCAAACAGGCGGGAACGCTGCCACCGGACGCGCAATTTGAGCCGAACCTTATCGTGCACCGCTATGACCCGTCCACCTTCTATCCAGACCGCGACAACGGCACCGTTCGCTTACCCAGTGCGCGTTGGGTCGATGCCCAGTCTGCCAGCGTCAAAGAGGACCTGCTGGCCAAACTGGAGGGTGGAAAAGGTGACTACGCCTTTCGTGAGTTCCTTGGCAATTTCAACAGGCTGGCCAACGAGGATGAACAGCGCCGTCGCTCACTGGAGCCGGACTATGGCGCATGGTTACGCAGCGCCCCGCGTCGGTGCGTGACGGACAATGACTGCGACACGGCCAATCGAATGGACGGCATGCATTACGCCCATCTGGTGAGCTTGCTGACGGTAGGCGGCCCCATGACCGAACACAGTGTGCAGTGGTATGCCGATTTTCTGACGGAAGATCCGGAGGACAAGAACAATCTGTTGATGCGGGCACTGTTGGGTAACCAGGCAGATTTTTTTGAGTCGTTTAAAGCCGGGAAGTTGCTCAAGGAAGCCAAAACACTGCTGAAGCTATTTGAAGAATCCGCCCCGGAGGTTTCGCACACAAGTGTTCTGACAGCCGATCAGCGGGTGGCGCACAGCGTTTGGGGCGCGAGATTAATCAAAGAGCAAATGCCTACCTTGAAACTGGTGCTTTCTGGATATGGTCACGGGTTGATTCTATTGGTGGGCGCTACGGCTGCCATATTGGATAAACACAGCAAGTTGGGTGCAGATATGCGCAAGGCACTCACTGAACTGATGCAGGCGATTGTCGCTTCTACTGCCCCGCAAGGTGTCACCGCGCAACCTCTGAAAATGTCCCTGACTGACGCGCAACGTTGGTGGCGAGCGCAAGCCAATGCGATCAGCCAGCGAGTGCAGACGGTGGACAGGCAAGTGCGCAGCTTGGCGGTGGGTGGTGCACTGGCGCTGGATTTGATCGGGGCACCGAAGTCCTCGTCGAACCTCATAGAGGTCTACTTGCTGACTCGCGAGACCTTGCCCAAGACATTGACCCAGTTAGTGGGGCAGGGAGTCAAGGCAACTGAAGTCATGACCCGATTGGTTAATGAAAGCGCGAAAGTGCTGCGAGACGGCGCTGCGCCGCTGAGTGCGGCGGCGGGGGTGTTAAATGCATTGTCCCTGAATAAGGCCAGCCAGTTGTATGAAACGGGGACGCAAGAAGAGCGGCGTAAAGCGTCGTTTATGTTGTTGGGTGCGGGGCTGGGGTTGACGTCGGTGGTGTTGGAGTTGAGTGAGGCGGTGGCGAAGCAGCAGAGTGTGTCGGTGGCGAGGGGGTTGAAGATTGCGGCGGGTTTTTTTGGTGTTGCAGGGATTGCAGTGGAAGCCGTATTTTCAGTGCTTACAGCCAACTCCGAATTTCAAAAAAATGATGAAAAGGCTTTTGAAGCATTCGCTGTACAAACCGTTGCATTTGTTGGGGCAGGAGTGACAAATAGTTTGTCTATTGCATTAACCGCTAAGTGGATTACGACTGTTGGTGCGGGTTTGTCATGGACTGGCTGGACACTGATATTAGTTGCTGTTGGCATGACTGCCGGTTACATCGCCGCATTGCTGCAAGACACTCAGATGGAAGAGTGGATAGCGCGCAGTATATGGGGGCGTGCGGATGATCAGTGGGACTCGATCAAACGAGAGCAGGAAGCACTAAATAAAATTTTGCTGGGGCTCAGTGTTGAGTTTGACTATAGCCAGAGTCTGCTCGATAACTTGAAGGCGTCAACGATAGCGGCGGACAATCCATTTGTGTTGGAAAATCAAGAAAAAATTTATTTTAAACAAGCCAGATTGCGCGTATTTATCCCGGAGTATTTGAGGAAAATAATGCAATGGAATATATCGATATATTTGCATCGCAATGATGGTAATAGAGTTTTAGTATACAGGGCAATCAATCCTGAACATTCCATGATCGTACAAAAGAATTTTGATGGGGTACTGGAACCGGAAGTAAATCAGTCAGAAAATTTGACAGTTGTGACCGTGCAGGCACAGATGTTGATGTATCCCGGAGCCTCTGCATTTTTTGATTTGTATGATGATCATACAGGTGGGCAGTTATTAATTGATGAGAGATTTTCAGAGCGCTGATCATGAACAAAAAAAATCCAGAATATGATGTTTTGTTACCGATATGGGAAAAGTCAGAACCTTGGTTTGATTTTGATGAAGAGCAGTGCCAAATGCTTATAGGGGGTGACCCATGGCGTCTAGGCTCACCAGATAGAGAGCGTTCTGTGCATGCTCAGGCTAGCAGCTGCAATGCTGTAACAAGTGTACATCCAAATGCGATGGTCGTGGGAGGGCCTGCAGGAACTGGCGAAATGACATTTATGAGCATTGTTATGATTTTTTTTTCCGCTACTTTTGTTGTTATGGGGGGATTAATGCTAATGACCACGGGTTTTCATCATCTCTCAATACTGTCTCTTCTTCTGTTGGTTCCAAGCCTATTTTGCGTGTCATTTTTCACACGACTTTCCTTTTTTAAAGCCCGCGATATTCCTGTTCTTTTCAATCGAAAATCACGAACAGTTACTGTGTCAACGCCACGATCTCTGTCGTTTTTTAAATTTTGGCAGCCAGGAATAATCGCAGAAATGAAGACCTATTCATGGGATTGTATTCATGTGCGTAGCTATAAGTATATGCAAATGCTGGGTGAAACCGCCCGCGAGTCTTATAACTTAGCCCTACTGTGCGCCGACTCCGACAGTCCACGTACTCTTAAAGATTTCACTTATATCGGCTACGTAGAAACGTGGAACGACGCCCCCCTCTGGCGCCTCTGGGAACATATCCGGCGCTACATGGAAGAAGACGGCCCGCCGCTGCAACCGGGTGAGATATTGCGCACTTCAGGCACAGGCAAACTGCCAGAGTTTCCCCAGCACCTGATCGACGCTGCCGGTGGTGAAGCATTGAGTATCGAGGAAATTGAGCAGCTTACAGGTTTCGATCATCGGCCCTGGTAAGGCCCAGAGCAAAAAAAAGGGCCTGAAGAACGAGTCTTCAAGCCCTCAAAAGGTGAGAGGTGTCTAGTCCCTCAGCCTGGTGAGCGGTGCAACAAACGCTTAGGCCTTCAGCGGCACCAAACGTGGGGCAATCATGTTTTCCGGGCGCAGGATGT
>Ga0308161_1001776_pt1 | contig 24750 bp, 17 predicted proteins | sample PhyFR2_FD_201034 | JGI IMG/M metagenome (GOLD analysis project Ga0308161, IMG submission 201034) | Phyllosphere microbial communities from UC Gill Tract Community Farm, Albany, California, United States - DLSLF.R2 | ecosystem: Host-associated > Plants > Phyllosphere > Unclassified | place: USA...
TAATGATTGAATTGTCTTTGACGACAATTTCTCGTCGTTGACCATTCAGATTGAAGAACAGCGTCCGGTTCCCTTCGATGTCTGCTTCACCAATCTCATCCAGGCGAATAATCAAAATCTTGCCTTTTTCTAGTTCAACATTGATGGTTTCACCTAAACGCATGCCGTTGAAGAACGTTGGCGTATCCAACACTTTGACATCAGCAAACTGCTCATAGGCTTTGCGATAATCTAAAAAGACTTGTGGATACATCAAGTAACTTAACACTTCTTCATGTTTTGGCTGATAGCCGATTTTTTCAGCAAGTTCTTGTTTGACAGCCTCAAAATCAACTGGTTTGGCGAAAGCGCCAGGACGTTCTGTGTAGGCTGGGCGTCCTTTCAAGATGATTTTCTGCAATTTCTCTGGGAAGCCGCCAACCGGTTGTCCCAACTCTCCTTGGAAGAAGGTCACAACTGATTCTGGGAAACTAAGATTGTCTCCTTGTTCATAAATATCTTGTTCGCTCAATCCGTTTTGAACCATGAATAATGCCATGTCTCCAACAACTTTCGAGGAAGGTGTTACTTTGACGATATCGCCAAACATCATGTTGACATCATGATAAACTTCCTTGATCTCGTCCCATTTCTCGCCTAAACCAACCGCTTTGGCTTGCTGTTGCAAGTTGGAATACTGGCCGCCAGGCATTTCATGTTTATAGACTTCGGTTTGCGGTGCATTCAAGCCGTTTTCAAATGAATGGTAATACATGCGGACATCTTCCCAGTAATGATTCAATTGTTGAATATTATCGACATTGATCTCTGGACAGCGCGCACCGTTCACTAATGCATAGTAAAGACTGCTCATACTAGGCTGGCTGGTGGCACCACTGACAGCAGACATAGCCACATCCACAATATCGACGCCAGCTTTAGTCGCAGCTGAATAAGTGATGATCCCATTGCCGCTCGTATCATGGGTGTGCAAATGGATCGGCACATCAATACTGTCTTTCAATTCGCTGATCAAACGGTAGGCCGCTTGCGGTTTCAATAATCCAGCCATGTCTTTGATCGCAATGATATGGGCACCTAGATTTTGTAATTCTTTGGCCATATCTTTGTAATACTGAACAGAGTATTTTTGACGTGTTGGATCATTGATATCTCCGGTATAACAAATCGTCGCTTCAGCAATCTTTCCGGTATCTCTCACTGCTTGGATACTTTTCTCCATTTGCGGGATCCAGTTCAAACTATCAAAGATACGGAAAACATCAATGCCCTGATCTGCAGCTTCTTTGATAAATTCGACTAAGACATTGTCAGGATAGTTGGAATAGCCCACAGCATTAGACCCTCTAAAGAGCATTTGCAGCAATGTATTCGGCATGCGTTTGCGGAACATCCGCAATCTTTCCCATGGATCCTCAGTCAAGAAACGATAGGCAACGTCAAATGTCGCACCGCCCCACATCTCACTTGAGAACAATTGCGGGATCGCTTCTTCTGTCATAGCAGCAATTTTCTTAAAGTCTTGGGTTCTGACACGGGTCGCCAACAAGCTTTGATGGGCGTCACGGAAAGTTGTATCTGTCAACAGCACATTTTTCTGATTGCCGATCCATGATACGACCGCATCAGCCCCGTCCTGATCCAATACTTGTTTTGCACTTGTGTAATCCGCCAATGTTTCGATCTTTTGCGGCAAGCGTGGTTCATTGTAAAAAGGTTTAGGTTGTTGTTCAATACCTGGGAAACCGTTGATCGTGATTTCACCGATGTACTTCATCGTTTTGTTGCCACGATCACGAATCCGCGGAAAATCAAATAATTCTGGTGTATTATCAATAAATGTGGTTTTGGCCTCTCCGGAACGAAACGCTGGATGAGAAACGACATTTCTCATGAACAGGATATTGGTTTTGACGCCTCTGACCCGAAATTCTTTCAAACAGCGCATCATTTTTTGAATGGCTTGATCAAAAGTCGCTGCATGGGTACAGACTTTTACCAGCAATGAATCAAAGTAAGGGGTCACGACTGCACCTGCGTAGGCATTTCCGACATCTAAACGTACACCGAAGCCGCCTGGCGAACGGTAGGTATCGATTTTACCAGTATCCGGCATAAACTGATTTGCAGGATCTTCTGTGGTCACCCGACATTGGATCGCCACGCCTTCGAATCGAATATCCTTTTGTTGCGGAATACCGATCTCTTTGTGGAGGTCTTTGCCTTGGGCAATCAAAATCTGTGTAGTCACAATATCAAGGTTAGTGATCATTTCAGTGATGGTATGTTCGACTTGGACGCGAGGATTGACTTCGATAAAGTAGAATTTGTCCCCTTCAACCAAAAACTCAACGGTTCCAGCATTGATATAGCCAACATGCTTCATCAATTGAACTGCAGCTTGACAGATTTTTTCTCGTTGGGCCTCATCCATCGCTACGCATGGCGCAACTTCCACAACTTTTTGATGTCGACGTTGAACAGAACAATCCCGCTCGAACAAATGGACGACATTGCCATGTTTGTCCCCTAAGATCTGCACTTCAATATGTTTCGGATTGCTGATATATTTCTCAACATAGACTTCGTCACTGCCAAATGCTGCTTTGGCTTCACTCTTTGCTCGTTCATAGCCGTCTCGTGCTTCTTTCTCATCGTGGGCGACACGCATGCCGCGGCCACCGCCGCCTAACGCAGCTTTGATCATGATGGGGTACTCATGGGTTTTCGCAAAGTCCAGCACTTCTTCAACTGTATCGACGGGACCATCTGATCCAGGAATCGATTGAATCCCTGCTTCAACAGCTGCTGCTTTGGCTTTGATCTTGTCGCCAAAAATATCTAAATGGTGGGTCGAGGGACCAATGAAAATCAATCCTTCTTCTTCACAACGTTGTGCAAAACCTAGGTTTTCTGATAAAAAGCCGTACCCAGGATGGATACCCTGTGCTCCTGCTTTTTTTGCGGTACGGATGATATCTTCAATATCTAAATATGCGTCGATTGGGCGTTTGCCTTTACCGACCAAATAAGCTTCATCTGCTTTGAAGCGATGCACTGAATATTCATCTTCAGCTGCATAAATCCCGACTGTTTTGATACCTAATTCCGCACATGCGCGAAAAACACGAATCGCGATCTCTCCGCGATTGGCAACAAGAATTTTTTTCATCTAACCACTCCATTCAATTGATCAATCGTTTAAACTATATTCTTTCCTCTTTTCTTCTGCGCTGATGTTCAACACAAATCCAATACATATCGATAACATCAACAAGCTGGATCCACCTTGACTAAGGAACGGGAAAGTGATCCCGGTCAAAGGAATGATACCTGTGATTCCGCCTAAGTTGATGAATATCTGGGACAGAAACAACATGCCGATCCCCGTACACATCATTGAATTGAAAGGATCTCTTGAACGTATACCAATCAAAAAGATCCGGCCAACCATATAAAACAAAATCCCTAAAATAATGATAGAGGGAATCAACCCTAATTCTTCCATGACGATCGAAAAGATATAATCAGTATGGGCTTCATTCAGAAAACCGCGCTTCTGGATACTATTGCCTAAACCACGGCCAAACAGCCCGCCATTGAACATAGCATAGTACCCATTGACCATTTGATGACCTGTGTTGTATTCATCAGCGAATGGATTCAAATAGGAAGCAAACCGGCTATAAATATAGGCTGGCAAAAACTTTCCGCCCGTGAGTCGTACAACGAAAATGATCAAGCCGCTGGCAATGATGCCAGCACCGCCTAAAATCAGTGTATACAAATAATTCAAGCCGCTGGATAATAAAACAGTGAATGCCAGCAGCACCACGATCACGGCATTCCCGAAGTCAGGATAAAAGCCTAAAATCGCAGTATAGACCAAAACGATCCCAATAGGTCGCCAAACGGTTTTAAGAAAATCCTGTTGGATGCCTTTTTGCCGATACGACAACGTCATTGCCAAAAACCAGACAACGATAAATTTCAGGTACTCCGCCGGTTGCACAGAAAAACCAGCAATCGACAACCAGCCGTATGCCCCATTTCTCTTATCAAAGAAGAAGGCAGCGATCAGCAATACCAAAATCACGATCATGGCGATCTGGACAAATTTTTTGTGACGAAAGACATCGGTTTTCATCTTGTACATAATCGTGATCAAGATCAAACTCAATACCCAAAAGAGCGACTGATTGATGACATAGGACGCTGAAGTCGTAGGTGGTGTCGCCGTCATTGCCACATAGGACGTTGAACTATAGACCATCATCAATCCTGTAATACATAAAAAGATATAAGGGAGCAAAATACTGTAATCTAATAAATGTCTTTTTTTAACTTTTTCCGGCAAGATTATGCCTCCTTGCCTATTTCATTCGTTCGTTGATCTTCATACACATCACTATATAACTGGTTCAAATCTTTCTCTAAGTCTGCCATTAATTGTTGCCCTGCTTGATTATCAACGATCCCTAAACGAATCGCGAAAGCAACTTGTCGTGATAACCCATACATTTGGGTATCGACGACTTCTTCAAAGGCTTTGCATTGGGCAATACATAAACTATTTTCTTGATTTTGAATCAACTTTTTGATTCGTTCTGCATCATCTTTCAGCAGATCAAGCGCTTTTGCGGCATCGATTTGCGCCATTTCAGTCCCCCCATTTCTTCGTTTCATTATTATAGCATATTCTAATATTGAATGACATCCAAAGCAAGCAGATAATCGTTTGAAAAAGCGAACTTTTCACCAGATTAATCAATTTAATTCGTCTTTTGGTCTATTTAATAATTAAACGGAATCAATCATTCGGAAATTCCACCTGCGAAAGCCGCGTTTTCGTGAAACATAACGTCTTTATGAAACAACGCAAATCATCTCATGTAGGTTGTTTTTTACGAAACCTTATTGCAGCAACATTTCACGCAAAAGAGCAAAGATATTTGTCCACAATTTACAAAAAGAACAGGAAGCGAAGGCCCCTGTTCTTTAGCTTTGCCATCCATTCATTTGGCTAGCGATTCTCATCACCGATTTTTCCATCACCATTGATATCTTCATCAGATAGTCGTTCGACTTCCTTGATGAAGCCTTCGCTGATTTCTTGGTAGCTTTGTTCACCCACCACTGCTTGATCAGGAATTTGATCAACATTGGCAAAAAATTCGATATGATTGTGCAGATTCTCAAAGCGCATCGGTGCATCGCCACCATACTCACCATCCAGATTGATCATCAAACGGTTGGTTTGCTCAGGGGCGTCTACCTCAAGAAAAGAAGTCTTGGTATAGATCAACCGACGGTCATTGATATGTTTGCCGCCATTCATCATCAGTGCCAACAAATGAACGATTTCAAATATATTGGCAGTTTTGACGATGATCAACGAAAACTTGCCGTCATCTAGTTTCGCATCCGGTGCGATTTGTTCGAATCCGCCAACAGAATTGGTCAGTCCTAAGAAAAACATCGACGCACCGCCGATATACTCCCCATCTTCGTACTTTAAATGCATTTTGATGGGCTTGACCCGCGGCAGCAACTCGGCACCTTTAGCTAAATAAGCCAAATAGCCAAAGACACTTTTCAGTTCAGAGGGGACATCATAGGTCAACTCTGTCAAATGTCCGCCGGCAGCAATATTGATAAAATAGGTGTTCGGTGTTTTACCGATATCCATCTTGACTGTTTGCTGTTTCAATATCACTTCTGCCGCTGCTTTGATATCATTTCTAGGTATCTTTAACGCACGGGCGTAGTCATTGGTGGTGCCGCCAGGAATGATGGCCATCTTCGGACGAACCGCTAAGGGCGCGATACCATTGACGACTTCATTGATGGTGCCATCACCGCCTGCTGCTACGATCAAATCAAAGCCTGCTTGCCCTGCTCTGCTGGCTTCATCCCGCGCAGAGTATGGCGCTGCGGTGGTTGCAAAGGCGCTGGCTTCAAAGCCTGCTGATTCTAACACATCTAAAATATCCGCTAAATGCTTACGGATCAATTCTTTGCCAGATGTCGGGTTATAGATCACTCTTGCTCTTTTCATGGCTCGCCTCTTATCGTTTTGCTAATTCTTCTTGCAACAATTTATTGACGATACCTGGGTTGGCTTGTCCCTTCGTGGCTTTCATGATTTGTCCCACTAAGAAACCAACGGCACGGTCTTTCCCATTTTTGAAATCATCGACAGATTGCTGGTTTTGATCCAAAACATCATTGATCATTGGCAGCAATTGTGCTGGGTCAGATAGTTGGATCAATCCTTTGGCTTTGACTACTTCTTTCGCATCGCCGCCATTGGTGATCAATTCTTTAAAGACTTTCTTCGCGATCTTCGAACTAATGGTGCCATCTTCGATCAAGCGAATCATCCCTGCTAAATTATCCGGAGTTAGTTTGGTATCTGGCAATTCGATTTTTTCGCTGTTTAGGTAAGCAGATACTTCACCCATCAACCAGTTAGACGCCTGTTTCGGATCAGCACCAGCATCGATCGCTGCTTCAAAGAAATCAGACATTTCTTTCGTGAGGGTCAAGACCATCGCATCATACTCTGGCAAACCTAATTCAGAAATATAGCGAGCCCGGCGTTTTTGCGGCATTTCAGGCAATCCTTGACGCACCCGTTCGATCCATTCATCGTCGATCACAAAGCGGGGAATATCTGGTTCTGGAAAATAGCGATAATCTGAGGAGCCTTCTTTGACACGCATCAACAATGTTTTGCTGGTGGTTTCATCAAATCGACGGGTTTCCTGTTGGATTTCGCCACCAGAAAGCAGCACTTTCGCTTGACGTTTTTCTTCAAAGGCAAGACCTTTTTTGACAAAAGACATCGAGTTCAAGTTTTTCAATTCTGTTTTGGTGCCGAAAGCTTCTTGTCCGTAAGGGCGCAAAGAAATATTGGCGTCGCAACGCATAGATCCTTCTTCCATCTTGACATCAGACACTTCTGTAAACAAAACGATTGAGCGCAATGCTTCTAAATAGGCATAGGCTTCTTCAGGGGAGCGCATATCTGCTTCTGATACGATCTCGATCAATGGTGTGCCTTGACGGTTCAAATCGACATACGAATAGCCGCCTTTGCCATGCATATTTTTCCCAGCATCTTCTTCCAAATGGACCCGTTCGATACGGATTTTTTTCTTTTTGCCTTCGACTTCGATCTCGATCCAGCCATCGTGCCCAATGGGTTGATCAAATTGAGAGATTTGATACGCTTTGGGATTATCTGGATAAAAATAGTTTTTGCGGTCAAAATGGGTTTCTTTTGAGATTTCACAATTCAACGCCAATGCCGCTTTCATCCCAAATTCAATGGCAGCTTTATTCATCACAGGCAAGACACCTGGATAACCCCAGTCAATGACATTGGTATTGCTATTTGGCTCCGCACCAAAATGAGCAGGCGCTGGAGAGAAAATTTTTGATTCTGTTTTTAATTCAACGTGGACTTCAAGCCCAATGACTGTTTCGAAGTTCATGCTTTGCCCCCTCCTAAAATCACTGGTTGTTTCTTATGGAAATCAGTGGCTTGTTCAAATGCATAGGCCGCTTTATACATCGTAGCTTCATCAAAGTGTTTGCCGATGATCTGCAAACCAACTGGCAACCCTTCAGAGAAACCAGCAGGTACTGACATGCCTGGCAAGCCTGCTAAGTTCACAGGGATCGTTAAAATATCATTCATATACATGGTGATTGGGTCATTGATGTTTTCACCAATGCCAAATGCCACAGTTGGAGATGCTGGACCAATGATCAAATCATATTGATTAAACACTTGATCGAAATCTTGTTTGATCAAAGTCCGTACTTGACCTGCTTTTTTAAAGTAGGCATCGTAGTATCCTGCACTTAATGAGAAGGTCCCCAACATGATCCGGCGTTTGACCTCTTCACCAAAGCCTTCGCTTCTTGAGTTGACATAGACATCTTCTAAATTCGTTATATGTTCAGAACGGAATCCATAACGAATCCCATCAAAGCGCTGTAAGTTTGAACTTGCTTCAGAAGAGGCAATGATATAGTAAACTGCCACGCCATATTTTGAATGAGGCAGACTCACTTCTTCAACTGTTGCGCCTAAAGCACGGAATGTGTCGGCAGCTTTCAAGACTGCGTCACGAACACCTGGTTGGATGCCTTCTCCCATGTATTCTTTCGGTAAAGCTACTTTCATTCCTTTGATGTCCCCAGTCAATCCTGCAGCAAAGTCAGGAACAGATACACCTGCTGAAGTACTGTCTTTGGCGTCAAAGCCGCTGATCGCATTCAAGACAAGGGCATTGTCTTTGACGGTCCTAGTCATTGGGCCGATTTGATCCAATGAAGAAGCAAAGGCAATCAAGCCATAACGAGAGACGCGGCCATAGGTAGGCTTTAGTCCTACGATGCCGTTGAAAGATGCTGGTTGGCGGATCGAACCACCCGTATCACTACCTAAAGAAACTGGGACTTGGCCAGCAGCAACCGCTGCAGCAGAGCCGCCTGAAGAGCCGCCAGGAACTTTGGTTTGATCCCATGCATTCTTCGTTTTCTTGAAATAAGAGGTTTCGGTACTTGCCCCCATGGCAAATTCATCCATGTTCAATTTGCCGACAGGAATCAAATCTGCTTGGTAGACTTTATCCATGACAGTCGCATCATAAATAGGATCAAAATTACCTAAAATTTTAGATGCGGCAGTCGTGCGCAAGTCTTTCGTGACGATGTTGTCTTTAATCCCAATCGGAATACCAGATAAGACATTGCTTTCAGTAATGCCTTTGCGATCGATTGCTTGTGCTAAGTCATGCGCTTTTTCTTCGTTCAAAGCCAAGAAAGACTCGATCTGCGGTTCTGTTTCTTTGATCCGCGCAAAGGTTTCGGCTGTTAGATCTGTTGCTGTAATCTCCTTAGAAATCAATAAAGAATGTAATTCTTCAATACTCTTGTTAAATAATTCAGTCATTAGGCACCGGCCTCCCCGTTGTCGATAATTGCAGGCACTTTGATGAAGCCATCTTCTGATTCTGGTACATTCTTCATCAATTCATCCCGATCCCATCCGCCAATCGTCACATCTTCTCTCATGACATTAATCGTATCCGCAACATTTGACGTAAATGGTACGCCTTGTGTATCGACTTCTTCAAGCGTTTCTACCATATCGATTATTTTCCCTAGCTGAGAGGTAAACTCGTGTAATTCATTTTCTGAGAATGAAAGTTTTGCTAGTTTGGCAACATGTTTGACTTGTTCTTCACTGATCGCCATAAAATCCTCCTCTTTCTTGCATACGTAACATACGTTTTGCGTTTTTCCAATGTATTGTATCACTTTTTTCATGATTCATGAAATAGAAATTGAAAATTATCATAGTTAATTGAAAACAAAACTAGCAATCGCTGTCGTCTCTGATTCTCTAGAAAGGAACGCTTGCTGACCTGTGATCGAGCCAATCTGAACCTCGATCACACCCGGCACTTCACTGAAAACCGTTTCGACTTGTTTGCCGACATATTGTGTGAAGCTGGTAACTTCTGTCTTGCTGTAATAATTTGAATCGATGGTGATCACTAATTTTTGTACTTGATCATCTACGTAATAGACTTTCCCACTGACACCGGTCAAGTCAGGAAAGAAGGAAATGATGGCCTCTCTAAAGGTGGTAAATTTGCTGTTCAACCCATCATCAGTCGCTGCATTGGACGTGCCGGAAACAACAGGTAAGATCAGATGCGTTTCATTGACCGGCTCAAACTGATCGATCGTGGTTCCACCATCAGTACTGACGGTCTGATAAATATAATTGCCGCCAGCGGTGTCATTTTTGGCACTTTGTTCAAATAACCCGATAACGATTGGTACCGTGGCTAGTCCATCGATTTGCCGTACGTGGGTCAAGACTGTTTGAACCGTTTTTCGCGCGTTCGCCATCATCGTGTCTCTGGAAATCGTCATCGTTTCTTCACTGCCATAGTAGACACTATTGAAAGCAAACCCTAGACTGATGCCGGCCAATGTTTTGCCGTCTTCTTTCAGAAAATCATGCTCCAGTAATTGTTGAAAAATGATTGGTTCCTCTTGATTCGCGGGGTTCAATCCGAGACTGTCTTCGTCATCGGTGGCACGTTTCAACCAGTTTTTGATGGTATCTGCCGTTAGATATTGCCCTTCTTGAAAATAATGCTGATCAACGGAAAAGGTGTCATACGACAAACGGAGCAGTCCATTGTCAAAATTGGTTTGATTGAAACCATTATTCAGCTTTTCAGCGTTCAATTGACGCGCAGCACTTGTTTGGTATTTGCCATCTGTCATCACGGCTTGATAGACTTGATTGTTTAGCCTGCCGGTGGTGATATTGCCCCCGGTCGTCACATCGCCTTGGTCGATAGTGGTGATGCCTTTTTCTAGATTTCCGCAACCGCTGAGGCAAATCAAAACTGCCGCTATAAAAAGTGCATTACGTTTCATTCACCTGACTCCCTTCAATAGCAGTAACCATTTGTGCTTCTTCCCACACAGTCACCCCTAAATCCTGGGCTTTTGTCAATTTGCTGCCGGCCTCTTCACCAGCAACGACGATATCGGTTTTCTTTGAAACGCTGCCTGTCACTTTCCCCCCCAGCTGCTCAATCTTTTCTTTGGCTTCTTCGCGGGTAAAGTGTGAAAGCTTGCCTGTTAAGACAACGGTTTTGTCTTTGAAAGGTGACGTAACAGCAGAAAGATCTGCTTGCCGAATCCCATGATAGGCGAAATTCACGCCGCCTTTTTCAAACTCATCCAACAATTCATGGACTTCCTGATTGGCAAAATAAGCGACCACGCTCTCGGCAATCGTCGTGCCGATCGATTCTAGTGCGATGATTTCTGCTTCTTGCGCTTTTTGGAGGCTGCGGAGATCTCCGAAATGGGCAGCGAGGATTTTTGCTGCTTTGGCGCCGACATGGCGAATACCTAATCCAAATATCAGACGTTCCACCGAGTTGTTTTTGCTTGCTTGAATCGACTGCAATAAGTTGGCGGCCGATTTTTCTTTGATTTTATCTAAGGTCAGCAACTGTTCTTCGGTCAAGTAATATAAACCCGCCGCATCATTGATCAGCCCTTTATCAAACATTTGTGCCAATACCCTAGGGCCTAACCCATCGATGTTCATGGCATTACGGGAAACAAAGTGGCTCAGCCCTTCTTTGAGTTGGGCTGGACATTTTGGATTGATACACCGTAGGGCGACTTCTTCATCTAAGTGGATCAATTCACTGTCACAGATTGGACAATGGGTCGGTATCGGATAAGGTTGGCTGTCATCACTGCGTTTTTCTGTCAATACTTTTGACACTTCAGGAATAATATCTCCAGCTTTATAGATGATCACTGTATCCTTTAAACGGATATCTTTCATCTGGATAAAATCAACATTGTGCAGACTCGCTCGGCTGACTGTCGTTCCTGCGACTCGGACAGGGGTCATCACAGCAGTTGGTGTAACGACACCTGTCCGTCCAACTGTCCATTCAATGGTCTCAATCATGGTTTCCGCTTCTTCTGGCGGAAATTTGTAAGCAGCTGCCCAGCGAGGCGCTTTAACGGTAAACCCTAGTTGATCTTGGTCGGCAAATTGGTTGACTTTGATCACGACACCATCGATCTCATACGGCAATTGACTGCGTTTTTCATGAAACTCTTCAATATACGCCCACACTTCGTCAATTGAATGACATAAGCGGCGCTCGTGATTGGTCCGAAAGCCCAGTTGATCCAATTCATGGAGTGCACCAAACTGATCATGGGCTTCGATTGGGCCAAAATCAGCTAGTGTATATAAGAAAGTACTTAAATTCCGTTGGGCAGCGATACGGGTATCTAGCTGCCGTAAGCTGCCGGCTGCGGCATTTCTAGGATTGGCAAAGATTTCTAACCCGTCTTCTTCTCGTTGCGTGTTTAGCTTCAAAAAAGAAGCTTTGGGCATATAACACTCGCCGCGAACTTCCAATGACATTGATTCCTGCAAACGCAAAGGGATCGATTTGATCGTTTTAAGATTTTCGGTGATATTTTCGCCCACTGTACCATCCCCGCGGGTTGCACCACGCACAAAACGGCCATTTTCATATTTAAGGGAGATCGACAAACCATCGATTTTCAATTCACAGACATAGTCTACTGCTCTGCCTAGAGCTTTTTGGACACGTGCATCAAAGGCTATGATCTCTTCTTTGTCAAACACATCATTCAAACTATATAAGGGAATATCATGAGTCACTTTTTCAAAACCTGGCAGAATCACGCCTCCCACCCGCTGTGTAGGCGAGTCTTCTGTGACAAGTTGCGGGCATTCTGTTTCTAAGGCCACAAGTTCAGCATATAACTGATCATAGATATAATCTTCCACAGCAGGCTGATCTTTGACATAGTACGCATACGCATATTGGTTTAATTCGGTGCGCAGTGCTTCAGCGCGTTCTTGTTGTTCTTTTGTCGGACTATCCATGAGCAAGACCTCCTATTTTTCAATTTTTTCGATGGGGGCAAAGGCGGCCAATAATCGTTTGACCCCTTGTTGCGGGAAGGCAACATCTAGCTCGATATCTTGTGCGCTGCCTGACGTCCGAACGACGGTACCGACACCCCATTTTTTATGATTGACTTTCTCTCCCACCTGCCATTGATTGCCGGCTGCGGTGGTGGTTTGTTTGGAATTGACTGTTGTTTGACGCGGCTGTGTATAGCCAGGCTTGAATACTTTCGGTTGAAATGGTGCAGCCTTTGGTTGCTGTCTTTCCCCTAAAGACTGTATTAAGTCTTTTTCGATTTCTTCAATGAATCTTGATGGACGATTGTATTGTGTCCTACCGTAGAGGGTACGAGAAAAAGCGTTGGTCATAAATAATTCCTGTTCCGCCCGGGTGATCCCTACATAGGCCAAACGACGTTCTTCCTCCAACTCACTCTCTTCCATCAAGGCGCGTGACAGTGGGAAGACATTTTCTTCTAGGCCAATCAAAAAGACCACAGGGAATTCTAGTCCTTTGGCAGCATGGAGGGTCATCAATGTGACTTGGCTGCTTTCTTCTTCATAACTGTCCACATCAGATAAGAGGGCTAAGTCATTCAAGAAGACCGTCAGTTTTTCATCAGGCGCATCCGCATCATCTTCATTCTGACTTTCAAAACGTTTATCGAATTCTTGTGTCACGGATAAAAACTCTTCTAAGTTTTCTAAACGCGCTTGGGCTTCTAGTGTATTTTGGTTCTCTAGTTCTTGACGATAGCCAGTTTTGTCTAAAATCTCTTTGGTCAATTCTGTGATTGACAGATAAGGGATCATTTGCGCAAACCCATCCATCATCAGCCCAAAACTGCCGATTTCTTTTCCGGCTTTTCCAGAGATGTTGGCAAGATCGACATTGATCGCCGCTTCTAATAGCGACCATTCATGCATAGTCGCAAACGCTCGGAGTTTTTCCACAGATGTGGCACCGATACTGCGCTTGGGTACATTGATGATCCGTTCTAAGCTGATCGAATCACTAGGATTGGCAATCGCAGACAGATAGGCAAGAATATCCCGGATCTCTTTGCGGTCATAGAACTTTCTGCCGCCGACCATGGTATAGGGCACGTTGGCTTTCAGCAACATTTCTTCAATGATCCGTGATTGCGCATTGGTGCGGTACAAAATGGCAAAGTCGCCGAACTTGCGGCTTTTTTCCGCAATTTGCTTTTGCATTTCACTGACGATAAAGCGGGCTTCGTCTCGTTCACTATCGCCGCGATAATAGGTGATTTTTTCGCCGGAAGTATTTTCTGTCCACAATTTCTTGTCTGGTCGATTGCGATTATTGCGAATCACTTGATTGGCTGCTGATAAAATCGTTTGTGTAGAACGATAATTTTGTTCCAATAAGATGGTCGTGGCATCGGGGTAATCTTTTTCGAAATCCAAGATATTTTGCATATTTGCCCCGCGCCAACCATAGATACTTTGGTCCGCATCGCCGACAACACACAAATTTTTGAAACGGGCGGCCAATAAATTCACTAGTGTATATTGGGCATGGTTGGTATCTTGATATTCGTCGACATGGATATAGTGGAATTTCCGTTGATAAAACTGCAAAGCATCTTCGTTTTCTTGGAGCAAGCGAATCGTGTTCATGATCAAGTCATCAAAGTCCATGCACTGATTGTTGCGGAGTTCTTTTTGATAGCGGACATAGCAGCGACCAACGATCTGTTCGAACAAGCTGCCTTCAAGGGCATTATAGGCTTCTGGTGTCTGCAATTCATTCTTTGCGTGGGAGATCGCGCCTAAAATAGCACGAGGATCATATTTTTTGGGATCAATATTTAGTTCTTTCAAAATACGTTTCATCAAAGTATTTTGTTCAGAGGAATCCACAATGGTGAAACTTTTGGCATAGCCGATTCGGTCGACATCCCTGCGCAAAATACGGACACACATTGAGTGGAAGGTGGATACCCAGACATCTTCTCCTCCGCTGCCTAGTAAGTTGGTGACCCGTTCCTTCATTTCTTTGGCAGCTTTATTGGTAAACGTAATGGCCAAAATATTCCATGGATTTACATCTTTTTCTTCAATCAAATAAGCGATACGGTGTGTCAAAACACGGGTTTTGCCACTACCAGCCCCCGCCATCAATAGCAGCGGTCCCTCCGTATGCATAACGGCTTCTTTTTGCCGTGGATTCATTCGTGCCAATAATTCATTTTTGGATGACATGTTTTTAAACATCCTTTCTTTCTCAATCTCTTCAATTATAGCATTATCCATAGTATCGGAAAACCGAACGCGTCGAAAAAAACTATTGTTATCTAAATCAGTTGGGTTTAACATGGAAGGGAAAGCGAGGAATAAGATGAAATACTTACATACACACGCAATCGACACGACACGATTGCTATTTATCGTCAAAGGGATCCTCGTTGGTGCAGTGGCTGGTGTGATCGTCAGTTTGTTCCGGCTATCGATTGAAACGGTGAGCGCTTTGGTGGTATCCGTCTATCACTATCTAGATGCGCACCCGCATTTGCTTCCTCTATGGTTGGCGGTATCCCTTGCAACAGGGGTGCTGATTGCATTGCTCGTACGCTGGGAGCCGCAGATCAAAGGCAGCGGGATCCCACAAGTCGAAGGCCTACTTGCAGGTGAACTTTCCTACAATTGGTTTTCAGTCTTATGGAAAAAATTTATCGGGGGTATATTGAGTGTTGGCTCCGGCCTTTTCTTAGGGCGGGAAGGACCGTCGATCCAATTGGGTGCTGCCGTTGGGCAAGGGATCAGCGCTTGGTTCAAAGGTCCTTCTTATGAAGAAAAAATATTGATTTCCAGTGGCGCAAGTGCTGGCTTGTCAGCAGCCTTCAATGCGCCGATTGCGGGATTATTGTTTGTTTTAGAAGAGATCCATCATTCCTTTTCACCTTTAGTTTGGTTGACTGCTTTAACCTCTGCCCTCACGGCAAATTTTGTTTCTTTGCATTTTTTTGGCTTGCAACCAGTCTTGTATCAAGGAACCGTAAGTGATTTACCCTTACCTTATTATGGTACATTGGTGGTCTTAGGGCTGATATTAGGGGGATTGGGCCGTTTATATCAGCTGAACCTTTTGTCATTACCCAAATTGTTTGGAAAACTGCCGCTCTCATCAAACTGGTACAGCCTCGTACCTTTTGTGCTGATCATACCAATTGGGCTATTTCTTCCCCTTTACTTAGGTGGCGGCAACCAGATCATCCTCCAGTTAAGCCGTCTCCATCAACCACTACTGCTGTTGATCGGTTTGTTTGTGCTGCGCTATTTATTTTCAATGGTTTCTTATGGTGCCGGATTGCCAGGTGGGATTTTCTTGCCTATTTTGACCCTTGGCGGAATTTTAGGTGCGATCTATGGTACGATCTTGCATACCTGGTTTGGGTTAGACACCATCTACATCAAAAATTTCGTGATCGTTGCCATGGCGGGCTACTTCACTGCCATAGGGAAGGCCCCACTTACTGCGATTATTCTGGTAACAGAAATGGTTGGCTCAATCAATCATCTGATGCCTTTGGGCTTGGTCAGCTTGACAGCTTACGTGGTTGTTGACTTGTTGGGTGGGCATCCCATTTACGAAACTTTATTGGAACGTCTTCAGCCCAAACAAATGGCCTCGATCAAAGGGAAGACCCACGTCATTGAATTGCCAGTAACGGTTGAAAGCATGTATCACGGCTGTGCCGTAAAAGACCTGAACTGGCCGGAACATACATTGCTGATTCGCATTCGGCGCGGCGCCTATACGTTGATCCCCAAAGGCGATACGATTCTTCAAGCAGGTGATCTGCTCATGGTTCTGACCGACTCCGTTGAATCCAATCAATGGATCAAAGCACAAGCATTGCTGCTCAATCAAAATCAAATCTAGCAAAAAAGGAAAAGATTCCCTGTCAGGGCATCTTCTCCTTTTTTTATTCTGATGGTCATTGGAAATACTTAGCAACCAGTTTTTGATTGACATAGATGGATACTTGGCCATCATTGACTGGGAATAAGCCTTTGCCTGTATCATCAAGAACAACCTCAGCTTGATTGTTGCCTAAAATGTCAACAAACGTTTCGCCCCCATGAATGGCGCTGATCGTCATTTCTTTTTCTGCCCCTTGTGCATTGGTCATGACCACCGCTAGACCAGAAAGTTCATGTTCATAATCTCCTGTCAAGATCCACCCAATCGCGCTGGGATCATCAAAGTAATCGACTTGATTGCCAAAAGCCAATTTTTCTCGTAGTTTCAGCATATGGATCAATGCATCACCGACCGGGCCGACATCTTGCTCAGGAATACCGAACAGATCGCCCCAGAAAACCACCGGTGTGCCCGCTTTGCGCAATAAAATCAATGAATAGGCATGGACTTTGAACCAGCCATCCACCCATGATTCTAAACTTTGTCCGACTTGGGTATCGTGATTATCAACGAAAGTTACAGCATAGTCTTCTCTTGAATCAATCAATGTATTGGCAAAAATTTGACGCATATCATATTCACCATTAGAATGTGCGGCTTCATATAGATTGTAGTGCAATGGTACATCAAACAAGTTGATCAGATTGCCAGAGGAGTCGAGATACTCTTCGAGTTTAGGCAAGTCCCCCGACCAATACTCTCCTACCACGAATAAAGGCTCGCCTTTTTCTCCACGACGGTTCAGCAACCAATCGGCATAATAATTGAACTCAATATGCTTCACTGCATCCAAACGAAACCCATCAACATCCGTCAATGACAAATACCACTTGCCCCATTTGTCTAGCTGCGCCACTGTTTCAGGATTCTCCATATCAAGGTCGCATCCCATCAGATAGTCGTAGTTCCCCATCTCATCATCCACTTCTTGCTCCCACCCTTTATCCCCGATATTGAATAAAGCGTGATCTTTGGTTCGGTCATCATAATCGACACCTGAAAAGTTTTTCCACGTCCAAATGTAATCATTGTAGGTACCTTTTCGACCTGGAAATGTAAACTTGGTCCATGCTTCGATCTCTTCTTCGCCACTGATTTGGTCATTTCGATTGTTCCAATCATACTTGACAGCTGGGACGACTTCCTTCTCATCTCCGCCGATCAAATGATTAAAGACAATATCCGCATATACCTCCAGCCCATGTTCTTTTAGTGACTGAATGGCGGCTAAATAGTCATCTTTGGTCCCGTATTTAGTCGGTATTGACCCCTTTTGGTCAAATTCGCCTAAATCGTAGTAATCATACACACCATATCCGACATCTTTAGAACCAGCAGTTCCTTTATATGCAGGAGGAAGCCAAATTGCTGTGAAACCATAATCTTTTAATTCTTGACTCATTTCTTTTAATTTACGCCAATGTTGGCTATCGGCCGGCAAATCCCATTCAAAACCTTGTAAAATAATTTTATTCGTCATTAATATCCCCCCTTCATTCAATTAAGCCAAATAAATAGCCAAACTGTCAAATATTAAACGATGATGAGAAACAAATTGACTGGAAAGATGGCGTTATTTGACCGTTTCTTTATATTCACGCTTACATTATGAATGATTTTTACCGTTTATGATTGATTTTGATTGTTTGCTGTGTTACTATGACTTGTGAAGAGGTGATGAAAATGCTTACAGAAGAACGCCATCAAGCGATTTTGGCTCGTTTAGAGCTTGATGAGATCGTAAAAGTCAGTGACTTATTGCAACAGCTGGAAGCGTCAGAGTCGACGATCCGCAGAGATCTGCAAGATTTGGAGGACAAAGGATTTTTGGTTCGGATCCACGGTGGTGCCAAAAAAAGTCAGCAACTGGGTTTTGAACCGAATATGACAGAAAAAACCGCCAAGTTCCAGTCCGAGAAACAATTGATTGCCAAACAAGCAGCGAGCGTGATCAAAGATGGCGAAGTCATTTACTTAGACGCTGGTACTACAACGCTAGAAATGATTCCTTTCTTCAAAACGATCCACGCTTTGAAGGTGGTCACCAATTCTGTTAAGCATGCTTCATTGTTGATCGACCACAGTATCGACACCTTGATTTTAGGTGGTACGATCAAAATTGCTACGAATGCGGTTTTAGGGATCACAGCCAGTGAACAATTGCGAAAATTGCGCTTCAATCGATGCTTTATGGGGATGAACGGCGGTCATACTGAAGCTGGTTTTACGACACCTGATCCTGAAGAAGCAATGATCAAACAGATTGCCATTGAACAAAGTCAACAAGCCTATGTGCTGCTTGATCATTCTAAATTCCAACAAACGACATTTGCACAAGTGGCCACGATCGAAGCAGCTACGATCATCACCGATTATTGCCCGAAAAATTATTTGACGAAATTCCGAGCAAAAACAACATTAATGGAGGTATTCGCATGATTTACACGGTAACACTTAATCCGTCGATCGACTTTATTGTACACGTTGATCACTTAGCGATTGGTGCCCTAAACAAAATGACGCAAGATTTCAAATTACCTGGTGGCAAAGGCATCAACGTATCTCGTATTTTAAAACGAATCGACGTAGATTCAACTGCACTTGGTTTTGTCGGTGGTTTTACTGGCACTTTCATCAGTGACTGGTTGACGAAAGAAGCAATCGATCATCAATTTACGTATGTAACTGATGATACCCGCATCAATATCAAACTAAAATCTGGCGAAGAAACTGAGATCAATGGATTAGGTCCTGCCATTTCAGAAAGTGAAATTGCAGATCTAAAAGCCAAGTTCAGCCAGCTAAAACCCGACGATATCGTGATTTTATCCGGCAGCAAACCTGCAGGACTTGCTGCTGACTTTTATGAAGTTTTGATTGAACTAGTTCAAAATGCCGGCGCTGATTTTGTGATCGACACAACTGGGGCTGAGCTTTTTGCCGCTTTGCCTGCGCACCCACTGTTGATCAAACCCAATAATCATGAATTGGCAGAGTTATATCAAACATCATTTTCAAGTATCGAAGATATTTTGCCTTATGGCCAAAAAATGCTGCAAGATGGCGCAAAAAATGTCATCGTTTCATTAGGCGGCGATGGTGCATTATTGTTTAGCGGTGAAAAAATCTATCGAACGAATGTACTAAAACGACCATTGAAAAATTCAGTAGGTGCTGGAGATTCAATGATCGCTGGATTTATTGGGCGCTATGCAGAAACGCGGGATGTCGTTGATGCATTTAAATGGGGTGTCGCTTGCGGCAGTGCAACGGCTTTTTCAGATGATTTAGCCCAAGCGGATTTCATTCATGAATTGTTGCCAGAAGTTGAAGTCAAAGAGATATTTATCTAGGAGGATGGAAAAATGAAAATCAATGAATTGCTGCTTAAAGATGCCATGATCATGGATTTGCAAGCTGTTGACAAAAAAGGTGCCATTGACGAAATGGTGGCAAAATTATACGCGGTTGGTCGTATTTCTGATGAGAACGTTTATAAAGACGGCATTTTGGCTCGTGAAGCGCAAACTTCAACTGGTTTAGGTGACGGTATCGCCATGCCTCACGCCAAAAATAGTGCAGTCAAAGAAGCAACCGTTTTGTTTGCCAAAAGCCAACATGGTGTTGATTATGAAGCACTAGATGGTCAACCTACTTATTTATTCTTTATGATCGCAGCACCCGAAGGCGCCAACGATACCCATTTACAAGCATTGGCTGGTCTATCTCGTCTTTTGATCAATCCAGCATTTGTTGACAAATTAAAAACTGCAACAACACCTGAAGAAGTCCAACAACTTTTCGCTGCAGCAGAAGCACAGCAAGAAGCTGATGCCCTTGCTGAAGAACAAGCGGCCAGTGTTGCAGCAGAAACAACGAGCGAACGTCCTTACTTAGTCGCTGTTACTGCGTGTCCAACTGGGATCGCCCATACGTACATGGCTGAAGATGCATTGAAGAAAAAAGCCAAAGAATTAGGTATTGATATCAAGGTTGAAACCAATGGATCCGAAGGAATCAAAAACCGGTTGACTGAAGCAGATATTGCCCGAGCAGCTGGTGTCATTGTAGCGGCTGATAAAAAAGTCGAAATGGACCGTTTTGACGGTAAACACTTGGTCAATCGTCCAGTCAGTGATGGGATTCGCAAAACAGAACAACTGATCAATGAAGCATTAAGCGGCAAAGCGCCGGTGTTCCATGGAACGGGTCAAGCTTCAGCAAGTGATGAAGATGGTTCCGCTGATGGCTCTATCGGCCAACGGATCTACAAAGACTTGATGAACGGTGTCTCTCATATGCTGCCTTTCGTTATCGCTGGCGGGATCATGATCGCGATTTCCTTTATGATCGATCAATTTATCGGTGTGCCTCAAGATTCTTTAAGTCAGTTGGGTAGTTATAACCAATCAGCTGCTTGGTTCAATCAAATCGGTAGTGCGGCGTTTGGATTCATGCTTCCTGTCTTAGCTGGATTTATCGCTTCTAGTATCAGTGATCGTCCAGGACTGATCGTTGGATTTGCAGCAGGTGCGTTAGCAAGCAGTGGCGGCGCTGGTTTCTTAGGTGCGTTGATTGGTGGTTTCTTAGCAGGTTACGTGATCAAGTTCTTGCGTTCATTGTTCAAAGGATTGCCAAAATCATTAGATGGGATCAAAACGATTCTCTTCTACCCTGTCTTCGGTCTATTGATCACTGGTTTCTTGATGTTGCTGATCAATGTACCAATGAAAGCCATCAATGATGGATTGAACACTTTCTTAACAGGTTTAAGCGGCACAAACGCAGCTTTATTAGGTGCTTTGTTGGCTGCGATGATGGCTGCTGACTTAGGCGGACCGATCAACAAAGCAGCGTATGTATTTGGTACTGCAACATTGGCGACAACTGTCGCTGAGGGCGGCAGCGTAGTGATGGCTTCTGTCATGGCTGGCGGTATGGTGCCACCATTAGCGATCTTCGTAGCAACCTTGTTGTTCAAAAACAAATTTACCAAAGACCAAAAAGAAGCAGGTTTGACCAATATCGTCATGGGACTGTCTTTTGTCACAGAAGGTGCGATTCCTTTTGCCGCAGCTGATCCCCTTCGTGCGATCCCAAGTTTCATCATCGGATCGGCACTGACAGGTGCCTTGGTCGGCGCATTTAATATCCAATTAATGGCGCCACACGGCGGAATCTTTGTGGTATTGCTCTTGTCAAAACCTTTGCTATTTTTATTGTTTATATTGATTGGTGCGATCGTTTCAGGTATTATCTTCGGCCTATTGAAGAAAGAACCTGAAGAGATTGCCTAACCATCAAAAAGCAGATCACGATGCCCGTGATCTGCTTTTTTCTTATTTTGCCATGAACTGCTGCTGCGCGAGTTTTTGGACACTCATAAAATACACTTGTAGTTTCTTGCCGTCTTTCTTCAATGTAACCCTGGTATATTTACTGTTGCGATGTACATAACCAAAACGAATATCCGGAATTGCTTCTTTTAAAGCGTCAATTGGCAGTGTATCAAGTGCCTCTGGCGGCAAATAAAATTGCAAGCATACAGCATAATCTTTAAACGCATCAGCGGAAAAAGATATATCTAGATGATTGCGAATATAAAACACGTAAGCCGCGATGCCATCATCCAAAGTCAGCTCTGGTTGAAGAACCACATAGTCCATCATACGCAAACGTTCGCGATCGATCCAAGGAAAATAAGCTTGCGCATTCAAGTAGCCTTTGACGCGCTTTTCTTGGTAATTTTGTTGGACTAAATCGAAACTACGGGTGACAAAATGGGTCGCTCTGCGTTTGGTCGTCGGCTGCAATTGATCATTTTGGTATTGGATCGTTTGGATGATCTGCGGCCCAAAGGCATACTCGATAAAAGGTTCCCGCAACACCCCCACACCATTGTCCCAAGCCAATTGATCGATGCCTGTTTGATCGCGAAACAATCTCTGATAAGTTAAGTTCACCTCGAGATCCCATTGATCAGGTTCACGATATAACTCCACCATGACCACATCATGTGCTAAAGTGGTGATTTTTTCGACTTGCTGGGTATCTTTGATGATGATGCTTGGCATGATTTGCTCATAGTAAGCAGAAAAATACATGCGCCAGCAGGATGTCAGTGTGTAGCCAGTATAAAACACATCGTAGCCTGCAAATTGATTACAGTCGATCACCACCGCTTGATTCATATTTTTCCGTTTAGGTAAAAGCGCGATCTCATTTTGGCTTTGAAACTGTTGACGTTTCTCGATATTCTCGACATTATGGGCTAGAAATTCGTCATAGGCGCGTAAATAAGCAAACAACCCATTGTTAGACATCGTGGTATCAAAATAGTCTTGGATGACCCCTCTAAAACTGTCAAAAACACGTTTCGTCAACAAGTGCCGTTGCAACACAGCATCTTCAATGATATGGATACTCGACTCATTTTCACCATCTGTGACGATCAGTTCGAAACTGGCTTGATGTTTTCCTTTCTGCAACAGCTCTTTGACGGTATCGAAGTCATAGGGTTGTTTCAGTTGCTGATCGATATAAAACTCGACCGGTTGATAACACAAACGTACCAGTACCAACCAATTGTCGATGTGCTGTTGTAAAGCCGCTTCATCCAAAGGCGCCGACTGGATAAGCCCGTACATCTTCTCTGTCTTGATCAATTTTTTTCACCTCGATCCATCCCTTTTATTTAATTATAGTAAAGCCTGTGGTGAATGAACACTATTTCGCTTAATTTAGATGAAATCCAGCATGATTCGTGATACACTAGAGTCCCTTGGAGGTGAACAATATGGGCTTAAAATTCCAACGAGAAGATTCTCTAGACAAAATGTTTGATGATTTTGCCTTTCTTCCCGACAATGACAAAGACAACAAAAAACAAGAACTTGATATTGAACGTTTTCTGAAAGATGATGATGAGAAGAAAACGAAAAGTGTTCAGACAGAAACCAATAAAAAGACTAAATAAAAAAAGAAAAGCCATCAAATTTAAAATGGCTTTTCTTTTTTTATTTGATGGCTTCTTCGATTGCTTGCCACGCTTCTTCTTTTCCTTGCTTTGTAACAGCTGAAAATAGAATAAAGGTATCGTTGGCATCGAAAGATAGGGCTTTTTTGACCATACTTTCATGTTTGTTCCATTTGCTGCGGGGAATCTTGTCCGCTTTGGTGGCCACAACGATCACAGGGATCTCATAGTATTTCAAAAAGTCATACATCTGAATGTCCTCTTGTGAAGGTGCGTGACGCAAATCAACAAGGGAAACAACTGCCCGCAATTGCTGGCGTTCTGCTAGATATGTTTCGATCATCTTCCCCCACTTGGCACGCTCTGTTTTTGATACTTTTGCATATCCATAGCCAGGAACGTCGACAAAATGCAATGCTTGCTCGATCAAGTAAAAATTTAAGGTCTGGGTTTTTCCTGGCTTGGAGGATGTCCGGGCCAAATTTTTACGATCGATCAAGGTATTGATAAAAGAGGATTTACCGACATTTGAACGACCCGCTAAGGCGATTTCTGGTAAATTGGTGTCTGGGTACTGCGCTGGTGCGACAGCACTAATGACGATTTCAGCTTGATGTACTTTCATCCACTCACTCCTTTCATGACTCTTTATTTTACTCAAAAAAAAGCCGGATAGCAATAAGACTATCCGACGACGTCTAAATTAGACTGCTTTTTTTGTTTCTTCATTATAAATGATCGTAGGTTCACCCTGCTCCTTGGCCGCATCTTCTGTAATGATCACTTTTTCGATCGATTCATCAGAAGGGACATTGAACATCACGTCCATCATAATATTCTCTATAATAGAGCGTAAACCACGGGCCCCTGTATTGCGTTCAATGGCTTGGTCAGCAATCGAACGCAATGCTTCAGGTTCGAATGCCAATTCAGTATCATCTAACGCCAACAGTTTTTGGTATTGTTTGACCAATGCATTCTTCGGTTCTGTCAAAATATGCACCAAATCATCTGTGGTTAGTTTTTCTAACGCTGCCATTACAGGTAAGCGTCCAATAAATTCAGGAATCAACCCAAACTTCAATAAGTCTTCGGGAATGATTTGCTGCATCACGCTTTCCCCTTCAGAGAAACGTTTGTTGTTGGTACCAAAGCCAATCGTTTTTTCGCCTAAGCGATTCTTGACGATTGTTTCAATGCCGTCAAATGCCCCACCAACGATAAACAAAATATTCGTCGTATCGATTTGGATCATTTCTTGATGCGGATGCTTACGGCCACCTTGAGGCGGTACACTCGCAG
>Ga0308161_1001778_pt1 | contig 24736 bp, 25 predicted proteins | sample PhyFR2_FD_201034 | JGI IMG/M metagenome (GOLD analysis project Ga0308161, IMG submission 201034) | Phyllosphere microbial communities from UC Gill Tract Community Farm, Albany, California, United States - DLSLF.R2 | ecosystem: Host-associated > Plants > Phyllosphere > Unclassified | place: USA...
GATCGCCCGGCCCACGATGAGCGTGTTCACCTCGCGCGTGCCCTCGTACGAGTAGATCGCCTCGGCGTCGGCGAAGAACCGCGCGACGCCCTTGTCGAGGACGATGCCGTTGCCGCCCTGGACCTCGCGGCACCAGCCGACGGTCTCCCGCATCCGAGCGGTCGCGAACGCCTTCGCCATCGCGGAGTGCTCGTCGCCGCCGATGCCCTCGTCCTGCATCTGCGACGCGCGCGTGCACAGGGCGATCGACGCGGTGATGTTCGCGAGGGACTTCACGAGGAGGTCCTGCACCATCTGGTGGGACGCGATCGGCTTCCCGAACTGGACGCGCTCGCGGGCGTAGTCGAGCGCCGCCTCGTAGGCGCCGACCGCGATGCCGATCGCCTGCCAGGCCACCTCGGTGCGGGTGAGGCGCAGGACCTCGGCCGTCGCACGGAACGAGTTCGCACGCTGGAGCCGCCGCGCCTCGGGCACGCGCACGCCCTGCATGACGATGTCGGCGTTCTGCACCCCGCGCAGGGCGATCTTGTCCTCGATCTTCGTCGCGGTGAAGCCTGGGGTGTCCGTGGTGACGAGGAAGCCCTTGACCTGCTCGTCGGCGACGTCCTTCGCCCAGATCACGACGACGTCCGCGAAGGTCGCGTTGCCGATCCAGCGCTTCTCGCCGTCGAGGACCCACGTGTCGCCCTCGCGTCGCGCGGTCGTGCGGAGCCCGCGGGCGGAGTCGCTGCCGGAGAGCGGTTCGGTCAGGCCGAAGGCACCGACGACCTCGCCGGTGGCCATGCGCGGCAGCCACTCGCGCTGCTGCTCGTCACTGCCGCCGACCGCGATCGAGTTCATCGCCAGGCCGGACTGCACGCCGATGAACGTCGCGACGCTGGCGTCCACGCGCCCGAGCTCGAGGGCCGCCCAGCCGCGGTACACGGCCGAGTTCTCGAACTGCCGCACGAGCGGGATGCTCGGGCCGTACATGCCGAGTTCCGCGAGCGGCTCGATGGTCTGCCGCGGGAACTCCGCCCGGGCCCAGTACTCGTCGGCGATCGGACGGACCTCGGCCTCGAGGTACGCACGGAGCTCACCGAGCGAGGCGCGCTCACGCTCCGTCAGGCCGTCCTGGAACCGGTAGAAGTCGGATTCGAGGAGGGGGGTCACCACGGACGTCGTTGACATACCTCCGAGCGTGCATCATTCTCGAAAACGTTGCAAGGGAGGATCGTGCCTTCACAGGAACGCACAGCACACGACACGGCAGCGCTCGGGGCGGCGCTCGTCCCGAGCGCGCTCACCACCAGACTGGAGGCCCACCCCGAGTCACGACGCGCGTTCCGTTCCGCGCGGCGCACCTTCATCGCCGGCTCACGGATCGACATGGGGTCGCTGGCGTCCTCGCTCGGGGTCGACCGCACGTCGTTGTTCCGCTGGGTCGGCAACCGGGACCAGCTCCTCTCGGAGATCCTGTGGTCCCTCGCCGTCCCCACGCTCGACGCGGCGTCCCGCGCGGCGACCGACCTGACCGGGGCCGCCAGGATCGCGGCCGTGCTCGACCACTTCACCGCGGACCTGATCGAGGCGCCCTACTTCCGGACCTTCCTGACGCGCGAGCCCGCGCGGGCGCTCCGACTGCTCACCACCACGGACAGCGACGTGCAGCGGCGGTTCGTCGCCGTCGTCACCGCGCTCGTGCAGGAGGAGCACGACCACGGGGCGTTCGACCCCGCGCCGCTGACGGCCGAGGAACTCGCACGGCTGCTCGTCCGCATCTCGGAGTCGTTCACGTACGCCGACCTGATCAGCGGCGACCGACCCGACCCTCGCCGGGCACGCACGACCTTCGAGTACGTGCTGCGCCCGTGAGCCCGATCGGTCCGACGCGCCCACGAGGTCCTGCGCCCACACCGAGGTCGGCGCGAGAGGATGGCAGACGAAGGAACGGAGTTCGATGACCCTCGACGAGTACCCCTTCCACCGCACCTACCCCACGCGGTGGAACGACAACGACATGTTCGGCCACGTCAACAACACGATCTACTACAGCGCGATGGACAACGCGTCGACGTACTGGTTCCGTGAGGAGGCCGGGCTCGACCCGTTCTCGTCGGACTGGATCGCGGTGCTCGTGACGTCGAGCTGCCACTTCGTCGAGTCCGCCGTCTGGCCGGACGTGATCGAGGTCGGCATGCGCTCGAAGCGCATCGGGAACACCAGTCTGACGTGGGAGTTCGGCCTGTTCCGGCAGTCCGACGGCACCCTGCTCGCCACCGGCGAGTTCGTGCACGTCATCATCGACCGCGAGGGGGCCCGCCGGCCGATGCCCGTGCCGCCGGAGCTCCGCACGCTCGTCGCGGACACGATGGCGGTCCCGGTCGACGCCTGAGCGCCGATGCGTGACACCCGGCGGGGACGCAGGCCGCGCCTCCCCTGCCGGGTGCCGGACGTCACTTCTGGGCGGCGAGCTCCAGGTTGATGTCGTCCGGGTCCTGCACGGACAGGATCACCATGCCGGCGTCGCCGAGGTCGGTCACCTCGCCGTGGTCGACCCCGGCGGCGTCGAGGCGCTCGGCGGCGGCGTGCAGCTCGTCGACCGAACCGACGACGAAGCTCACGTGGTCGAGCCCGACCGTGTCCGGGTCGAAGCGCTGGCCGCTCGGTGCGACCGGACGCAGGCCGAAGAGCTGCTCGCCGACCGGGAAGATGCACCCGCCGTACAGGCGCTCCCGGTCGTCGGCGATGCCGGGCTCGTCGACGTGCTCGCTGAAGTCCATCGCCGGCGCCGTGCCGAACAGCTGCTCGTAGAAGGCCTTGCTGCGGTGGATGTCGGTGACGGTGACCCGCACGTGGGCGAGGCCGAGGGGCTGGGCGATCTGGTCGGTCATGGTGCCGAGCCAACGCGCGGGCCCTGGGCGGCGACGGGGTGAGCGCGGCTACCGGCCAACGGGCGACCCGTGCCGAATCAGGCGGCGGACGGCCTCGGCGCGGTGAGCTCGAGGTTGATGTCGTCCGGGTCCTGGAGCGACAGGACGACGACGCCGAACGGTTCGAGGTCGGTCACTGCGCCGTGCTCGATCCCGGCGGCGTCGAGGCGTTCGACGGCCCGGTGCAGGTCGTCGACGCTCTGCACACGCAGGCTGAGGTGGTCGAGGCCGACGCGGTCCGGGTCGAACCGGTCCCCCGGAGCCGCGACGGGACGCAGGCCGAGTGTGTGCCCCTGGAAGGTGAACGAGCAGCCGCCGTACGTGCGCCACGGGTCGTCGTGGATCGTCGGGTCGTCGATCTGGTCGCTGAAGTCGCTCCCGGGCGGCCTTCCAAGGAGCTGTTCGTAGAAGGCCTTGCTCCGCCGGATGTCGGTCACGGTGAGCCGGACGTGCGCGAAGCCCTGCGGGTCGACGATGCCGTCCGTCCCTGCACCGCCGTCGGCGGACGCCGTCCCGGTCACCGGAAGCCGACGCCGACGCCGTCGAGCATGTGCTGCGGGACGCCGTGGCCGCCGCACCGGTCTCGGCGACGGGTGCCGCGCAGGACGTCGCGGACGTGGTCGCCGCAGCCGGTCCACGAGGTCTTGCCGCACACGGGGCACTGGACGGACTCGCACATGACGCCGACGGTACGCAGCCGTGGTCCGTGCCGGTCCGGGAACGCGCGACCGGTACGGACAGTGGACAGTCGGGACGTCCGGACCTCGGTGGGACGGAACGGGAACGGCCCCCGACCGAGGTCGGGGGCCGTTGCCGGTCGGGCTCGTCGACCTAGATCAGGTCGTCGGTGAGGTGGTTCGGCGTCCCGAAGCGGTGCGCCGTGATCGACACCGCCTGCTCGCGGAGGAACGGCAGCAGTTCGATCCGACCGGCCTCGGTGACGGGTTCGCCGTACACGGCCACGTCGGGCCGACCGCCCATGGCACGGGTGAGTTCCGCGGCGTCCCCACCGACGAGCCGCACGCGCGTGGACGACCCAGCGGCGATGCGCTTCGCGAACGCGGCATCGCTCACGCTCTCGGCAACGGACCGCACCACGGGGAGCGCCCGCACGGCTGCCGCGACCGCCGTGGGCAGACCACCGGCGACGGACACGTCGACGGTGGTCCCGGCGCGGAGCGCCGCCGCCACGACCCGCACGAGCGCGGGCACGTCGTCGTCGGCCAGGCGCACGTGGACGCCGGGGAAGGGCAGGTAGCGCGCGACGTTCCGCTCGGCCGAGAGCGCGGACACGTCGACCGCGGTGCCGAACAGCGTCGACCAGGCGTGCTCGTCGGACGCGACGGCGCGCTCGAGCGAGGCGTCGTCCATGCCCGCAGCGCGGACGAACTCCTGCACGGCACGGTTCGCCGGGACCCCCGCGGAGGCCTCGCGCGGCATCCAGGACCCGAGACCGAGCAGGTAGTTCAACCCGCCCGCCTTGGTCCCGGCGCCGACGGCCGACTTCTTCCACCCGCCGAACGGCTGGCGTCGCACGATCGCACCGGTGATGCCGCGGTTGACGTAGAGGTTCCCCGCCTCGATCCGGTCGAGCCACGTGCCGATCTCACGGGGGTCGAGCGAGTGCAGGCCCGAGGTCAGGCCGTAGTCGACCTCGTTCACGATCGCGATCGCCTCGTCGAGGGTCTTCGCCGTCATGATGCCGAGGATCGGACCGAAGTACTCGGTGCGGTGGAACGCCGACCCGCGGGCCACGCCGTCGCGGACGCCCGGGCTCCAGAGCCGGCCGGTGTCGTCGAGCTTCCGCGGCGCGACCGCCCAGGACTCGCCGGCGCCGAGCGTGGTCAGGCCCTCGAGGAGCTTGCCCGCGGCGGGCTCGATGACCGGGCCCATCTGCGTCGTCGGGTCGGTCGGGTAGCCGACGGTGAGCGACGACACGGCGTCGAGCAGCTGCGACCGGAACCGACGCGAGGTCGCGACCGAGCCGACGAGCACGACCAGGGACGCGGCGGAGCACTTCTGCCCGGCGTGCCCGAACGCCGATGCGACGACGTCCTTCACCGCCAGGTCGAGGTCGGCCGACGGCGTGACGATGATCGCGTTCTTGCCCGAGGTCTCGGCGAGCAGCGGCAGGTCGGGGCGGAACGACCGGAACAGCTCGGCCGTCTCGTAGGCGCCCGTGAGGATCACGCGGTCGACCTGCGGTGCCGTGATGAGCTGCTGACCGAGCTCGTCCTCCGCCACCTGCACGAACGCGAGGACGTCCGCGGGCGCACCGTGCGCGTCGAGCGCGGTCTCGATGATCGAGGCGAGCACCGCACCCGAACGTTCGGCGGGCGGCGCGGGCTTCAGCACGACGGCGGACCCGGCGGCCAGGGCGGCGAGCGTCGACCCCGCGGGGATCGCGACCGGGAAGTTCCACGGCGGCGTGACGAGCGTCAGCGCGGCCGGCGTGAAGGCGGCACCGTCGACGGCGTCGAGCTGCGCCGCCAGTTCGCCGTAGAAGTGCGCGAAGTCGATCGCCTCGGAGACCTCGGGGTCGGCCTGGTCGATGGTCTTGCCGGCCTCGGCCGCCATGACCTCGACGAGTGCGGCCCGGTTGGCCTCGAGCGCGTCGCCGACGGCGTGCAGGACCGCGCCGCGCGCGGCACCGGACCAGGTCCCCCAGGTCGCACCGGCGGTGCGCACGCGGTCGAGGACTGAGGTGAGCTGCTCGGCGGCGGTGATCCGGGCCTCCTGGACGCCGCGCTCGCCGAGCGTCGACGAGGCGACGCGGCCGGTGATGCCGGCGCCCCACTCGCGGATCGCGGCGACCGACGGGTCGCTGTCCGGGGTGTTCTCGAAGTGGCCCGGCCGGGGGCGCTCGACGGCCGCGTAGCGGTCGGCGACGCGGTGCGGGGCCGGGGCGTCGAGGCCACCGGGCTCGCCGAGCGGGACGAGGGAGTCGCGGAAGCGGGACTCCTCGCGGGCGAAGAGCTCGGGCGAGGCCGCGAGCGAGAACACCGCCGACATGAAGTTGTCGTGCGACGCGCCCTCCTCGAGGCGGCGGATGAGGTACGCGATCGCGACGTCGAACTCACCGGGGTGCACGACCGGCGTGTAGAGCAGCAGCGAGCCGACGGTCCGACGGACGGCCTCGGCCTGCCCCTGGGCCATGCCGAGCAGCATCTCGAACTCGATGCCGTCGCGGACCCCGCGCGCACCGGCGAGCAGCCAGGCGTGGGCGACGTCGAACAGGTTGTGGCCCGCGACGCCGACCCGGACGTTCGCGATCCGCTCGGGCGTCAGCGCCCAGTCGAGCACCCGCTTGTAGTTCGTGTCGGAGTCCTGCTTGGTGTGCCAGGTCGCGAGGGGCCAGCCGTGCACGGACGCCTCGACCTGCTCCATCGGCAGGTTCGCGCCCTTGACGAGCCGGACCTTGATGTCGGCCCCGCCCCGGGCACGACGGGCGGCGGACCACTCCTGCAGGTGCTGCATCGCGGCGAGCGCGTCGGGCAGGTACGCCTGCAGGACGATGCCGGCCTCGAGCGCGGTGAACTCGGGCTCGTCGAGGAGCTTCGTGAAGACCGCGATCGTCAGGTCGAGGTCCTTGTACTCCTCCATGTCGAGGTTGATGAACTTCGCCGGGCTCGACGCGGCCGCACGGCGGAACAGCGGGCGGAGCTTGGCGATGATGTCCTCGACGGCGTGGTCGAAGGCCCACGGCGAGTGCGGGTGCACGGTCGACGAGACCTTGATCGACACGTAGTCGACGTCGTCGCGGGCGAGCAGGCGCTCGGTGCCCTCGAGCCGTCGGGCCGCCTCCTTCTCGCCGAGCACGGCCTCGCCGAGCAGGTTGACGTTGAGGCGGACGCCTTCGCGCTTGATCTTCGCGATCGCCGGCCCGAGCTTGGCGTCGGTGGCGTCGACGATGAGGTGCCCGACCATCTCGCGCAGCACGCGGCGGGCGATCGGCACGACGACGTTCGGCAGCACGGGCGCCATGCCGCCACCGAGCCGGACGAGCCCGCGGAGCGCTGCGGGCAGGAAGCCGGGGGCGTCGGGTGCGATGGCACGCAGCCGCCGGGCCGCGACACCGAGGTCCTCGGGGCGGACGACACCGTCGACGAACCCGACCGCGAACGCCAGGCCCTTCGGGTCGGCGAGCACGCCGGCGAGCTGCTTGGCGGACCCGTCGGTCGGGTACGTCTCGGCCTCGGCCAGCCACTGGCGGACGAGCGCGACGGACTGGTCCGCCAGGTCGTCGTGCGGGGTCGGAGCGGCGTCGGTGTCGCGTGCCTGGAGGTCGGTCATGGGATCAGTGTGGAGTTCCGGAAGCGTAAGCGGAAGCAACTCCTGCTGACGCGTACCGTTCAGTCCTGCTACTGTTCCGTCGTGCTCGACGTCCGCCGTCTCGTGCTCCTCCGGGAACTCTCGATCCGGGGCACCGTCGCCGCCGTGGCCGGTGCGATGAACTTCACCCCCTCGGCGGTCTCGCAGCAGCTCGCGGTGCTCGAGCGGGAGGCCGGCGTGCAGCTCCTGCGACGCTCCGGTCGGCGGCTGCAGCTCACCCCGCAGGCCGAGGTCCTCGTGGCCGCGGCGGGCGAGGTGCTCGACGTGCTCGAACGCGCACAGGCCAGCGTGGAGTCGACCCTGACGTCCGTGCAGGGCCGCGTGCGCGTCGCCGTCTTCCAGTCCGCAGCCCTCGCCCTGATGCCGACGGCACTCCGCACGATGGCGCTGGAGCACCCCGACGTCCGGGTCGAGATGGTGCAGCGCGAGCCGGAGACGGCGCTGAACGAGACCTGGGCGCGGGACTTCGACATGGTGATCGCCGAGCAGTACCCGGCGCACGCGGCACCGCGCTTCCCCGGGCTCGACCGTCGCGACCTCACCACCGACTCGGTCCGGCTCGCGCTCCCGCCCGTCGACGTCTGCCTGGTACCGCTCAGCGACGACGACCCCGGCGTCGCCCTGCTCGACGCCGCGGACATGCCGTGGGTGATGGAGCCCCGCGGGGCCGCGTCCCGGCACTTCGCTGAGCAGACCTGCCGCCGCGCCGGCTTCGAACCGGACGTCCGCTACGAGACCGCCGACCTGCAGGCGCAGATCCGCCTGATCGAGTCGGGGAACGCGGTCGGCCTGATGCCGGACCTCGTCTGGGCGGGTCGATCGACGTCCTGCCGGCTCCTCGACCTGCCCGACCCGGCACGCCGCACGATCTTCACGGCCCAGCGGATGTCGAGCGCGGACTCGCCCGCCGTGACGGCCCTCCGGGCAGCCCTCGAGGGCGCGGCGAGCGTCCAGCGCGACCACGCGTGAGGCCCTGCCGCCCCGCCGTTGCCGGATCGTGACCCGACGTCGGTGAGATCGGTCGCCGTGCTGCACACCTCCAGGTGAGGAGCCACCACGGCTCCACCGCACACCAGGGAGAAGACATGCAGCACGACGACCGGCCGGTCCCCCGGCAGACCGCGACGTTCCCACCGGGCACTGGGGGAACAGTGCACCACAGCACCTCCACGACCCGCCGCGCCTGCGCGCTGGGGACCACCGTCGCACTCATCGGTCTGACCACCGGTCTGGGCGTCTTCACCTCGACCGCCGCGTTCGCCGACACGACGGCTGCCGTCTCGTCGACCGACCCCTCGCAGTCGACGGCCGCACCGACCGACACCACGACCAACGCACCGGCCGGCCAGTCGTCCGCCGCCGGCGCGACCCCCGACCCGTCGACCCCGACCGGCACCTCGACGAGCCCGTCCGGTGCCTCGTCGACGCCGTCCGACTCCTCGACGAGCCCCTCGACGCCGTCGGGCACCGAGACCGCGGCGCCGACGTCGTCGGACGCGGCGGCGTCGGACGCCGCATCGACGGCGTCCCCGGCCGCCCCCGCCCCCGCAGCGACGGACGGCCCGACCGCCGCCGCCGTGGCCGCACCGACGGTGACCATCGTCGGCACGCCCACCGTCGGCAGCACCCTGGGGTACGTCTCCACCGGGTTCACCGATCCGATCGACGCCTTCTGGCTCGTCGACGGCAACGAGGTCGGACGCGGCGACACCTTCGTCGTGCCGAAGGAGCTGGTCGGCAAGACGATCACCCTGTCGCTGCTGGGCAGCACGCAGGAGCAGTTCGCGCAGGACACCGTCGTCGTCGCCCAGGCCCTGACGCTGACGACCACCGCCGGCCAGGCGTTCTCGCGCTCGTTCGCCGTCCCGGCGCCCAGCGGTGCCGTGACGTACTCCGTCGGCTACGCCGACCCGTCGTCCGCCGACCCGACGGACCCCGACGACGACCCGGCGTTGCGCCTGCCCTACGACCTGGAGCTCGACGCGACGACCGGTGTCCTGAGCGGCACGCCGATCGTCGCCGGCGACTACGAGTTCACGATCGTCGCCACGGACGGGACGACGACCTCGACCCAGTACGTCGAGATCACGGTCGACCCGGCCGCCGCCGTCGGTGTCCTCGCCTACGCCACGGACACCTCGTCGGCGGAGTACTACGACTCCATCGACGAGAACGGTGACGCCCACCTGACGCACCCGGTCAAGACCTGGATCATCCACCCGGACGGCACCATCACCAGCTCCACCCAGCCCGCGGACGACTCGCTGGAACCGACGATCGTGGAGGGCGGCAACCCGACCGTGGCCCGGGGCGGGTCGCTCTGGATCAGCGGGGAGCTGGTCGACGAGTTCGGCAACTCGACGACGCAGTACGACGCGGACGGCAACCGTCCCGAGCCGACCGTGACCAGCGACGTCGCCACCGACCAGATCGCCTTCGACGAGGACGAGTACGCGACGAAGGTCACGTTCCCGCACGCCTCGACCCACCGCCTGACGGTGGCGCAGGACGGCATCTCGGTCTCCTTCCCGGTGACGGTCGTCCCGACCGCTGCGACCGTCGGCACCGCGCCGACCGCGGCGATGACGACGAAGGGCCAGCTCGCCTTCACCGGCGCCGACGAGACCGCGCCGATCGCCTGGGCCCTCAGCCTGATCGCCGCTGGTGCGGGCCTGGCAGGCGCCCGCACCATCGGTCGCCGTCGCACCCAGCGCTGACACCGCCGTTCGGCACGGCCGTCGGTCCCGTTCGTCGGGCCGTCGGACCGGACCGGACCGGAGGCACCTCCCACAGCCCCGCCGTGTCCCACCCGGACACGACGGGGCCGTGGGCGTCCGTGCGGACACGACCGGTCGGCTGCCCGTCCGCCGGGGCCCGGCGTGGGTAGCGTGGGCCCATGCCCTCCCTGCTGCACATCGACTCGTCGGCCGACCTCGCGCACTCCCGCTCCCGCGACCTCACCGCGGCGTTCGCCGACGCCTGGCGTGCCCGCGGGCCCGAGTACACGGTCGTCCGCCGGGACCTGCACACCGACCCGCTCCCGCACCTCGAGAGCTCGGCGCTGCACTGGGCGGCCGCCGACCGTCGCCCGGACGAGGCCGTCGCTCCCGAGGCCGAGCGCCTGCGCCAGGAGGTCGTCGACGAACTCATCGCGGCCGACGCCGTCGTCATCGGGGCGCCGCTGTACAACTACACGGTGCCGTCGACGCTCAAGGCCTGGATCGACCGCGTGCACGTCCCCGGGGTCCTCGCCGGGGCGGTGCAGCCGCTCGCCGGTCGACCGGTCGTCACGGTGGTGAGCCGCGGGGCCACCTACGACGTCGGTACCCCGACGGAGACCTGGGACCACGGCTCCCCCGTGCTCGACATCGTCCTCGCATCCGCGCTCGGCATGAAGCACTACCCCGTCACGGTGAGCGCGACGCTCGCCGACCGCGTCCCGGAGCTCGCACCGCTCGCCGACCACGCCGCCGCCGAGGTCGCCGACGCCCGCACGACGCTCGAACGGCTCGCCGCGACGATCGTGTGACGCCGCGCCTGCCGGCGCCGCCGCCAGCAGGACGGTGCCAGCGGGCGCGGCGCTGACGGGCGGTGCGTCAGGCGGGGCGGACCTCGTCGCCGCGACCGAGCAGGTCCGCGTGGAACCGCGTCTGCGTCAGCGCGCTCGCGAGCAGGAACCCGGTCATCGAGCCGATCCCGCCGCTGAACGGCACGCGTGAGGCGACCTCGTACAGCGTGGGGTCGGTCCCCGCCAGGGCGTCGAGCGCCGCCGCGACGTGGCGGGTCCGTTCCTCGCGGTGCTGCGTGAGCGTGCGTGCCCGGGTCACGACGTCGCGGAAGCGGTACTCGTGCCCGGGGCAGACCTCGAGGTCGGCGTACGGGTCGAGTCGTCGGAGCGACGCCAGGTAGTCGGCGAGCGGGTTCGTCGCGGTGCGCCCGCCGAGCCCGATGCCCGGGTTGATCCGCGGCAGCACGTGGTCGCCGGTGAACAGCAGCCCGTCGGCCTCGTCGACGAAGCACAGGTGCCCGCCGGTGTGCCCCGGGGTCCCGAGCGCGGTGATCGTCCGTCCGGGCACGGGCAGCACGTCGCCGTCCCCGAGCAGGAGGTCGGCGTACGGCGGCTCGCCCGCGCCGCGACCGATCCGACGGCCGGTGCCCCACGCCGCGACCACCCCCATCTGCAGGTCCTCGGGCAGCCCCCACGTCGCGATGTCCGCGTCGTTCGCGGCAGCGTCCGCCCGCTCGTGCTCGAGGGCGTGCACCTCGGCCGCGTGCATCGCGACCCGTGCGCCGGACGCCGCACGGACCGCAGCGGCGGCACCGAGGTGGTCGGCGTGCAGGTGCGTGACCGCGACGAGGGCGACGTGGTCGAGGGACCGGCCGATCGACCGCAGGCCCGCACGCAGCTCGGTGAGCGACCCGTCGCCGCTCCACCCCGGGTCGACCACCGTGAGGTCCCCGGCTGCGTCCTCGACCACGTACGCGAGCGTCGCCGCGGGCACCCCGCCGTGGAACGGCACCGCCAGGGTCCACACCCCCGGCCGGACCTCCTCGACGGGCGGCAGCTCGCCCGCGCGGAGGGCGGCGGCCTGCACGGGACTGGTCGGTTCCGGTGCCGGCGCTGCCGGCGGGGGCACGGTCGTCACGCGACCACCCTAGTGAGGCGCGACGACGCGACCGGCCGCACCGCGCCTCCCGGCCGGTCGCCCGGCGACGACCCCGGAACGCGCGCCGACCCGACCGGCCGCACCGCGCCTCCCGGCCGGTCGCACCGCGCCTGCCCCGCCCGCCCGGCCCGCCAGCCCGTGCCGGGTAGACAGGGCGCATGGAGATCGCACCGATGCTCGCCAAGGCGGTCGCCGCCGTCCCCGACCCGGACAGCGTGCGCGGCGGCCTGCGCTACGAACCGAAGTGGGACGGCTTCCGCGGGATCGTGACCGTCGACGGCGACGACGTCACGATCGGCAGCCGCGGCGCGAAGCCGCTGACCCGGTACTTCCCCGAGCTGGTCGAGGCGTTCCGCGCGCAGTTCGGCGGTCGCGACCACCCGGTCGTGCTCGACGGCGAGGTCGTCGTGCGCGCCGGCGAACCCGGGGCCGAACGCCTCGACTGGGAGGCACTGTCGCAGCGCATCCACCCCGCCGCGTCACGCATCCGGACGCTCAGCGTCGAGACCCCGGCGCAGTTCGTCGCGTTCGACCTGCTCGCCGTCGACGGGTCCGAGCTGCTCGACCTGCCGTTCGACGAGCGGCGTGCCCGGCTCGAGGACCTCGGCGCCGACCTGGCGGACCCGCTGTTCGTCACGCAGACGACCCTCGACGTCGCGCTCGCCCGCGAGTGGCTCACCACCTTCGAGGGAGCCGGCCTGGACGGTGTCGTCGCGAAGCCGCGCACGAAGCCCTACGAGCCGAACAAGCGCACCATGCTCAAGGTCAAGCACCACCGCACCGCCGACGTCGTCGCGATCGGGTACCGCCTGCACAAGAGCGGGACCGGGGTCGGCTCGCTCCTGGTCGGGTTGTACGACGACGACGGGGAGCTCCGGCAGGTGGGCGGCGTGTCCGCCTTCACCGACAGGACGCGGCTCGCGTTGGTCGAGGAGCTCGACCCCGTCGTGCTCCGCGATGCGGACGGGAGGCCCGTCACCGGCGACGGGGAACGGTCGCGGTTCTCGTCGGGTCGCGACACGTCGTTCGTCCGGCTCGCGCCGGAGCGCGTGCTCGAGGTCCGGTACGACCAGATGGAGGGCGACCGGTTCCGCCACACGGTGCAGTTCGCGCGGTGGCGGCCGGACCGGGACGCGCGGTCGTGCGGGTTCGACCAGCTCGAGGTGCCGACGGCGTACGACCTGCGCGAGGTGCTGCGCTGAGGTCCGCCCGACTCCGCACACCGAGCCCGGCGCGCCGCCCCGAACGGGGGACTGCGACTTCTGGCCAGTCCGCTTGCGAGGGTCGACGACCCCTCATATGCTGCGGGAGTAGTTAGGCTAACTAGTGACTTGGGAACGTGGCGGGGGACGCCACGGGACGGGAGCGGGACATGATCATCGACGGCATCAGCGACGCGAACCGCGGCACCTGGTCCCGCCTGACGCGCCTGCACACCGCGAGCGTCACGCTCCCGATGCACACCACGCGCGTGGTCGACCCCGACCGGCGCGAAGACCTCTCCGCCGTCTGAGACCGATCGGTCCGGTCGGTCGACCGGACCCGCTCCTGGGTCAGGACTTCCTCGCGCGGGACGGCTGCACCCGCGGCGGTTCCCCTGGCATCTTCGGGAAGTCCGGCGGGAAGGGCAGTTCGCCGAGCCCGGCCGCCAGGTCCCGCTCCCACCAACCGAGCAGCGTGGACAACTCCCCCGGCACCTCGTGCATCGTCTCCCACGGGTCGCCGACCGTCCGGAGCCGCTCCGGCACCGACAGCACCGTGAAGCGTGTCGGGTCGACGTCGTCCAGCTCGTCCCAGGAGACGGGCGTCGAGACGCTCGCGTGCGCCAGGGCGCGGGGGCTGTAGGCACCGGCCATCGTCCGGTCGCGGTTCGCCTGGTTGAAGTCGACGAACACCCGCTGCCCGCGCTCCTCCTTCCACCACGCGGTCGTCACCCGGTCCGGCATCCGTCGCTCGAGTTCGCGGGCGGCGGCGATCACCGCGTGCCGCACGTCGAGGAACTCGTGTTCCGGGCGGATCGGCGCGAACACGTGCAGGCCGCGGTTGCCGCTCGTCTTGGCCCACGCGGTCAGGCCGGCCTCGGCGAGCACCTCGCGGAGCGCGTGCGCGATCGGGACGGCGTCGGCGAAGTCGGTGCCGGGCTGCGGGTCGAGGTCGATGCGGAGCTGGTCGGGGTGGTCGCTGTCCTCCGCACGGGAGGCCCACGGGTGGAACACCACGGTGTTCATCTGCGCCGCCCACACCGCGACCGCCGGCTCGTCGACCACGAGCTGCGGGTGCGACCGCCCGCTCGGGTAGGTCACCGTGACGTCGCGGACGTAGTCCGGCGCGCCCTTCGGCGGGTTCTTCGAGAAGAACGACTCCCCGTCGATGCCCGCGCCGAACCGCTGCAGCGAGATCGGCCGGTCGCCGTTCGCCCGGACGAAGGCGTCCCCGACGGCGACGAGGTACTCGGCGAGGTCGAGCTTCGTGATCCCGGCCCCGGGCCAGAGCACCCGGGACGGGCTGCTGATCCGGACCTCCCGGTCGCCGTGCGGCCCCGGGACCGTCAGCGTCGTCGCCTCGCTCGCCATGCAGCGGACCGTACACGGACCCGGCGGGACGAGGTCACATGACGCCCGGCAGCTCCCGCGACGCTCCCGCCCTTCCCGTGTCGGTGGAGCAGGAACCGTCGGGTGGGAGCCCTCGACCCGACATCGTCTGCTCCATCGGGGCACGCCACGCCTCCCAGGTGGGGGACTGAAGCAGCAGGCACACGGTGCACGATGGGTGGGTGACCGCGTACCTCGGAGTGGACCTGGCCTGGGGCCTCGGCAGCGACCGGAAGCCCGCGAACGAGACCGGCCTCGTCGCGACCGACGCCGACGGCACGATCACCGACGCCGGGTGGGCCCGCGGCGTCGACGCCGTGACGGACTGGATCGCCGGACACCTCGGTCCACGCACGCTCGTCGCCGTCGACGCCTCGCTCGTCGTGACGAACCCCACCGGCATCCGCGAGGCCGAACGGCAGGTCGGGCAGCGCTACGGCCGGTGGAAGGTCGCCGCGAACCCGACGAACCAGGCCTCCGCGGCGAGCGCCGGCACCGCGCTGCTCGCCCGGCTGACCGCGCTCGGCGTCGGGTACGTGTCCGACACCGATGGGATGCGGGAGCGCACCGGTCCGGCGGCGTTCGAGTGCTACCCGTACACGACGCTCGTCGGGGTCGAGCAGCTCGGCTACGACGACGAGCGTCCCCGGTACAAGCGGCTCGACCTGAAGGTCCCCGCCCCGGTGGCGCGTGCCCGCCGCGCCGAGGCGTTCGACGAACTCGTGCGCCGGCTCCGCTCGACCCCGCTCGATCCCCCGCTGCGCCTCGACTCGCACCCGCTGACGGCCGGGCTCGCCGAGCCCTCCGTGCTGCACGGGCCGACGCACAAGCACCGGGAGGACCTGCTGGACGGCGCCCTGTGCGCCTGGACGGCCGCGTTCTGGGAGCGGCACGGCGACCAGCGCGTGCAGGTGCTGGGAGGTGATCCGCGCCTCCCGTCCGACCCGGTGGACGAGGCGGGCCGGAGACCGGTTGTCGTCGCACCAGCGCGCCCGTCCCAGCGGCGACCCGCTGGGTAGGCTTGGCCGGTGAGCACCACCACCGAACCCCTGCGCATCGGGCTGGTGTCGCTGCACACCTCCCCCGGCGACGAGCCCGGATCCGGCGAGGTCGGCGGCATGAACGTGGTCGTCCGCCACCAGGCCGAGGCCCTGGCCGACCGCGGTCACCAGGTCGACGTCATCACCAGGCGATCGGCCCCGACGCAGCCGGACAGCGTCTCGCTGCTCCCCGGCGTGTGCCTGCGGTTCCTGTCCGCCGGCCCCGCCCAGCCCGTGCCGAAGGGCGAGCACGACGCGTTCATCGCACCCTTCCGCGACGCCCTGGCCGACCTCGGGCCGTACGACGTGCTGCACTCGCACCACTGGTTCTCCGGGGCCGCCGCCCTGCCGATCGCACGCGAGCGCGGGATCCCGCACGTGCAGTCCTTCCACTCGATCGCGGCGAGCGCCGACACCCCGCTGTCCGAGGGCGAACGTCCGGAGTCGGCCGGCCGCGAGGCCGGCGAGCGCCTCCTTGCGCGCGACTCCGACGCCGTCGTCGTGGTCTCCGAGGCGGAGGCAGACACGGTGCGCACCCGCCTGGGCGGCGACCCGTCGCGCGTCTGGATCGTCCCGCCGGGCGTCGACGGGTCCGTCTTCCGTCCGGCGACCGCCGGCGCCCGCCGCGCGGCCGTCCCGTACGTCGTCGCCGCGGCGCGCGTGCAGCCGTTGAAGGGGCTCGACCTGGCGATCGAGGCGATCGCCGGCATCGGCCTGGAGGCACGCCCCACCCTCGTCATCGCCGGGGACGCCTCGAGCGAGGCGGGCGACCACCTCGCCGAACTGCGTCGGCTCGCGTCCGCGCACGGCGTGGCCGACCGGGTCACCTTCATCGGGCCGCAGTCGCGTGCCGACCTGGCGCTCCTGTTCCGCGGCGCGGCAGCCGTGCTCGTGCCGTCGCACTCCGAGACGTACGGCCTGGTGGCGCTCGAGGGCTCGGCGTCCGGGGTGCCCGTCGTGGCCGCCGCTGCCGGAGGTCTGCGCGAGGCCGTGGTCGACGGCGAGACCGGGGTCGTGCTCGAGTCCCGCGACCCGGCGGTGTGGGCAGCGGAGATCGAGCACATCCTGACCGACCCCGCGTACGCGTCCGGGCTCGCCGCGGCGGGGCGGGAGCACGCCGAGCGGTTGAGCTGGGAGCGGTCGGCCGGTGGACTCGAGGACGTCTACCGCCGGGTGCTCGGGCGGGGCTGATGGGCGGGGCTGCGTTCGACGGGTCCGGGGTCGGCCGGTCCGGGGCCGGCGGGTCCGGGGCCGCCGGGTCCGGGTCCCCGTCCGGGTTCGACGGCTTCTGGGCTGCGCTCGACGCCGTCCCGGTGGCGGAGGACGCCGAGGCCCTGTACGACGTGTCGACCGCGGCGGGCCGACTGCGACGCGAGAACCTGTCCCGGTACCTGGCGCACGTCGGGCCCACGGCGGACACCGTCCTGGTCGCCGAGGCCCCGGGCTGGCGGGGCATGACCAACACCGGCATCCCGTTCACGAGCATGCGGGAGCTCGGGTCGCTCGGGTTCGACGTGCTCGAGCCCGAGGAGCCGACCGCACCGTGGGAGGCCTCGTCCCGTGTGGTGCAGGCGGCGCTCCGGGACTGGTCGGGGCCGTTGCCGCTGACGTGGGCGATCTTCCCGCACCACCCGTTCGTGGCGCCGGACCGGCTGACGAACCGGACCCCACGGCCGGCCGAGGTGCGGGCGGGGGCACCGGTCGCGCTGGCGCTGCTCGATGCGCTCGGCGGCGGCGGTACCGGTGCTGTGGACGCGACCGGTGCGGGTGCCGCGCGGCCGGGGCTGCGGCCCGTCCGGGTCGTCGCGGTCGGACGGAAGGCGCAGGGGGCGCTCGCGCTCGCGGGCATCGACGCGGTGGCCGTGCGACACCCGGCCCAGGGCGGCGCGGCGCAGTTCACCGAGCAGGTGCGCGCGCTGCAGCGGTAGCTGACCCCCGGGCGCACCTGCGGGGGCGCTTCGCACAACGGGAAGCACCTCGCGCCACGTCCTTCCGTGGTGCGAGGTGCCTTCGGTTGTGCGCGAGCATGCCGCACCGCACGGGATCACCGCGCGCGGTGCGTCGGACCGTCAGGCGGAGCGGACGTCGACGCCCTTCGCCGCGAGGCGCTCGGCGACGTGCGCGGGCAACGGTGCCGCGGCGTACACGACCGCGAGTTCCGGGAGGTCGAGCACGTCGTCCCAGTTCTGCGGGTCGAAGCGGTCGTCGGAGCCCTCCCACCCGGGGTGCACGTCCTGCAGCACCTCGAGGTCGGAGTCGACGGTCAGCTCCACCACCATCGCGAGCTGCGACGGCAGCAGGTCGATGTCGTCGTAGTACTCCCGCGCCCGGTCGTCCTGGCCCTCGACGTCGAGGTCCTCGTCGGACACCTCGTCGTCCGCGCCGGAGTACGGCTCGATCACGTCGAGGTCGTAGCAGAGGACGTCGAGCACCAGCAGCTTCGCGTTGAAGTCGGCGAACTCGACGGGCTCTTCAGTGGTCTCGGAATCCTCGTACATGCGTCGGAGCGTAGCGATGCCACCCGAGTGCGTCCGCACCGGCCAGGGCACAGCCGTGTTGCGGTCTTCGGGGAGGTTCCTGTGAAACCGGACAGCGACGTGTCCCCCGGGGTCAGGCTGACGGGCATGGCCACCACCGAGACGGACCGCCCCACACAGCAGCCGACGGAGCTGCGCCGGGTCATCGGTCCCAAGCTGCTGTTGCTCTTCATCGTCGGCGACATCCTGGGCACGGGCGTCTACGCGCTCACCGGGCAGGTCGCGGCCGAGGTCGGCGGGGCAGCGTGGCTCCCCTTCCTCATCGCGTTCGCGGTCGCGCTCCTCACGGCGTTCTCGTACCTGGAGCTCGTCACGAAGTACCCGCAGACGGCTGGGGCGGCGCTCTACGTGCACAAGGCCTTCGGCATCCACTTCGTCACGTTCATCGTCACGTTCATCGTGATGTGCTCCGGCATCACCTCGGCGTCGACGGCGTCCCGCGCGTTCGCTGCGAACCTCGGCGCGGGCTTCGGTCTCGAGCTGCCGAACGCCGTCGTGATGCTCATCGCGATGGGCTTCATGCTCGCGGTGATGGCGGTGAACTTCCGCGGCGTCAGCGAGAGCGTGAAGACCAACGTCGTCCTGACCCTCGTCGAGCTGTCCGGCCTGGTGATGGTGATCCTCATCGGGTTCTGGGCGATCGCCGGCGGCAACGCGGACTTCTCACGCGTCGTGATGTTCGACACCCCCGAGGACAAGACCCTGCTGCTCTCGGTGTCGACCGCGACCTCGCTGGCGTTCTTCGCGATGGTCGGGTTCGAGGACTCGGTGAACATGGCCGAGGAGACGAAGGACCCCTCCCGCATCTTCCCGAAGGTGATGCTCACCGGGCTCGGGATCGCCGCCGTGATCTACGTGCTGGTGTCCATCTGCGCCGTCGCCGTCGTGCCGATCGGTGAGCTGGCCGGCAACGAGACCCCGCTCGTCACGGTCGTGCAGACCGCGGCGCCGGACTTCCCGATCGCCGACCTGCTGCCGTTCATCTCGATGTTCGCGGTCGCGAACACCGCGCTCATCAACATGATGATGGCGTCGCGGCTGCTGTACGGCATGAGCAAGCAGGGCGTGCTGCCGGGCTTCCTCGGCCGGGTGTCCCCGGCGCGCCGCACTCCGTCGACCGCGATCGTCTTCACCACGCTCATCTCGCTCGCGCTCATCGGCTGGGTCTCGCTCGACCCCGACTCCCCCATCGTCGTGGTCCTCGGTGGCACCACCTCGCTCCTGCTCCTGTCCGTGTTCGCCGTGGTGAACGCGGCGGTCCTCGTGCTCCGGCGCGACCGGGTGGACCACAAGCACTTCCGTGCCGGGGTCGTCGTGCCGGTGATCGGCGTCGTGACCTGCCTGTGGCTCGTCATGCCGTTCTCGTCCGGCCGCGACCCGCAGCAGTACCAGATCGCCGGTGCCCTGCTGGCGCTCGGCGTCCTGCTCTGGATCGTCACGTGGTTGACCCACGGTCGGAAGCACCCGGAGAAGGCCCCCACCGGCCTGGTCACCGAGCCGACCGCGGTCGTCCGGCCGGGAACCGGGACCGCCGGACACAGCGCTCACCACGGCGGCGGGGACTTCAACGGCTCCGACCCGCACGGCACCGGCGACCCGCACGGCACCGGCGACCAGCACGGCTCGGGCTCGGGCTCGCGCGGCCCCGGTCGAGACGACGACCGGACGTCGTGATGGACGCCTCCGAGGTGATCTTCGCCGTCGCGATCGGCTCGATCGTGGTGTGTTCCCTCGCCGCCGCCGGGGTCTTCGGTCGTCGGGAGCGCTGACCGGGAGCCGACGGCAGCCACCGCCCTGCCCCTCGTCCGGGCGGTGGTGCTTCCCAGCGGGTGACCGTAGGGTCGCTGTGCCCGACAGCCCGTCGACCACCCGCACGAGAGGACCCGCATGCGCCGCGCCGGCATCACGATCGCCTCGGTCTTCGGCGCCGGCGTCGTGGCGGCCGTGATCGGTGTGATCGTCGTGGTCGTCATCGCCGTGCACTCCCTCACCGGTGCCGCGAAGTCCGTCGAGGCAGCCCCGGCGTGCCCGGACGTGCCGACGAAGACCGTCGGCGGCATCGCGGTGCCGGCCGGACCGATCGCCGGGTTCTGCCAGGACCGACTCGTCAACGCCGCATCCGTGATCCAGGCCGCCCAGGCCCAGGGCATCGGCCCCCACACGCAGGCGGTCGGGGTGATGACGGCGATCGGTGAGTCGAGCCTGGTGAACCTCGACCACGGTGACACCGCCGGTCCGGACAGCCGCGGACTGTTCCAGCAGCGGGACAACGGCGCGTGGGGCACCTACGAGCAGCGGATGGACCCGTACACGGCGGCGACGATGTTCTACACGAAGCTCGTCAAGGTGCCCGGCTGGAAGACGATGACGCCGACGCAGATGGCGCACGCCGTGCAGATCAACTCGGACCCGGACCACTACGCGAAGTTCTGGCCCGAGGCGAAGACCATCGTCGAGGGCCTCACCGGCCAGACCGTCCCGGACACCGCCCCGCAGGGTTGACCACCGAGCGGACGCCGAGCGCGTCCGCACGGCTGGTTCCCGAGCGGACGCCGAGCGCGTCCGGAGGGCTGACGGCCGGACGTGCGCCGGCCCACGAGAGGAGGCCGACCGCGCCCGCCGGGATGAGCGCCGGACCGGTGCCTTCCCCCGAGTGCGTCCGACGAGCGCGCTCACGCCGACTCCGGCAACTCGGCGTCGTGCAGCTCGATCATCGACGCGCCCCCGGTGTGCACGACGACCTGCCCGCGGAGCCGGACGGACCGTTCCGCGAACGCACACGCACAGGCGTCCACCCACTCCCAGTCGACCGGGAACAGCCGCGACTCCCCCGGGCGCTCCCAGACCACGACCACCTCGACCGCGGTGGTGTCCGCGCAGACCTCGGCGACGAGGGTGGCGAAGTCCTCGACGTGCTCGTCGGGCTCCCACGGCAGGTCGGACACCGGCAGCAGGAACGGCACCGGCAGCGCCCGTGCGTCGAGGAACAGTACCCAGCACTGTCGTCGGAGCGGCTTGCCCACCACCCCCTCGACGAGGGCGACCACGTCGGCGTCGGTACGGGCGGGGGTGGCGAAGAGGCGGTCGAGTTCGTCTGTTCCGGTCATGCCACGAGCCTCCCGTGGCGGGTCGCTCCGTCGTGGCCGCGCCCACGAACCTGTGGACAGCGCGGACTGCTGACCGCCCTGTGCAGGAACGAGCACCGATCGCGCCGCACAACAGAAAGCAGCTCGCGCCACGAGATTCCGTGGCGCGAGCTGCTTTCCCTTGTGCGAGAGACCCCGCGGCCGCCGCCCCGCGGCCCCGCAGCCCCGCCTCAGCGCGACCGGCGCCCGGCGCCCCCGCGCGTCGACCAGAGCGCCCACGCGATGAGCACCGGCTGCCCGAACAGCCGGGCGACGCGCTTCTCGTCGGTGTCGAGCCCGAACGCGTCGCGCCGGTTGACCCACTGCGCGATGTTGCCCGGGAAGATCGCCGTGAAGAACAGCGCCGCGATGTTCCCGACCGTCCGGCGACGCCCCCGGGGTGCGAGCAGGAGCGCGCTGCCGAGCCCGATCTCGGCGACACCCGAGGCGAGCACCGTGGTGTCGACGTCGAGCGGCACGAAGTCCGGGACCTGTGCGCGGAAGTCACGGCGGGCGAAGGTGAGGTGGCTCGTCCCCGCGAAGACGAGCGCGAGGCCGAGGAGGACCCGGAAGAAGGAACGCATGCCTCCATGCTGCTCCTCCGACCGGCCGGTTCGCCAACCGCCACCCCGGTGCGGCCCGACCACCGCGACGGACACCGGCGTGTCCCCTCGGTAGGTTCGAGCCATGGGAGCTGCGACGCGCGACCACGAGCCGCCCGCCGCCCCGGCCACCGCGGCCGTGCTCCTCGCTCCGTTGTCGCTGTGGATGGGGATCATCGTGCCCGCCGCCGGCATGGGGAGGCACGTGTTCCTCGGCCTCGTGTTCGGGGTCGTGTGCGTCCTGAGCGGGGTCCGGGCGCTCCGCATCGCCGGCCGTCGCCGCGCGGTCCGCGTGTGGGCCTGGGTCGGGATGCTCCTCGGGGCCGCGGGGCTCGCGATGCTCGCCTGGCAGTTGCTCACCTTCGCGACCGACGGCGCGTTCCCGCCGCCGTTCTGGTCCCCCTACGCGCGACGCTGACGACCGTCGGGCCACGGGACACGATGGGGAGGCGCACCCGACGCCCGCCCCGCCGCGCCCGCGAGCAGACCACGGGACGGGAGGCGCGCCACCCGCCCGCCGCTCCGGTCACGCCGACGGACGGTCAGGCCGGAGGCACGCGACCGGCGCCCAGCGCCGCCCGAGCGAGCAGACGAGCGGTCGGGAGGCGCGGCGACGGTCCGCCACGTCACGGACGCGGGCGGACGGTGCGGACGCACCGCGCGCCTCCCAGCACGCCACGTCGCGGAGGTGAGCCGACAGGCGGGCGCGAGCCGCGCCTCCAGGCACGCCACGTCGCGGAGGTGAGCCGACCGGCGGGCGCGAGCCGCGCCTCCAGGCACGCCACGTCGCGGAGGTGAGCCGACCGGCGGGCGCGAGCCGCGCCTCCAGGCCGGTCACGTGACCGACGCGGGCCGACCGGAGGAGGCGTGACGCGCCTCCCGGCGTCCTCCGATCGGACGACGCCCGTCACCAGCCGAAGGTGCCGGCCCCGCCCTTGAACGGCCCGACGATCGCCGAGGTGATCCACCCGCCGTAGAAGTCGCCCTCCTGCGCCCGGACGACCTCGCCACCGACCTCGCACGAGTCCATCGCCGACGGGTAGATCGCGACGCGGTCCCGCAGCTCCTCGTACCCCGGCTCCGGCGTCGGGTAGTTCCACGCGGCACGCGGCGCGACGACCCCGTCGCCGCCGACCACGTCGAAGTAGCGCGCACGCCCCTTGAACTCGCACATGCTCGACCCCGCGGCCGGGCGCAGGTCCATGCCCGCCATCGGCAGGTAGTACACCGGCGGGTGCGATGTCTCGAGCACCCGCACGGCATCGGTCGTGTCCGCCACGACCGCACCGCCGAGCCGGACCACCACGCGCTCGCGGACCGCCTCGACGGCGGGCGGGCGAGGGTAGTCCCAGACGGACTCCTGACCGGGACCGGGGACGACTCGTTCGGGGCGACGCATGACCCGGGTCTACCACCGTCGCCGTCGGAGGAGCAGAGTGGTCGGGTGACGACGACGACGCAGGGAATCTTCCGACGGAAGCCGATCGACGCGATCGACGACGAGGCGGGCGAGGGCGAGGGCGGCCTGAAACGCCACCTCGGCCTCTGGCAGCTCACCGCGATCGGCATCGGCGGCATCATCGGCGCGGGCATCTTCACCCTCGCCGGCACGGTCGCGAACGGGGTGGCCGGGCCGGCCGTGCTCATCAGCTTCCTGGTCGCAGGGGTCGCGAGCGCCGCGGCCGCGCTGTCCTACGCGGAGTTCGCGGGGATGATCCCGAAGGCCGGCAGTGCCTACACGTACGGGTACGCCGTGCTCGGCGAGGTCGTGGCGTGGTTCATCGGCTGGGACCTGCTGCTCGAGTACACCGCGATCGTGGCGGTGGTCGCGATCGGCATCTCCGGCTACGTCGGCTTCCTGGTCGGGCAGTTCGGCGTCGACCTGCCCGCGTGGATGCTCGGGGCGCCCGGCACCGGCGACGGGCACGTGGTCGACGTGTTCGCGATCCTGCTCTGCCTGCTCACCGCGTTCGTGCTCACCCGCGGCATCCGCAGCGCCGCCCGCTTCGAGTTCGTCGCGGTCGGCATCAAGGTCGCGCTCGTGGTGCTCATCGTCGTGCTCGGGGTGTTCCACATCAACAGCGCCAACTACGACCCGTACTTCCCGTTCGGGTTCGGCGGCGTGATGACCGGTGCCGCGACCGTGTTCTTCGCCGTGTTCGGCTACGACGCGATGTCGACCGCGGCCGAGGAGTCCGTCGACGCCCGCAAGCACATGCCGAAGGCGATCCTGCTGTCCCTCGGCATCGCGATGGTCCTGTACGTCCTGGCGACCCTCGTGCTCACCGGCATGCAGAAGTACACCGACATCGACCCGGCCTCGGGCTTCTCGTCGGCGTTCGCGTCGGTCGGGCTCGGCGGCGTCGCGAACGTCATCGCGATCGGGGCCATCGTCGGCATCGTGACCGTGCTCGTGACGTTCATGCTCGGCGCCTCACGCGTCTGGTTCTCGATGAGCCGCGACGGCCTCATGCCGAAGTGGTTCGCCAAGACCGACCCGAAGCGACACGTCCCCACCCGCGTCACGTGGATCCTCGGCGGGGCGTCGGCCGTCCTCGCGGGCGTGCTGCCTATCGGCATCGTCGCCGAGCTGACGAACATCGGCATCCTGCTCGCCTTCGTGGTGGTCTGCTCGGCGGTGATCGTGCTGCGCTACCGGCAGCCCGACCTCGACCGGCAGTTCCGGCTCCCGTTCATGCCCGTCGTCCCGGCCATCGGCGTGATCGCGTCGCTGTGGCTCGTCACGTTCCTGCAGTGGGAGACGTGGGTGCGGTTCGCGGTGTGGTTCGCGATCGGGCTCGGGGTGTACTTCGGGTACTCGCGGCGGCACAGTGCGCTGGCGCGGACGGCGGCGGAGCCGACCACCGACCGGTAGCTGATCGGGGCCCCCGAGCCGACCGGTCCGGAGCTTCCGGCCACAGCTGCACAAG
>Ga0308161_1001779_pt1 | contig 24729 bp, 25 predicted proteins | sample PhyFR2_FD_201034 | JGI IMG/M metagenome (GOLD analysis project Ga0308161, IMG submission 201034) | Phyllosphere microbial communities from UC Gill Tract Community Farm, Albany, California, United States - DLSLF.R2 | ecosystem: Host-associated > Plants > Phyllosphere > Unclassified | place: USA...
GCCGATCGCGTTCGCGCGGCGTTCGAGCAGGCCCCGACAGAAGGGCTGAGCTATGCGGGGCTGTACGAGAAGTTGGCAGCTGATGGCATGGACACGGACAAAGCGAAGGACGGGATCAACAGCACGCTGCGCTACCTGGTCGCGCGGGGCTACCTGCTTAGGACTGGCGAGCGTGAAGACGCGAGGTTCCGCAGGAGTGGCGCGGCGATGACTCGGCCCCGGCTGACCGAATCGCAGAGGGCAGAGCGCACCAAGGCGAAGAACCGCCGTCGCGTGGAGAGGGCAAGGGCTGCGCGCGGTGCGACGGTCGGGCTGCGGGCCGCAATGATCCCCAAGCCTGTCCGTGCGGCTCCAGTGGCCACGCCGGTTTTCGAGACGTTCGAGCAGTGGCAGGCGAGGGGCGGGAAAGTGGAGCGGCTGACTGCAGCCTGGGACCGGCCGGGATAGAGGGGCTGGCGTCGCGATCGGTGCGACGCACTGGGAAGAAGCTGGACGGATGGACCTGACCCGCTACGACGACAAGGCGCTGGCGCTGCTGAGCAGCATCCAGCAAGACATAGCCGCGATGCGATGGACGAGGGCGTGGACCGCCCCAGCCGTACGCCACAAGGCAGAGCAGGCACTGCGCCGGGCACGCGCGCTGCGCCGTGAAATCAATCGACGAGAGCACAAGGGGAAAGGCCATGGGGAATGTACGTGAGCTGCTGTCCAGCCGGATGGGGCCAACAACCGTGAAATTCGACACCGGCCGTGGCGGCACGCCGGACCTGACCACGCAGGATATTGCCGCGGCGCTGGGAATGGTGCCCGGCGGCCTCGGTCGTGAGCTGCTGGAGGCCCTGTGGTGGCCAGAGAGTGCGGCGCGGCGCATCGACCATCTGCGGAAGGCCGTCATCGCGCTGGTGGCTCCGGAATACAACCGACACCAGCAGGTGCTGAGCTTGGCGCGTACGGAGTACGGCATCGCCAAAACCTGCATGGGCTGGGCGGGAAATGCGGTGACGGACATGCAGCGCCGAGAGTTCGCGCGCGCTGAGGCAAAGCTGGAGGCCACGCGCGCGCTGTGTTGGCCCATCAGCACCATGGAGCAGCTTGGCGGACTGGCGGTGGCGGTGATCGGTGAAATGGCCGCTGCCGGCTGCTGCAAGCGATGCGAGGGATTGCGCACACAGGCTGCACCGGAGGGCACCGGCGTCGTGGAGTGCGAAGCATGCGACGGCAGTGGCCTGGAGCAACTGAGCGGCCGGAAGCGCGCAACAGCCATCGGGGCCGACTGCTCGGCATACAGCAGGTTCTGGCAGCCAGTCTACGAGTGGATGCTCATCCAGATGCGAGCCGCAGAGAACGAAGCTGCGCGGCAGTTCGGTCAGGCGCTTTCGCGCGCTGCATAGCGATGACTTGAAGGGTCATCGGAAACAGGGGCATTCTTGCCACTATCCAGACGCAAGCCCCGGCCACAGCCGGGGCTTTTTCTTTGCCCGCTTCCCAGACCGGATTAACCCTCGCGCCAAGCCGGCAGCGGGGCGGGCACCTATTGACCAAACCGGGAGGGGCGAAATGCCGAACCGGACAATCCACGGGGCAACCATGCGGGACGAAATCATCAGTACCGCGGCGAGTGCTGCGGCAAAGGTCACGCCGCCGGTTGCGGTCGCCGGTGCAGTCGCCGGCGGCGTCAACCTCGACCGCCTGGTCGTGATCCTGACCGTCGTTTACCTGGTCGGCCAGATCACCTATCTGGCGTGGCGCTGGGTTCGCGAGTGGCAGGCTGCCAAGGCGGCCAAAGCATGAGCCGGGCCGGCGGCGCATCAGGCCGGTCCCTTGTGGCGTTGCTGGTCCTGAGCGCTGCGGGCCTCGTAACGATCGTTTCCCGCGAGGGTTATACCGAGACGGCGGTCATACCCACCAAGAACGACCGGCCGACTGTCGGGTTTGGCTCGACCTTCCACCCGGACGGCACACCGGTGCGTCTCGGCGATCGAATCACTCCGGATCGTGCCCTGCACACCGCTCAGGCACACATCGCGGGGGAGGAAAAGCGATTCCGCGCCTCGCTTCCTGGCGTCCACCTCACACAGGGTGAGTACGACCTCTATTTGGACTTCACCTACCAGTACGGGACAGGCAACTGGCAGACATCGTCCATGCGGCGCCAGCTGCTGGTGGGCAACTACCGTGCCGCCTGTGACGCCTTGCTGCTGTGGAAGCGTGCCGGTGGCTACGACTGCTCGACCCTGATTAATGGCAAGCCGAACAAGGTGTGTTGGGGCGTGTGGGATCGGCAGCTGGAGCGGCATGCCAAGTGCGTTGCCGAGCTTGCCCCATGAGTCAGGCCTACTTGGTCATCGGCCTGCTGATCGCATGGGCCGTGTGCTGCGTGCTGTCGTTCGCTGCAGGGTGGTCTTGGCGCGGGGATCGCGCGGCTCTCAGTACCGCCACGGCCGAGGTGGCCGACGGACGGAAGGCCCTGGCTGGAGAGAAGGTGGCGCGCTCTGTCGATCGCGAGCAGGTAGCAGGCGTCCAGCAGGCGGGAGATGCCGCCGACGAGCGAGAGGAAAAGATCAATGCTGACTATCAAGAGCGCATCGCAGCTGCTGTTGCTGGCCGCGATGGTGAGCTTGGCCGGCTGCGCGGCCACTGGGCCAGTTGCGAAACCAGCCGCCTGGCCGACGGTGCCGCCGCTGCCGCAGCGGCTGCAGAACAAGACCGACTACGCAGGCTCGGTGCGGCAGGAATTGTACGGGCCTGCGAGCTCGCCCAGTCCGAGCGAGACGAAACCGTAGACCGATACCGGGCCGTCGAGGCGGCCATCAACGGCGCCAAGCGCCCCTGATCCTTGGAGATCACCATGTCCCGAACCATCAAAGTACTCGGCGTCACCCTGTGGCCGACTCCCTCCCAGCGGCTCGCACAGCGCCTGCGTGCCGTCGAGGTCGACGCTGAGGCATTGCGCGCCGAGCTGGCCGAGGTGAAGGCGCACAGCGAGAATGTGGATTCCGCCGCCGGCTCACAGATCACCTCGCTAAGCAGCCAGCTGGCCGCGGTCAACGGGGTTCTGATCGAAGTGCAGGGTCGCTTGCCTCCGCAGCCGAAGACCAAGAAGGCCAAGGCCCAGGTCCGCCGCCGCAGCCCGCGCTGATGTCTGGGCAGGGCAAGGCCATGCTGGCGCTTGGCCGGCTCAAGGTCGGCCAGATGAACAAGACCGAGGCGGCCTATGCGGAGCGGTTACGCCAGCTAGAGGCCGCCGGTGAGATCCAGTGGCACAAGTTCGAGGGCATCAAGCTGCGCCTGGCTGACGGCATGTTCTACACGCCTGACTTTGCGGTGCTAGCCGCTGATGGCGTGATGGAGCTGCACGAGGTCAAGGGCTTCTGGATGGACGATGCCAGGGTCAAGATCAAGATGGCTGCCGCCCTGTACCCGATGCGCTTCATTGCGGTCCGGGTGAAGCCCAAGCGGGACGGAGGCGGCTGGGCCGTCGAGGAGTTCTGATGGACGAGCGCATAGACCACCTGCTGTCGTTGGCCGAGCAGCAGCACGCCACTATCGTGGAGCAGGGGCGCCAGATCGCTCAGCAGGCTGAGCATATCGGTCTACTCACGCAGTCGGTCGTGCTGCTGCTGGGCGAAGAAGTGGGCGTGCCGGTGCCGGAGGGTGACGCCGCGGCAGAGCCGCAGCGCACCGACATGGACGGGAACCCGTACTGATGCCAACCAGGCCCGCCCAGCACCGGCCGGCCGGCTGGAAGCCCTACAAGGAAGACAAGCTACAAGCTAAGCGGCGGCAGGCCCGAAGGGCGCTGCCGACCAATTCGGCCGCATGGCGCAAGATCCGCGCGGCTCAACTGGCGCGGGAGCCGCTATGCCGACACTGCGCCGCGTTGGGCAGGGTAAAGGCGGCAACGGATGTAGACCACATTGACGGCGACGACGCCAACAACGATCCGGGCAACTACCAGTCCCTCTGCGGGCCCTGTCACAGCGCGAAGACCGCGCGCGAGAACGGCGGGTTCGGGCGGCCGGCGTGGAACCCCAACGGCCGTGACGCGTTCCACGGAGGAGGTCGCCAAGGGAGGGGGGAGGGTGAAAGTTGAGGCTGAACGCCTCGCGATACGCGCCCCCTCTTTTGGTCGCATTTCCACAGAATTTGAATTTCGAGGTTGGCCCCGATGGCGAGGCACAAGCAGCCGGCCGAGCTGGCCAAGCTCAAAGGGGCCGAGAAAAAGAACCCCCAGCGTTACAAGAAGGTTGCCCCGACCACGGGCAAGGCACTCGGCAAGCCGCCGGGGCACCTGCCCGATGACGTGGTCGATGTCTGGAAGGAACTGGACAAGTGCTCGCTGCCGGGGGTGTTGACCAGCGCTGACCGGTTCGTCATGGAGGTAGCCGCGTCGCTGCTAGCCGAGTTCCGCGCGAACCGCGCTGACTTCAAGGCGGCCAAGTACTCGCACCTGATCGGCTGCCTGGCGCGGCTCGGCCTCACGCCGGCGGATCGCCAGAAGCTCGGGACCGAGAAGCCCCGGGAGGGCAATCCATTCGACGAGTTCTGATGCATGACCCCGAGCGAATCTGCCAAGGCCTACGCACGCAGCGTGGTGGCCGGGAAGATTCCGGCCGGACGGTACATCATCCTTGCTTGTCAGCGGTTTCTGGATGACCTGAAGCGCACCGGCCCTGACTGGCCGTACAAGTACGACGCGGCCAAGGCCGATCGCGCGGTCAAGTTCCAAGAGCTGATGCCCCACACCAAAGGCAAGTGGGCGGCAAAGAAGCAGCTCCTGGTGTATGAGCCGTGGCAGCACTTCATTGAGTGCAACCTCTTCGGCTGGGTCCGCAAGTCCACCGGCATGCGCCGGTTCCGCGAGTCCTACGAAGAGATCCCCCGAAAGAACGGCAAGTCGCTGCGCCTTGCGGCACGAGGCCTCTACCTGTTTGCCGCCGACGGCGAGGCCGGTGCGGAGATCTACTCGGGCGCCACCAGCGAGAAGCAGGCCTTCGAGGTGTACCGGCCGGCCTGGCAGATGGTCCAGAAGATGCCCGCGCTGCGTGCGCGCTTCGGCATCGAGCAGTCGGGCAACCCGAAGAACCCCGGCTCCATGTTTGTCATGGAGGACATGTCGAAGTTCGAGCCAATGATTGGCAAGCCGGGTGACGGGTCCAGCCCGCACGCGGCGCTGGTGGACGAATACCACGAGCACGACACCGACCACATGGTCGATGCGATGCAGACTGGCATGGGCGCGCGCGAGCAGCCCTTGCTGGGGATCATCACCACCGCCGGGACCAACCTGGGCGGGCCGTGTTACGAGAAGCGGCGTGATGTGATACGAATTCTGGAAGGCGAGGTCACCGACGAAACCATCTTCGGGATGATCTTCGGCATCGACGAGGGCGACCGGTGGGACGATCCGGCGAGCCTGCGCAAGGCCAACCCCAATTACGGTGTTTCGGTCTTCGAAGAGTTCCTGTTGGCGCAGCTGGCGCAGGCCAAACGGTCTGCCAGCAAGCAAAGCGCCTTCCGCACCAAGCACCTGAACGACTGGGTGGGCGCCAAGCTCGCCTGGATGAACATGCTGGCGTGGCAGCGGCAGAAGCGGTCGTTCGACCTCGACGACTTCGACGGCTGCCGCTGCTGGGTCGGCGTCGATCTCGCATCGAAGCTGGACGTTGCCGCGGTGGTGATGCTGTTCGAGAAGGACGGCTCCTTCTACGTTGTTCCGCGCTTCTACGTGCCGGAAGCGGCGGTAGAGGAAAACGAACGCTACCAGCTGTATGTGCTGGAAGGCCTGATGGTGGCCACGCCAGGGAACATGACCGACTACGCCTTCATCGAGGAAGAGCTCAAAGAGCTGGCCGCGCGCGGGATCGACATTCAGGACATCGCCTTCGATCCGACCCAGGCTACGTACGTCATGACGCGGCTTGGCCAAGAAGGCTTGCCGGTCGTGGAGATGGCCCAGTCGGTACGCAACCTGTCCGAGCCGATGAAGGAAGTGGAGGCGCTGATCTTGTCCCATCAGCTTTGGCACGACGGCAACGCCGCGCTGACTTGGATGATGGGCAACGTAGTGGCGCGGGTAGATGCGAAGGAGCATGTGTACCCCCGTAAGGAATCGAACGACAACAAGATCGACGGCGCGGTGGCGCTGATCATGGCTATGGCCCGCGCGATGCAAGCGCAGGACACCGGTCAAATTCAACAGGGCTTCGTGGTGATGGACTGATGAGCGCACAAATTGCACGCAACCGCTTGGACGTTGCCATCGGCGTAGACCGTGCCGTCCGGGCTATGGCTCCAACCGCAAACGCGCTGACTGAGGGGGACACCGTAGCCTCATCCGATCTTCGGATGTTTGAGGTCTTCGGCAACCCCGCGACTGCATCTGGCGCTGTCGTGACCGACAAGACCGCGATGCGGGTGTCAGCCGTCTACAGTTGCGTGAGCCTGATCGCTGGCTCGATCGCACAGCTGCCGTTGCCGGTGTTCGAGCGGATGGAAGACGGTCGCCAGCGCGCCAAGCACGACTACTGGTGGATCCTGAACGAGCAATTCGGCCCGGCATGGTCCGCATCCACCGCGTGGGAGTTCCTGATCTCCCAGATGCTGTTGCGCGGAGACGGCATCGCCTACGCCACCCGCAACCGCAGCGGCACGGTAACAGGACTGATCCCTTGGCCGCGCGATCGGGTGACGATCTTGGAGCAGGAGCGATCCAGCCCTAAGGAACCACGCCGGCTGCAGTACACGTTCTACGACACCCTCGGCTACTTCACGGTGGACCAGGACGACGTGCTGCACATCCCGGGCTTCGGCTTCAACGGCGTGTCATCAATGTCGGTGATTCAGTGGGGTGCCCGCAACGGAATCGGCATCGCCATTCAAGGCGACGAACACGCTGGCAAGTTCTTCAGCGAGGGCGGCAAGCCGGAGGTGGCGATCACGGCCACCAACAAAATGACGCCGGATATGCAGGAGAGCTTCCGCGATGCCTGGGTGAAAAAGTACGGAGGTATCCAAGGGAACCGCCGCATCCCCCTGATCCTGACGGAAGGTCTGGACGTCAAGGAGCTGACCATGTCGGCCGTGGACCAGCAGTTGCTGGAATCGCGGCAGTGGCAGGTGATCGACATCGCCCGCGCCTTCGGCGTTCCGCCGCACATGATCGGTGAGACCACGAAGGCCAGCAGCTTCGGCACTGGCATCGAATCCATGGGCATCGGATTCGTGAAGTACACCCTGGGTTCCCACCTGAAGCGGGTCAAGGACGAGTTGAACCGCAAGCTGTTCAGGACCGAGCGCTTCTACGTTGAACACAACGTAGACGGCTTCATGGCCGGTGATTCCAAGGCCCAGGCGGAGTACTTCAGCAAGGCGCTCGGCGGGCCAGGCGCCCAAGGCTGGATGTACGTCAACGAGGTTCGCCGCCTGAAGAACCTGCCGCCGATCCCCGGCGGAGACACGCTGTATCTGCCCACCGAGGCGGCCAAGCCGCCCGGCAACAAGAACGATCCCGATAGGACTGATGACGATGCCGATCCCGAAGCTACTGCAGCTCGCGCGTAACAACGCGAACGCCTCCAAGCCGCTGCGCGCCGAAGCTGGCGACGGTGTGGCCACCATCTACCTGCACGGCGTGATCGGCGGGTGGTGGGGCGACATCGACGAAACCGCCTTTGTGCGTGAGCTGGCCGCACTGGATGTGGAGACGATCCATCTTCGGATCGATTCCCCTGGCGGTGACGTGTTCGCGTCGCGCTCCATGATGACCGCGATCGCCCAGCACGAAGCGAAGGTGATCGCGCATGTTGATGGCATCGCAGCCTCTGCCGCGACCGGCCTCTGCATGGCCTGCGACGAGGTGGAGATCAGCCAAGGCGCTCAGTTCATGATTCACAACGCCTGGACGATCGCGATCGGCAACAAGGCCGAGATGTCGAAGACCGGGGAGCTGCTGACCAAGATCGACGCAGGGCTCGCCGGCGACTACACCCGCCGCTCGGGTCAGAGCGCCGAGCAGGTTGTGCAGTGGATGGACGAAGAGACCTGGTTCACCGCTGATGAGGCGGTGCAGCACGGCTTCGCCGACCGCGTGGTGGAGGTGGTGGGCAAGAAGGGCGCCAGCAACAGCTGGGATCTCTCTGCCTACAACAACGCCCCGGCCGCGCTCGGGAAGCCCAAGAACACTGCGAGCGATGACGATGCCGCCATCGCCGCCCATCGAACCGGGCTTGATCGGCGCCTTGCGCTGCTCGAGCGCGCTCCTGCGTAAGCGACTCCCGCCCGCAGTTCATCCGCCGCCGCAAGGCGGTTTTTTTTCGCCCAAAGGAAACTGACACATGCCCCTTAACATTCAGGCCGAGCGGGAGCGCCGCACCGCGCTGGCACAAGAAACCCGCAACCTGCTGGACACCAGCACCGGTGACGGCAACACCTGGACCGCCGAGAACCAGGCCAAGTACGACACCAATATCGCCGAGATCGAGCGTATCGACGCTTCCATCGAGCGCCACCAGAAGGTTATGGACCTGACCGCGGACAACCACATGCGCGATGCCGGCGTGCGCGAGCACCAGGCGCCCGGCAACAACGAGCGCCCGCAGGACCGCAAGCTCTTCGACAAGTGGGCCCGCGGTGGCGACAAGGCTCTGAGCGCTGAAGACTGGACCCAAGTCAATGCCGCAATGAGCGGCAACCCGAACGTCAACCCGGAACAGGGCGGCTACACCGTCCCGACCACGCTCGCAGGGCAGATCCTCGAAGCACTGAAGGACTTCGGCGGCATGCGCCGTGTCGCGGACGTCTTCAGCACCGCCGGCGGCGAGCCGATGCAGTACCCGACCAGCGACGGCACCTCGGAAGAGGGTGAGGTCGTGGCGGAGAACCAGTCGGCGACCGACGATGACGTCGAGTTCGGCACCAAGGGCCTCGGCGTGCACAAGTACAGCTCCAAGGTCGTCACGGTGCCCTGGGAGCTGCTGCAGGACACGACCTCGGACATCGAGGGCTTCATTACCGGCCGCCTGCAGACCCGGTTGGGGCGCGTCACCAACCGTCATTACACCGTGGGCACCGGCGTCGGCCAGCCGATGGGTCTGATCACTGCCGCCAGCAACGGCAAGATCGGCGCGGCTTCCGCCGTTCCGCTCATCCTGTATGACGACCTGATCGACCTCGAGCACAGCATCGACCCGGCATACCGCGCCAACGGTAAGTGGATGTTCCACGACGACATGCTGAAGATGGTCCGCAAGGTCAAGGACGAAAGCGGCCGCCCGATCTTCGTGCCGGGCTACGAGCAGGGCAACCCGGGCGGCGCTCCGGATCGTTTGCTGAACCGGGACATCGAGATCAACCAGCACATGGCCAGCCCGGCCGCTGGCGCCAGGTCGATCGTCTTCGGTGACTTCAGCTACTACAAGATCCGCGACGTGATGGCGGTGACGCTGTTCCGCTTCAACGATTCGGCTTACATCAAGAAGGGGCAGGTGGGCTTCCTTGCCTGGATGCGGACCGGCGGCAACCTGGTCGACGTGGGTGGCGCGGTCAAGACCTTCCAGCACGGCGCCGCGGCGTAATCCAGCGCTATTAACGGCCGGGCGGTCTGCTGACCGCCTGGCCTGTACCAGGAGCAGGACCATGGCAAAACAGAAACCCCAAGCCTCGCCGGCCAGTGAAGCTGCGGTGGGTGAAGATCCAGCCGCAGTTGCGTCCGTCGCTGAAATGCCCAACGCGGGTGGCGTTGCTGCCGTCACCACGCTTGGTGGCGACTCAATCGGAGGGCCCGACGGCTTCACTGACCAAGCGGCTACCGAGAGCGCCGCCACCCGGGCGGCCGACGCAGCGACGGTCGAGGAACCCGGTCAGCAACAGGCCCACAATGAACAGGCCCCACCGGCGCAGATCCTGCCGGGCGCGAAGGTGCGCGCCTTGGTGCTGAGCGACAACGCTTTCGGGCGTTGCGGCGAGGTCCGGGAATTCGAAGCCGCACACGCTGCCGCGATCGAGGCGGGCGGCTTCATCGACACCCATCCCAATGCCGTAGCTTCCGCTGAAGGGGATTGATCCATGCTGCGTACGCGAGCCCCAGCCACTGAAGAGCCGGTGAGCTTGGCGGAAGCAAAAGCGCACCTGGCTGTGATCCATGCCGCAGACGACCTCCTGATCGGTGCCCTGATCGTGGCCGCCCGCGAGGTGGTTGAGCGCGCGACCGCCTACGCGCTGGTGGTGGCCAGCTACGAATGGAGTCCTGTAGGCGAGCGGAGCGCGCCGCTACCGATTGAACCAGGCACCGTCACAAGCGGTCCCGGTGAGTACCCGATTCTGTTCGATACCGTTCCTGGACCGGTGCCGGCGCCGCTACGCGCGGCGATGCTTCTGCTGATTGGCGAGCTGTATGCGAACCGAGAGGCAGGCATTGCGTCAGGCACGATCGAGAACCCTACGATCGACCGCCTCATGTTTCCCTATCGGAGGGTGATGCCATGAGGCGCGCCGGCAAGTATCGCCATCGGATCACGCTGCAGGACTTCACCACGGTGCGCGATCAGCTCGGCGGCGACCGGAAGGCCTGGGCAGACTGGCACAGGGACGTACCAGCGGAGGTGGTGCCGCTGTCAGGGCGCGAGTTCACCGCGGCAAGTGCCGAGCATGGTCAGGTGACGGCTCGCATGGAGATCCCGTATCTGCCGGGTGTCCTCAACACCATGCGGGTGACGTTCGACGGCCAGGTGTACGCCATTCGGGCGGTGCTGCCGGATCCCACTGCCCGCAGCCACATCAACCTCATGGTGGATGCGGGGGTGTCGGATGGCTGAGGAACTACAGCTTCATGGCCTGAAGGGGCTGTTGACTACCCTGCGCGGCTTGCCGGACGAGGTCCGCGGCAAGCCACTGCGCACCGGCATGCGCAAGGGCGGCAACATCATCCGCGATGAGGCGCGGAACCGTGTGGTGAAGCACTCCGGCTTCCTTGCCAGCGAAATCGTGGTCCGCAGGGCCAATGCGAGGAACCGACGCCGGGCAGGGGTGGGCAAGGACGGGGAGTACTTCACCGTCGGTGTCCGGGTAGGCCGAAAGGCCAAGTACTCGAACACGAAGCGAAACCAGCGCCTGCGCCGCGTCGGCAAGGTTTATGAAACCACCGGCTGGGCACACTACTGGCGGCACGTTGAGTTCGGGACCAAGAAGATGGCGGCAAAGCCATTCCTGACGCCCTCGGCGGAAGCCCGTGGTCCGCAAGCGGCCCAGGCGATCATCAATGAAACGTGGATCGCGATCACTCGCGCGCTGAAACGGCAAGGCTGGGTACTGTGATGATTCCTCCGATCCAATCGATCTTGCAGGCCAGCGGTCCTGTGCGCGCGCTGTTGGGCGACCCGATTCGCGTGTGGCCCGGGGTGGCGCCCGAGGGTGCGGCGCTGCCCTACGCGACGTGGAGCGTCGTGGGCGGGTCACCGCAGGCGCAGCTTTCCGATCCTCCGCCGTCGGATGGCTGGCGCGTTCGCCTCACCGTATGGGGCGACGGCGCGAGCCAGGCGAACGCCGCTGCTGTGTCCATCCGCGACGAGGTGGAGCGACACGGCAGTATCGAGTCCTACAACCCCACGCCCGATGACGACGACACCGGCGCCTTCGGCATTTCCTTCGACGTGCGGCTGCTGGCCATCCGGTAGCCGGCCAACTTCGCAATCCCAACCGCCGGCGCAAGCCGGTTTTTTTGTGCCCGGCGACCGGGCTTCTACAAGAGGTAAACCGCAATGGGCGTTTTGAAGTCCAAGCATTCCCAGCTGTTCATCGCGATCGGCGCGGCCGAAGTCATCAAGGTGACCCGCCTGCGCTCGGTCGGCTTCCCCGACGGCCAGGCGTCGGAGATCGATATCTCCGACTTCGACGACGACTGGGATCAGTTCGTCGCCGGCCGTAAGGCCACTGGTAGCACCACCATCGAGATCAACTACGACCCGGTCGACCACGAGAAGATCGAGGCGCTGCACGAGACCGGCGCCGTGGTGGACTTCCTGGTTGCCGCCCCGCTGAGCGAAACGGCCGGTGTCCCCAAGCCGGTCGCCGTGGCCGGAAAGATCACGCCGCCGACCACGGTGGTATCCAAGCAGTTCCAGGGCTTCGTCCAGAACTTCGCAGTGAACGTGGCCGACAACGACATCTGGAAGGGAACCATCACGATCCGCGGGACCGGCCCCGTCAAGACCAATCGTCCCAACGGCAACCCCTGACCCAGATAAACGGCGCTCTCTCTTTCGGCCCGCTTCGGCGGGCTTTCTCTTTGGCCGGGTGCGCGGGAACCCCCGCGTGTTAGCCGTGCGCGGCCTGCGTGCCCAGCCACCATTTCAGGAAACGGCCCATGAGCAAGACCAACGACACCCCGGCGACCGATACGCGCGCGACCGAACAATCCGTGCTCCAGGCATTCACCAGCCTGGGCATGTTCGCCTCCAAGGACGTGCATGCGGACACCATCACCCTGCCCAGCGGCGACAAGGCGCAGTTCCACGTGCGCGAACTGCCGGATGCGGAGTTCCGCAAGCTTTTCCAGGACGGCGATCGCGCCAAGCTGATCGCGGCGACCATCTGCGACGAGAACGGCAAGCCGGTGATGACGGACGCCCAGGCGGCACAGCTGAAGCCGCTGGTGGCCGCCGAGCTGCAGCAGGTGGCCATGAAGCACTCGGGCTTCGGCGACAAGGCCGCTGACGCCCAGGCCGAGGCGGGAAACGCCTAAGGCAGCGGGGCGAGGACTGGTTCTGGCATGTGCTGGCCGGTCATCTGCATCGCACGGTGGCCGAGCTGCGCGGGACCATGTCGCGCAAGGAGTTCCTGCGGTGGTGGGAGTTCCACAAGCGAAACCCCATCGATCCGGTGGGGCTGCACATCAAGCCGGCCGCATTCGCTGCCTTCACCTTCGCCGCGCACAGCCAAGCAGGCACGAAGCGCGGCATGCAGGACTTCATGGACGTGCTGGTGCCCCGGTCGGACGATGACGAGGCGCAGGACTGGTTCGATTCACTGGGATGACCAATGGCTGACAAGTTCGGGCGCTTCGCGGCGGTTCCCATCGGCCCGCTGCTGGCGGCGCGAGACGGCGGCCTCACACTGGCCACCACCGCCGCGGCCAATATCAGCCGCATGGCCAAGTCGGACGTGGCGCAAAGCACGGGAACGGTGGGGGTCGAGTTCGCCGTTTGGGGCGACGATCCGATGTCGGCAGTGGTCGGCATTGTCACGGCGACAGCGCCGCTCAATACCTACCCGGGGGCCACGGCTGCGGGCGTCGGATGGGAGCTGGGCACGGGGCGAGTGATGTTGAACGGCGCGGCTGTCGCCAGCGGCTTGCCGATCGCCAAGCCCGGTGACATCGCTGGGCTGCGGTTGGTCTTCGGCACACCGACCCGGATGCAGTTCTACCTGGGGGCCACGCAGGTTCATCAGCGGGATATCACACTGGCTGGCCCGTTGCACTTTGCCGCCGCGCTAGCGGCGAGCAAGGCTGGCGGTCTGTGCATGGTGGTGAACGCCGGGCAGTGGAATGCGCGGGGGCCGGCTGCGCTCGCCGGCTGGAGGGTGGCCAAGGCCTCCGGGCCCGTCACCCGCCTGTCCGACGTGGACTGGCTGACTGCACCGGGCGACCTGCCGGCCAACGCACGCTACGAGGGGCTGATCGCCGAAGGGGTGAGCCTGATCAGCGAGATCAACTTCTGGCCGTGGGGCGGCGACCCGGTCACCCAGACCAGTGCTGCTGAGTGCGTGGTTCTCGACGCCGAGGGGCTGCTCGACAGCCTGGCGCTGTCCGGCGCCTCAGGGATGCCGGTCCAGATCCGGGCAGGCAGCTCCGCCGGCATGCTGGCGGACACCTCTGCCCTGTTCCGCTTCACCGTGGACCGCATCGAGATCAACGACGACGGCAGCAAGACGGTTCACTTCCGCGATGCTCACGACGATCTGGACGAGACGATCAACCGCGGCGTCTTCATGCCCAACATCGCCGCCTTGGCATGGAAGCCGCAGCCGGTCGTGATAGGGGCGGTGGCCAGCGTGCCGGCGATGGGTGCCAATTCGGATGCGACGGCGATGTTCGTGGCCGACGGCCTGGTCTACGCCGATGCGGTGATGGACCGCGGTGACCTCATGGAGCCGGGCACGTTCTCTCTGTCGCCCGACGGGCAGCAGCTCATCATGAAGTCGCCGCCGGTCACACCGGTGGTGGCCGACCTCTCCAGCGTTGGGCCCGGCCAGCGCCCGGCCACGGTGCAGCAGGCGATGGCGGACATCATGGGCCGCCTGGGCAAAACCTCATGGTCGGGCGGCGACTGCGCCGCAGTGGATGCTGCAACCGGCTACGCAGGCGTGGGCTACTACGCCGGTAGTGCGATCACCGGGCGGGACGCCATGAACGCCATCCTCCCGAGCTACGGTGCGGCCTGCTACCAGGACGCCACCGGCGTGCTGCGCTTCACCCGGGTGGTTGCCCCCGAGACGATCTCCGGTGCTCCGGCGTTCGAGCTCACGGCCAACGACATGGCCGAGGATCTGCTCGCCGTGCCAGACGACGCACCGAACCTGACGCGCCGCATGGCCTACCGGCCGAACGCTCAGGCGTTGGCCGCTTCGGATCTGGTCACGGATGTGGTGGACGTTCCTCAGGCGCGACGCGACGAGCTGAGCGGCCTGTTCCGCGCACAGGTTTACGGAGGCGGGGTGCTGCACCAGCACTATCGCCGGGCGGACGCGGCAGATCCGGTGATCTCGCTCTTCTGGAACGCAGCCGACGCCCAGTCGGAGATCGACCGAGTGGTGGGCATGTACCGGCAGCAGCGGTTCTTCTACCAGGTGATGGTGCGCGGCGATCAGAACTTGGCGCCGCAGCCCGGGCAGATCGGCCGCCTGACGTACCCGCGGTACGGCCTGGAAGAGGGCAAGGCGGTGCTGGTACGGCGCGTTGAGCGCAACCCGGCCACGGGCGACGTGGTCCTGACGATGTGGGGTTGATCGCATGCTGATCGGATTTGGAATGCCAACCCCTCAGTCGGTGGCGCTGGTAGGTGGGACCTGGCTGACGGCAGACGGAGGCGCGGCGCTGTTCGACGGCAAGCCCGCGCGCCGGGCGCGCATCGCCCGCACCGGTGCACTGTCCGTAAATATCACCCTGGCTGAGGCTGTGGTGCCGGGCATCGTGGCCGTGCTGGGCCTCAACGTACCCGCCGGCGTCACCGTGCGGGCGGCGGGCGCCACCGGCCAGACCGTACGCCTGCCGACCGGGACCGTATGTGCATGGCTCTTCCCGACCGGCACGGCCGCAGTCAGCAGTGTGGCGGTCCAGATCGAAACCACGGTCGCCAACGTGGAGGTGGGGGAGATCGCGATCTTCCGGACGGTGGACGTTGGAATCACGGATGGATGGGCGGTGGCGCCGATCGACGCCAGCACCCACACGCGGACCAAGGGCGGGCAGGTGAACACGGTAGCCGGTGCCGTGTACCGCCGCCTGACCGCGACGCTGTCGGGCCGCGCGACGGCAGTGGTGCGCAAGGGCGGCCTGGCCGGAACGGACTGGGAGACGGTGGCAATGGCGATGGCGGGGCGCCAGCGCGCATGTGTCGTGCCGCAATACCGCGACATTCAGACCAAGGCGTTCGATCCGGTTCTGGCCGCGCGCGCTGCCATGTATGGCCACGCCACCCAGCTGCCCTCTGCCGAGAACATCAGCCGACAGTACTTCAGCGGATACCTGGAGTTTGAAGAAATTCCAGCCTGAGGCTGGCAATATCTGCCGTCAATCAAACCAAGAGGGTCGATATGGAAGCTGATCAAGAACGTGCCAGCAGCACTCTCCTGCCGGAGATGATCAAGACGGTAGGGCATCTAGCCGTCGCGGCCGGTGTTGCCGGCCTCGCCGTCGCACTGCTGGGCGTTGCCCCATGGGTATTCACCGCGTCTGTGTCGGCGCTCCTTTCGGCGCCGTTCCTGTACGGGTTTGCCGACATCGTACTCAGCCTCAGGAAGCTCTGCCAGAAGACCTGATCGCTGCAAACCAACCGTCATTCCAAGGCCCGCCATGTGCGGGCCTTTTTTATTGGTGAAACATGGCTCTCTACACCCTGACCGTTGACCTGTTGGCGGAAACTGGCAGCTTCGAGCGCGACCTGGGCAAAGCATCGCGGATCTCGGAACGCTCTGCGCGAGCAATGCGGCAAATGCAGCGCGAGATGTCCGACAGCTTCGCCCAGGCTGCGCGCGACGCGAAGCTATCGATCACCAGCATTGACCTCAGCATGGCGACGCTCGCGAAAGGGTTCGGCGCGCTCGGCGGCGGTGCGGTGCTGGGGATGTTCATCACCGAAACTGTCAACGCCCAGAATGAGCTGGCCCAGCTCAATGCTGCGCTGAAGTCGACCGGGCAGGCCGCTGGCTATAACAGCCGGCAGTTGGTTGATATGGCCGACAAGATGGCCAAGGCGACCACGCATTCGTCCGGCGAAATCGTCACTGCGCAGACCCGCCTGCTTTCCTACTCCAGCATCGTGGGTGAGAACTTCCCACGCGCGCTGCAGCTGGCGATCGATCAGTCCGTGCGTTTGGGTGAGAACATCACTCAATCGGCAGAGACAATCGGGAAGGCCCTGGAGTATCCCACAGAGGGGATCTCGGCTCTCACCAAGCAGGGTTTCCGCTTCACCGATCAGCAAAAGGCCATGCTGAAGGCCATGGTGGACACCGGCCGCTTGGCCGAGGCCCAGGCCATGGTTATGGGAGTCATGGAAGAGTCGTATGCCGGCGCCGGCCTGGCCGCGCGGGAGACCCTGGGCGGTGCGCTCGGCGCGGTCAAAAAGTCGTTCGAAGACCTGTTGGGGAGTGGCGCGGAAGGCGGCACGGTGCGTGCTGCGACGGCAGCGATAAATGGCTTTGCCGATAACCTGGGCGTGATCGCCGCTGCGGCCGTGCCAGTTGGCGCGGCGCTGGGCATCTTCTACGCGGGCGGAAAGCTAGCAGTCGGCGTGAAAGAACTCACCACGCTATGGACGGCGCACAGCATCGTGGCGAACCGAGCGGCCGTTGGCCTCACCGGAATGACCGCAGCTACTGTGCGCCTGACGACTGCTCAAACGGCTGCCGCTGTAGCGGCGAAAGGTCTGTCCGCAGCGTATGCAGCGATCGGAGGTCCAGCAGGGGTGGCCGCTATAGCCATCACTGCCATCGGATTCGGCATCTACAAAGCAGCTGAGGCGGCTGCAGAGAGTAAGGCGCGGTTCGAGGGGTTCAAGTCCTCGCTGGAAGAGATTTCCAGGGCGTCCCGAGAGCTGCGCAAGGATTTGCTGGACGGCTCATCGGTGCGGGAGGCCATGGAAGGCTTCGGCAAGATGGTGGTGCCTCTACGTGACGCACAAGCGGAACTGGAAGCCCTTCAGCAGAAGCTGCAAGGGCTCTATCGCGACCAAAGAAGCGCAACCCGGGGCGACGGTGCCGGAGCATTGGCATACGCGGGTCAGATCGAAGCGACCAGCAAGGCCATCGAGACACTGCGGGGCAAGCTCAAGCCCGCAGAGAGCGACCTCGCTGCGATGGAAAGCGTCCTTCGGCAGCGGATGGGGCCTGCGTTCGGTGAACTGAAGGGAGCGATCGAGCGCCTGCGACAAGACGGAAACTGGGAGGCGTTCTACAAGAGCATTGGCCCGGGCGCTACGGCTGCGATCGGGGATCTTGACCGCCTCGAACAGCGTTTCAAGACCTTGTCGTCGACTATCAGCAACGGGATCGTGAATCTCCCCGGGCAAATTGAGCGCATCGGAAAGAGCGCAAAAGAGATTGCCCGGCTTGATGTCCGCGATATGCTCCAGGCGGGCATGGACCAAGGAAAGTTGAAGCCTGGGACGGCGGACTGGGACTCCGCCGTCGCCCAGGGGACGACCTACATCCGTCTGCGCATCCAGCAGGAGAAGGCCGAAACGGCTTTCACCGCGTCCAAAAAGCAGGCGGCCTCTGCTGACCGCGCAGCTGCCAAGGACCAGAGGGCGACGACCGACGCTCTTGAGCGCTACCGCCAGCAGGCGGAGCTAGCGGCAGCGGAGATGAACGGCCCGCTCGAAGAGGCGATGGCCAAGCACCTGCAGAACATGACCGAGTACAACGCCGCGCTGGCCAAGGGCAACATCGCCCAGGCCGATGCCAATGTGTTGATGGCACAGAGCGCGATGGAATACGCCAAGTTGGCGGCAGAGGTTGACCGGGCTATCGCCAGTCCGGAGGCCTTGCTGGCGACCATGGACGGCGAGCTGGCCATGCTGGGGAAGATCGGCCGTGCGCGCGAACTCTACCGCCGGCAGCTGCTCAATGAGCGCGACATGCGCCAGGAGCTGCAGAAGGCGGTGGAGGCCGCCGGTGGCAAGGAAGCGCTGGCGTTGGCCAAGGGCGCGGCGAGCTATGAAGAATACGAGCGGTCGATGCTTGCCGCGGCTGATGCTTCCGCGGCGCTGTCGCTGCAGGTGGAAGAGGCCACGGCCAATGTCGAGGCGTGGGCCAACGTGGTGGTCTACGGCGTCGGCGATGCCGCGGATGCCATGGCGGACTTCGTTGCCGGCGGGCTGCGCGACTTCAACGGCCTGTGGGATGACCTGAAGGACGTGGCAAAGCAGGGACTACGCGACCTCGCGCGCCAGCTGCTGCAGCAGAAGCTGGTGATCCCGATCCAGACCCGGATCATGGAAGGCTTCAGCAACTGGGGCAGCCAGGGCGGCGGCTTCAGCATGCAGAGCATCATGGGCATGTTCGGCGGGAACGGATCCGCCGCCGGCGGCCAGAACGTCGGGACCATCGCCGGGCTGTTGTCCAAGGGGCAAGGCCTTTTCAGTGCCGGATCTGCCGCGTCGAGTGGCGCCAGCGCGGGCAGCCTCATGGGCTTCGGCAACAACGTGGCAGCACTCACCGGCGGCGGCGCCGCGGGTGGGTCCGCAGCAGCTGGCGCAGGTGCTGCCGGTTCTTCCGCCGCGGCAGCGGTGCCGATCATCGGCTGGATCATCGCCGGCATGATGAAAAACGCGGAGCTGTTCGATCAGGGATGGGACATCGCCAACGGCGAAAGCTGGGCGGGCAAGATCGCCACGGCGGGCGCTGTCGGCCTGGCAGACAAGGGGTTCCGTGGACTGGGCCTCAACGACAAGACGGCATCGATCCTGTCCGGCTCCAGCATCCACGCAAAGCTATTCGGCCGAAGCGCGCCCAAGATCACGGGGCAGGGCATCACCGGCAGCTATGGTTTCGATGGCTTTGCCGGCCAGAGCTATGCCGACGTAAAGGCCAAGGGCGGCCTGTTCCGCAGCGACAAGAAGTGGACCCAGTACACCGGCCTCGACCCCAATATTGATCGCACCTTCGACATGGCCGCGCGCCAGGTGCGCGGGGCGACGACGGACCTCGCCAAGCAGCTGGGTGTCGATTTGACGCAGCAGCTCGCCGGCGTCCGGGTGAGCCTGGGCAAGCTGACGCTATCGGCCGACTCGGCCGAGGCCAAGGCCCAGCTGGAGGCCTATCTGGGCGACATGACCGATCGCCTGTTCACCGAGGCGGTGCAGGCGGCCGGCTTCGGCAACCAGCTCGACGGCTACTACGAGTCGGCCGACGTGTTCTCCGCGCTGAGCGCATCCATCGCGCTGGCCGTCGGCAATGCCGACGAGCTGGGTCGGGCGCTCAACAGCATGGAGATCGAGAAGGTCAACAAGGCGGTGGACTACTTCCAGGACCTGGCCGGCGTTGCCGGCACGGATCTGGCCACCCAGATCGAGAAGGTCACCGGGCTGCTGGGCAACTACGCCACGCTTATGGCCGACGTGTCCACGCAGCTGCTCACCGGCAACCTGACGCAGTACCAGTCCCAAGCGCTCACGATCGAGCGCACGTACCGCCAGCAGGTGAAGGCGGCCAACGACTACGCGAAGGCGCTTGGCTTGTCTGGCGCCCGGGCGGAAGACCTGGCCAAGATCGAGGCGCTGCGGGCGACCAACATGGGCAAGCTGCAGGCCCAGATCGACGCCGACAAGAAGGCCATGAAGTACGGGTTGTCGATCAGCGACCTGTCGCCGCTGACCGATCAGGAGAAGCTGCAGGAGACGATGCGGGAGCTGGAGCGCGCGGTGTCCGGCGGCGACAGCAGCGCGGCGCAGGCGGCCGCACAGGCGGCCCTGGGCTTCGGGCGCAACCTGTTCGCCAGCGGCAAGGACTACAACAACCTGTACGGCCAAGTCACTGGGCTGATCGACAGCATGAAGGTGGGCGACCTCGACCTCGAGGACGGCACCAGCATGGGCAAGCTGGCTGACGTGATCGAGGCGCTGCCGGACAACTTCAGCCGGGCGGTGTTCGACCTGGTGGTCGATGGGAAGGGCCAGGCCGAGACGACGGCGGCCGTACAGCAGGGCAATACCCTGCTGGCCGAACAGAACCAAGTGCTCCGCGACCTTCTGCGCGTCACCACGTCCGGCGTACGCACGAGCAATAGCGCATCACTGCGCGAAGCGCTGAACTAAGGATCCCCAATGCAAGAACGGAAAATCACCCTGATCGATATCGGGGCGGGCGCGCTGCCGTCTGTCACTCCGGTGACGGCGCAGAACTCGTCATGGTTCCCGACGGTGTACGTGTCCCCAGAGACGCCGCCGGTGGACGGCGTGACGCCCGAGCCGGTGGCCGACGGCGTCCTGATCGAGTGGGACGCCGTCGATCAGGCCGGGGTGGTCTACATCATCGAGCGTGGCCCCAGCCAGAACGGGCCGTGGACGGAGATCCACCGCACCACCGAAACCCGCTACCTCTACAGCGATGGCAGCGGCCAGAAGTGGTTCTTCCGAATCACCGCGTCCGTGCGGGGGAAGCCGGGGCAGGGCACGGTGGTGGAGGCCACACCCGCGCCGACCACCGCCGAGCTGATCGCCGCCCAGCAGAAGCTGGACAAGGAAATCGTGGACCGCGCGCTGGCCGATGCCAATGAGGCTGCGAGCCGCGTTCGCGATATCGCGCTGGTGAACGCCGGGCTGGTGCAGGAGGCGCAGACCCGCGTCACCCAGATCGGCCAGACCATGGACGCGGTCGCCGCCGAGAGCCAAACCCGCGCCACGCAGCTGCTCAACGAGAAGATGGAGCGCCAGGCTGCCATCACCGCGGTCAGCGAAACGCAGCAGAACGGATTCGATTCGCTCTCCCGCGCGCTGTCCGAGGTCGCCGCCGGCAGCGGCACGCAGTTCGACAGCAAGACGATCTGGCACTTCACGACCACGGTGGAAGGGTGGGGCAGCAACGGCGGAGCGCCGGCGCTCAATGATGGCTGGCTCCGCCCGACCAACAACAGCGCATCCTACGCACAATCGCCTTCACCCCTGGGGATCGACGGCAACGCCTATCGCTTCATCAAGCTGCGTATGCGCAGGACCGGCAATCCGGTCTGGCTTGGCCTGGTCCGCTGGACGACTGAGGCTGATCAGGCTTGGAACGACGGGAAGTCGACAACGATCGCGCCGCCGGCGTTCGATGCCGCCGGCGTAGCCACCGTGGACATCAGCGATATTCCATGGTCTGGCCCGTCGCCGATACGGCAGGTGCGTATCGCGCTCACCCGTGGCCAGACCGTCAACGACTATGTCGAGTACGACTACATCGCCATCGGCCGGCCGGCCCCAGGCGCCAGCGTGGCGCTGGTTCAGGAGGAACGCCAAGCCCGAGTGACGGCGCTCGCGGCTGAAGCCAGCGAGCGCAACACGCTCGCCGTGCAGATGCGCGGCAACTACACCGGCAGCGATCTGAGTCAGGCGCAGGGTTTCGTGGGGGATGAGCGTACCGCGCGTGTGGCGGCCGACAGTTCGCAGGTTCAACGCATCACGACGATGGAAGCCCGCATGCCTGCCGGCAGCGGCGGCCTCGCCACGAGCGCATCGGTGACGACGCTGCAGGATGCGATGGTCGCTGCGGATGCAGCGAACGCGCAGTCGATTACCGCAATCAATGCATCCCTGCCCGCGCTCATGACCCAAGGGAGCAACCTGATTCTCAACGGGAGCTGGGAAAGCGGCGACGACGTGGGCTGGACCTACGGTGGGGCAAACCAGTCGATCGTGAGCGAGGGTCGGTCTGGACGATGCTGGAAAACCGTTGGTGCGCCGACAAGCCGTACCGCGCGGGCAATGGGCGACTCGCCGATGCCCGTTTTGCTTGGCAAGAAGTATCGTGTCAGCGCGTACTACCGCACAGACCCCGAATACAACGGCAGCTCCGGCAACGGCAAAGTTCGTGTCGCGAACCAAGATAACGGCCTGATTGCAAGCCTTGCTTTCGTTGCTGGCCGTGCTGAATGGACCCGCGTTGAAACCGTGGTCAACGTGACCAGCATCAGTGGCATTCGCATCGCCATCACAGCCGACAATACCGCCGGAACATTGTGGGTGGATGACGTTGCCCTTGAGGAGGTGACCGACGTACTGGCAAATGCCGATGGCCTTTCAGCACTTACGACCAGGGTCACCAGTGTCGAAGGCACGCAGTCTGCGCAGGCCACCCTGATTAACCAGGTGCAGACCGGCCTGGGCACGACCAACGGAAATGTGACCGCTGCCCAGCAGGCCGCGCAAGCTGCTGCAGACCTGGCCGGCAGCAAGGGCAAGGTGATCTATCAGAACGCTACCCCGTCGGTGGCAGATCGCCAACCTCAAAACCTGTGGATCGACACCACGGGGAACTCCAATACGCCGAAGCGTTGGAACGGCAGCGCTTGGGCTTCTGCCACAGACAAGGTGGCCACCGATGCAGCCGCGGCTGCATCGGCCGCGCAGCAGACTGCCAACGCCGCCCAGCAGCAAGCCTCCGCGACCGCCGGCGCGCTTTCGACGTTGGACACGAAGGTTACGCAGCAGGGGAACACGATCAATGCACAGGGCCAAGCGATCACCGCCGTTAACCTACGTGCAGACGGCCTGCAGGCCGGACTGAACAGCATTGGTGGTGACAATCTGTTAGGCAACAGCGGCTTTGAGCAGAATGGCGCCGGCTGGATTGCGAATAGCATCAGCCCCGGGGCGGCAACCATCGCACGCACGTTTGTCGATTCAACCCTGGCAGGAAGCACCAAGGCCGCGCGCTGGGATATTGCCAACCTGATCCCTGGTAGCTCCTACGAATACGTTAGCGGCAGCAGCATCCAAACGATGAAAGTAGAGCCGAGGAAGCAACACACCATCTCGGTCTATGTTCGGGGCAACTACTCAGCCCGTGTCTTCCTGCAGTTCCGGTGGCATGATTCCACGGGTGCCGTCATTACCTACAGCGGTACGCCAGCATCAGCCGACCGTGTGACCGAAGCGGATTGGGCGCGCCACCAATGGACCGCGGTTGCCCCTGCCAACGCAGCGACTTGCAACCTTTATATCCGCGTTTACGGCGCTAATGCGCCTGACCAATGGGTGGAATGGGACAACGCGCAGGTGCAGGTTGGTTCCATTGCAACTGGGTACGTGCCCAGTGCAATGGAGGCAGCGGCAACCTTGGCGGGGAACGTTGCGGTAGCGAACACACTCACCGGCAAGGTGACAACGCTGGAGGGCACGACGACTGTTCAGGGTCAAGCGATTACCACGGTGAGCGCAGGGCTTGCGCAGGCGAACAGGTCAGGCAGCAACATGGTGGTTGACGGCAGCTTTGAGGGCCGCGCCTCCGGCACTGCGCTGGCTGCCTGGGCGGTAGTCGGCCCAGGAGGGCGCACAGGCACCAACGCTCTGGCGGTGAGCGGTGATGGCGTGGCGCGCAGCACCGTTATTCAAACCTTCGACGTGACACCTGGCCGTACGTACTACGCGGAGGCTTGGGTCAAGCGCGTGGGTAGCGCAACGGGCGGCACCATCCAGCTGCGTGGCAACCTGTCCCTCAATGGGGCTTCGGCCACCTACCCGTACTTCCAGCAGCTCAACGTTTCGCAGTTGAACACTGAGGACTGGGTAAAGATCAGCGGCAAGCTGACCATTCCGGAAGGGAAGAACCAGCTGCACTTCCAGGAATATCACACTGGCAATCTGGTTTCTGGTCAGCAAATCCTATGGGATGACTTTGTGCTGCTGGATGTGACCGAGGCGGCAGCGGCCCAAGGCGTCGCTGACGCGGCGGCTACCGGGCTCAGCGCGCTGACCACGACCGTAACCCAGCAGGGTGGGCAGATCACTGCACTCGGACAGCAGGTCAACCAAGTCGGTGCCAGCGTTGCGGGCAAAGCTGACACTCAGGTGGTGCAGACACTCACGGCCATGGTGAAAGACACCATGAGCGGTGGCGGCAACCTGCTCTCAAATACGCTGTTCAAGGACGGGAGCCGCGGTTGGGGATGGTGGAACTCTGGTAACGGCGTTTGGAATGGACTGGGCCTGGTCGCAGGGCCGGAGTGGGCTCCGCCTGGTCTGGCTCATTTCGGTGGCTTTGCCCCGTCGAATCTCGCCCTGAACTCTCAGTTCTGGGCCGGGGACGAACAGCCTGTGCCTGTCGTGGCTGGGAAGCGCTACTGCTTCTCCGCCTACATCAACTGCCACCGGGTGGGCTTGGCTCTGCTGATTTCCTTCAGGGATGCCAACGGCAACACTGTTGGCGAGCAGTATTCCGGCCCAGCGGACGCCACGAACGTACGCCCGCCCATCACGCTGGAAAGGCTGAAGCGCTTGAGCGCGTCCATGGTTGCGCCGGCCAGCGCTGTCTATG